>Ga0163144_10005806_pt1 | contig 27440 bp, 19 predicted proteins | sample OliLak19BULKMAT1_FD_123175 | JGI IMG/M metagenome (GOLD analysis project Ga0163144, IMG submission 123175) | Freshwater microbial mat bacterial communities from Lake Vanda, McMurdo Dry Valleys, Antarctica - Oligotrophic Lake LV.19.BULKMAT1 | ecosystem: Environmental > Aquatic > Freshwater >... | reverse complement strand
TGGCCGAGGCGATGCAGCACCCGGCGCTGGCCGCCGTGGCTGAACCGCTCGTCATCGACGGGTTCGAGAGCTTCGCCTACAGCCAGTACCACCCGCTGCACCTCAATCTCGTCATCGGTGCGGACACTCACTTCGTCTATGGGTTCACGCACTCGCGCCTGCGGCGCAAGGGCACGATGACCGCGGGCCAGAAGCGCAGGCGAGCACGCATCGAGACGGAGCACGGCCGACCCGACCCCAAGGCGATCGAGCTCGACATGGCGGCAGCGCTCAAGCTGGCGGCGCCGACAGCGCAGGCGCTCGTCGTGCGCTCCGACGAGCATCAGGCCTATCCACGCAGCTTCCGCCGTCTTCCGGGCCACGACATCACGCATGAACAGACGCCCTCGGTGCAGGCACGGACCGCCGGCAATCCGCTCTTCCCGGTCAATCGCATGGACCTGCTGCTGCGACACAGTGGCTCGAACCACAAGCGCGAGACCATCGCGTTCTCCAAGCGGCACCAGTGCGTGATCGAACGGGCCGCGGTGCACCAGGTGTGGTGCAACTTCTCGAAGGGGTTCTCGGAGAACCACGACCCCGAGACACCGGCGATGAAGCTGGGGCTGGCGAAGACACCCATGAGTCCAGCAGCACTACTCGAGAGGCGGCGGTTCCGCTCCCACGTCGAGCTGCCCGGTCCGTGGGCGGCGTACTACAGGAGGGACGTGGACACCCCGGGGATCGACACCCCGGTGCGGCACCGGCTCAAGCGGGCGTACTGAAACGCGGTCGGCGCCGCGGGATTCAGGCCCGCGGCGCCGAGTCGCAACAATCTTCGCTCCACAACCTACATCGCGAGTCGCAGGTAGGTCCGAAGTTCCCACTCGCTGCCGTTCGGATCACCGCTGATCCCGATGTAGCGCACCGAGTTCGCGTCGAGCGAGCGCCAAAGGCCGCGAACACCAATCTGCGTCTGGGGGTTCGTGGCAAACCACTGGGGAGAACCCAGCGTGTGCGCGAGGTCACCCATCAACTGCACGGGATAGGTGAGATTGAAATCACGGAAGTAGTCGTACGGACCCCAGTCGTTGAACTTGGCGTACGCCGTGAGCGACGTGGTTCCCGCCGTGAGGCGCAGGTCGCCACCGTAGCGAGTCACCAACCGCGGGTCCGGCGCCAGATTCGGCTCGCCGGTGCCATAGAAGCCCTGCACCACGAGGCGCACGTTCGAGGACAGGCGTGAAACGGCGCGACCGCGCAGCTCCCAGAGGTCCCGCGGCGGCGTCGAGCCATTGAAGATGAAGAAGGTGGTGCCGAAGAGGATCGCATCCTGCGGTGCGAAGAAGCCGATCGCCGGATCCATACCCGTCGGCATGTGGCGATAGGTGAACCAAACACTTCCTGCCAGTTTCGCATCCTCACGCACATCATTGTCCCACGCATGTAACCACGTTGCGGGAGTCGGGTCATAGCTGAGCAGCAGCTCTGCGCCGGTCATCTCTCGGTTGGTCCGCACCGAGAATGGATTGTCGACATTGTTGCGGGAGATGCCGCGAGCGATGGAGGCCTCCGCCGGGACCGGACCCACAATCGGCTTCTGCCACATGAAGTTCGGCGCGAGTTGGAACCGCCCCGCGTTGTATGCGAAGCCGGCGAAAACGTTGCGTTGGTTCCCAAGGCCGGAGTCCTTAAGTCCCCAGCCGGTCACCGTCGTGGTGCCCGTCGGGCCCCCCTCCGCCACGAGGCCCATGGAGGCAGCCTGTGCGTACCACTGGAGATGCCCTTGGGTGGCAGAGACGCGGAACTTGGCACCCAGCGCGTCGGCCGCGTGCACGCGGTCGAGCTTGAAGACATAGTTCGAGCCGTCGAATGTGGCAACCGGGAACGTCTCGTCGACCCGGTTCTCACCGGACCAGATACCGCCCCCCTCAAGGATGAGCGGGCCATGGTTGGTCTTGAGGTGCAGCGTGGCCTTGGTGGTCGGCTTGATCACATTGAACGATGACCCGACCACCGTGACTGTGTTGCCACTCTGCACGTCGCGCTCGAATACCGTGGTCGCATCGAAACGACCCAACTGCCGGCGATACTTGAGTAGTGCCGCCGGCGGTGCGCCCCACCAGAGTTGCGGACCGTAGGCGAGCTTGAGTCCAGCGAGTTTGCGCTTGGCGGCGATCTCGACACCGACCGGTGCTTCCGCATCGTAGATGTCGAGATTCGGGCCGTAGTTGGCCTCACGGTACAGGCCGAAGAAGTCGCCTTCGTATCCCCAGTGGTAGTGCCCGGTGCGGTAGAAAGCGTCGAGCAGGAACCAACGATCATCCCACGACATGCTGGACTGGTAGACCTTCACGCGCTCCGGGCTCCGGTTCTCGTAGAAGATCTGGTCGATCGTGTTCGTGGGAATATTCCCACGGATGTTGAGCGAGAGCTTGCCCGTGACGGCAGGGGCCGGGTTGGCAGTGAAGTCCGTGTAGAATGTCTGCAGCTTGTCGAACCCCTCGAACGCTGGGTCCCCGCCCACCGGTGGGCGCGTCAGGTTTGCGCCGGTGCTGATGGTCTCGAAGTCGAGGCGCAGGCCAGAGACGCGCACGCGCTCGAGCGCATTCGTCGACAGCGCGGCACGATCTCCGCGGGCCTCGAGTGTGGCAATCGCCGGCGTGATCGCGGCGAAGTGCGCGGCGATCACGGCGTTCGTCGTCCCGGCCGCATAGGGGTCCAGGGTGAAGACACTTCGCAGAGCATAGTACGCCGCACGCGGGTACAACTCGTAGAGGCCGCGGCTGTCGGGGTGGCCCTTGGCGCAGATCCCCCACCACTCCTCGTTCATGTTGTGGTCGCCCTCGACGAAGTCCTCGACGTAGCCGCCGTTCGGCCACGATGCGTTGGTGTCCTGGATATCGAGGCGCTCTTCCTGCTTGTACTTCCACCAGCCGTCCGACCACTGGAACACGCACCCGCCAATCGCGTTGCCTTCCTGGCCGTGTCCGGCGGACTTCTCGTAGATCTCGCGCCACAACCCGATCAGGTAGCGCGCCTGCATGGCCTGGTCCTCGCGCATCTCGCGCGCATTGAAGGCATCTCCGCCGAACTCGGTGTACAGCATCGGCACGCCCAGCTTGCTCTTCACCACCTGGAACAGGTCGCGCGAGGAGATGCCGCGGTAGACATTCGTGCCGAAGACATCGAGACCCTTGCACTCCTCGGCAATCAGGTCGATGTACTGGACGTCGCCGTTGGCGATGGCCACGGGAACGCTGGGGTCCGCGGTCTTGGTCGCCCGGATGATCTCACCAAAGAGCGAATAGAGGTGCCGTGCGCGAGCGGTGTCACGTTCGCCCTTGGGCAGGGCCTCGATCTCGAACGAACTCCAGGACAGCCCGTAGTTGTTCTCGTTCCCAAGCAGGTACATGAGTACACCGGGGACGCCGCGATACTTCTCGACCATGCTCGCGACTTCCGCGGTGAGCGCGGCACGCAGCTTGGGGGACGAGTAGTCGGTGTTGGGCAGCCACACGCCATCGAGCGTGAAGCCATAGCGGCCCACCGTATGATTGATGATCGAGTAGATGCCGTAGCGGTCGTGGATGTACTGCACCCAGCGAGGCGGAATGCCGGTGTAAACGCGGATGGCGTTCACGCCCATGCCGGCCATGAGCGACATCTCGCGATCGAGGGCTGCAGTGATCATGTCGTCCGGCTGCCCCCAGAAGTCGTAGGCATAGTTCTGCCCGATGGGGATGTAGTCCCAGTTCATTCCGCGGATGAGCATGTCGCGTCCATTGACCTGGAGTCGGGTCCCACGGTCGTCGGTCACCACCCGGACTTCCTCGTGTGTCGTCGGAGCCGGCGCACCCTGCGACCGCGCCTTCCCCGGCGCGAGGAGTGGGATCATGGCGATGAGCATGACGAGCATGAGGCGCGGCGCCCGAGGGCGCCCAACGGTGATGCGGATCACGCATTCCTCCCTGGAGCGGCGGAAGTGAGTTCGGTGGAGAGTCGACGGTTCTCGATCACGTCCCGATAGAAATGGGCGCTCTCGCGAGGAGTTCGTCGCAAGGTATTGAAGTCGACGTGGATGAGTCCAAAGCGTTTGGAGAGGCCCTCGGCCCATTCGAAATTGTCCATCAGCGACCACGCGAAGTAGCCCCTGAGCGGCACACCTTCTGCAATGGCCTGTTGTGCGGCGCCGAGGTGACTGCGCAGGTAGTCGACGCGTGACTTGTCGGCGAAAACAACGCTATCTCCCGGCTCATCCGGATACGCGGCGCCGTTCTCGGTGATGTAAACATTCTTCGGCGAATAGTCCCGATGCACGCGGACGAGGATTTCACGCAAGCCGTCGGGATAGACCTCCCAACGCATGTCGGTGAGCGCTTCGTCCGGGACCTGCTGGACGGACTCGGGAATCCCCGCGCTCCCCGAACGGATGACCGCACGGCTGTAGTAGTTGACCCCGAGAAAATCGAGTGGCGCCGAGATTGTCGCAAGATCGCCCGCGTGCACGAATGGGAGTTCGGCGCTGCGCAGATGTCCAAGACGAATCCGATCCGCGATCGCGTCGGCAGGATAGCGCCCGCGGAACAGCGGGTCGAGGTACCAGCGATTGAAGGATCCGTCGACCTCGCGGGCGGCGTCACGGTCGGCGTCCGAATCGCTCGCCGCGTGCACGGGCACCAGGATGTTGACGATGCCCACCTGTGCGGCGGGAACATTTCGACGGATGACCTCGACGGCGCGTCCGTGCGAGAGCAGAAGGTGATGTGCGACGGTGAGTGAAAGTGAGGGATCGCGCCGACCCGGCGCGTGCACCCCGGCCTGATGGCCCAGATGCGCGATGCACCAAGGTTCATTGTGCGTCACCCAGTGCTGCACCCGGTCACCCAATCGTCGCGTCACGACGTCGGCGTATCGTACAAACGCATCGACCGTCGCCCGGGATTTCCATCCGCCCTTTTCCTGAAGCCGTTGCGGTAGATCCCAGTGATAGAGGGTCGGGAATGGCTGGATCCCCGCGGCGAGCATCCCGTCCACAAGCTCGTCATAGAAATCAAGTCCCGGCGGATTCACTCGTCCCGTCCCCATTGGGAGGATGCGGGGCCACGCGATCGAGAAGCGGTACGCTCCCACTCCGAGCCAGCGCAGCAACTCGATATCCTCGCGCCAACGATGGTAGTGGTCACAGGTCACACGTGGGTCCGTGCCGTCGTGGATGCGCCCACGTTTCGAGGCGAAGCGGTCCCAGATGGACTCGCCGCGACCGGCGGCCTGGTGCGCCCCTTCGATCTGCGCGGCGGAGGTGGCCGCGCCGAACGCGAAATCCGGGGGGAATCCGGCTGGAGTCATGATCCGATCCCGATGACTTCGGGTGAAGTAGCCGGGTAGAGATGGCAGCGCGTGACGCGACCGGCCTGCTGGCGCGGTGCCGGGTCCGTGTGCTCGCAGATTTCAAGACGGTCGCCGCAGCGCGGCGCGAATGGACAGCCTCCGGAACCGGATGAGGCGATCGGTGTGCGAACGGGCTCGTGCGCGACGGTATCCAAGGACCTCGAATGCCCACCCGCTATCGAGGCGAGCAGCGCGCGCGTGTACGGATGCACCGGCGACTGCACCACGAGCTCACTGGGACCGTCCTCGACGATACGTCCTTGGTAGAGGACAAGAATGCGGTCCGCGAGATAACGGGCCGAGGCGAGGTCGTGTGTGATCATCAGGATGGCGAGGCCACGTTCGCGCTTGAGCTTGTCGAGCAGGTTGAGGATGCCCATGCGGATCGAGACATCGAGCATCGAAGTCGGTTCGTCGGCCACCAGAACGTCGGGTTCAGCTGCGAGCGCTCGGGCGATGGCCACACGCTGTCGTTGGCCGCCGGAGAGTTCGTGCGGATACCGTCGGAGGAAGTCCTCGGCTGGCTCGAGGCCCACCGTCCGAAGCAACTCGAGCGCGCGTTCGCGCAGCGCTCCCGGGGCATTCAGGGCAGCACTTCCGCCCACGAGGCGCCGCGAGTGGCGTTGGAGCGGACGGATCAGATGGTGGTCGATCCGGTGAAGGGGGTGCAGGGAGCCGAACGGATCCTGGAACACCATCTGGACGCGGCCGCGATACTCGAGCGAGGCGCTCCGGGGCTCTCGCTGCAGCATGTCGATGCCAGACAGGAGGATGCCACCGGAATCGGGGGCCTGCAGGCGCAGGATCATGCGCGCAATAGTGCTCTTGCCGCTTCCGGACTCCCCCACCAGCGCAATCGCCTCCCCGCGCGCCAGCCGGAAGGACACGCCACGGGCTGCACAGACATCACGCCGGGCCCGCCAGGGGCTACGGCTGACGAAGGTCTTCTGCAGGTCTCGGACCTCGAGGAGATCCTGGGAGCCAGCCGCATCGACGGTCGGAGTCATCCGGTCCTCGATCTGGAAAAAAGGACTTTGTTCGCGTGACGAACATAGTCTACCGTTCTTGTCGTGGTTGTCAAGAGGTCCCCGGGTCGGTCCATTCCGCGATGCATCGGCAGCGCCCGCCCACTATCATTCGTCCTCCCATCCTTGCTGCGGCCCACGGCCGCGTGCTGCACCTCGGAGGGTCCACGCGATGTTCCTTACTCGACTCAAGGCACAACTTCTCGGCGGAGCGAGCCTGATGCTTGCGTTGTGTTGTCTGTCCGCTCGGGCAGACGCCGCCAATCTCCTGACGAATCCAGACTTCGAAGCCGCGGGTGGCTCGTATACCGGCTGGTTCACGTTCGGAAGTGGGCTGCAACTCTCCACTCCGGCCACGGACAACATCTTCCGCAGCGGCTCGACGGCTGCGAAGATCTACGGACAATTCTCCGGCTGTCCGGGAACGCCCACCTTCAATGTGGGAGGCTTCGGTCAGGCATTCACGACCATCACCGCAGGCACCGAGTATGAGTTCAGTGGCTTCTCCTTCGTCTCGGGCGCGGATGCGATTCCCGGCACCGACATCTGCAGCCGCAATCGGTTGATCGCCAAGGTCGTATTCTTCAATGCCCTCACTGGGGGCAGTGAGATTCAGTCGAACGAAGTCGTGATCGGCTCCGGGCAGTCACTGCACGACGTGTGGGTCCCGTTCAGCATCAGTTCGATCGCCCCTTCGGCGGCCCGACGCGTCGAGATCCTGTTCCTGTTCCTGCAGCCGGGTTGCGATACTGGCTCTGCGTTCGTCGATGATGTCTCGTTCCAGGCGTTCGCACCGCAGGTCACCGCGAACTCCCTCACGAATCCCGGCTTCGCCACAGGGCTCACGGGTTGGAGCACCTTTGGCAATGTCTTCGCCGAAACGCGCGTCTTTGGGTTGCGTACCCGTGCGGGGAGCGCCAAGCTGTTCTCGACCTTCGTCGTGGATTCGCCCTCGGGCCTCTATCAGAGCGTCCCGACGACGGCGGGGACGCAGTGGGAGTTCAGTGCCTGGGCTCTGAATACCTGTGTCGAGAATCCGGTCACCGCGCCGAACGACAATGTGATGGTTGCCAAGTTGGTCTTCCGAGATGCCACGAACGTCGAGATCGGTTCCAACGAGGTCGTGCTCGCGGACAAGACTTCGCCGCTGGGGACGTGGATCCAGCGCAAGGTCTCGGGCCTCGCGCCCATCGGGACCGCGACCGTGCAGCCGTTCATCCTGTTCGTCTCACCGTCCCTGTTCGGCGGCAACTTCTTCGTCGATGATCTTGTGTTGCGTCGACTGGACGTACTCGATGTCCCTGGGACGCCTACCGCAGGGCTCTTCGAGGTTCGAGCCATCTCGCCCAATCCAGCAAGCGGTCCGGTCCGGATCGACTACGCACTGGCCCAACGCGGTCCGGCGCGTATCGCGGTATATGACGTGACCGGCCGTTGGGTGCAGACACTGTTCGAGGGCGAGGCGGAAGCCGGACCCCACACCGCGATGTGGGACGGCCGCGGTCAGGGCGGCCGATTGGCGCCTGCCGGCGTGTATCGTTGCATCGTGCATACCGCATCTGGCCAGCGCTCGCGGGCGATGGTCCTCACCCGCTGATCCCGGATCGTGTGCCGCCGTCTCGAGCCGAGGCGGCGGCACATGACTGCATTATTTCCGACTCTGGCCGCTTCTCGAGGTGCTGCGTGTCGTTCGTGGTCCGAGTCTTGAAGTGGTCCCTCCTACTCACGTGTCTCGCGGTCACTCCAGCGTCATCTCAGTGCATGCTCGCCGACCCGAGCTTCGAGATCGAGGGTTCCGGAGCTCAGGCGTTCGCCGGCTGGAATCAATTCGGTCCTGTCGTGAGCACCACGCGCGTGGCCCATGGCCAGAGCGCCGCACAGGTGACCGGGCCCAACACCGGAAACTTCGATGTCTCCGCCGTGTGGCAGAATCTGGCGTGCGCCCCCGGGCAGCGCTGGACGACCTCGGTGTATGTCGCGCCGAGCATTTCCGCTCCGCTGCTGGGACAATCTCGGGCGATCCTCAACATCGAATGGCGGAACTCTTCCGGTGCGCTGATCTCGTATGAATCCCACGTCGCGGCTGATCCGTCGGCGGCGCCGGGGATCTACCGGCGCTATGAGGTGCAGAGTCAGGCGGCGCCCGCCGGTACCGCGTCGATCCACTTCCTTCTGGGCGTGCTACAGGGGCCCGGCGATCCGACGCCCATCGTCTATTTCGATCAAGCACGCTGTGAGAATCAGGGTCCGCCCACGCTGGCAAGTCTTCAATGGGCCGACTTCGGCGGTGGCCGCAGCGTCAGCTTCGCTGGCCGCTCCTGGCGCGTGAAGGGCCCCGGCTTCTTTGGTCCCGGCCCCAACTCCTTCGACAACGGCGTCAACGCGGTCTCGGTGGACGCGAGTGATCGCCTGCACCTCACCGTGCGCAAGATCGTGAACACCTGGTACAGCACGGAGGTCGTGCTGGAGCAGCCGCTGGGTTACGGCGACTACGTCTTCACCACCAAGGGGCGGCTCGACACGCTGCATCCGAACGTCGTGCTCGGCATTTTCCTATGGGAATATGGCCCGTGCTTCGACACGAACTACTTGTGGTGGAATCCCTATAACGAAATCGACATCGAGTACAGCCGTTGGGGCAACCCCGGAAACGCGAACACGCAATTCGTCGCGCAGCCTTACGACTACAGCGGCAACATCACCCGGTTCACTTCGACGTTCACCGATTCGAGTGTGACCAGCCACGCGATGCGATGGCTCTCGGATCGGGTCGAGTATCGGGTGTGGCGAGGCGGTCCCAATGACGAGTCGGCCACCACGCGCATCGCGGGTTGGACCTATCGCGGCCCTCACATCCCACGGCCGGAATCTCCGCGGGTCCACCTCAATCTGTGGCAGGCGACCGGACCACCGACCACGAACCAGGAAGTCATCTTCCAGGGGTTCGTGTTCCGTTCCGCTTGTCCGAACGGGGACTGCGCGACTCTGGATGCGCCCGAGCCGCCCCCGCTGCCCATCGCCTCGACGCGGGTTTGGCCAAGTCCGGCTTCGGGCCCGGTTCGCATCGACTTCAGCCTGTCACGTGAATCAGAAGTCTCGGTCGGCGTGTTCGACCCGGCAGGTCGCCGTGTGCGGACGTTGCTGCATGCACGCCGCGCTGCTGGGGAGCATCGCCTCGAGTGGGATGGGCAGGACGACACCGGCCGACGGACCGGACCGGGGCTGTATTTCCTTCGCGTTCAGCGAGGTACGCAATCCGAGACCCGCCGGATCGCGCGCGTGGATTGACACTGCGCGACCGCCCGCGGGTTCCCATTGCGTTGCGATCTGCAATGCGAATACTGCAGATCAGCATGTGAGAAGTGGGTTTCCCTAGCTTTCGGGGACGACGGCTCCGTAGACTTATGCCCGGCGCCGCCCCCCCCTCCCTTGCTCGGCGTCGATACGGCGGCTCCTCGTGTTCGCCGTGTCCTTTGTGAGCCCGAGTCCCTCGGGATCATCAACACTCGCCCTCGCCGGGCCACCAGCAGGCCGCTGGTGATTTTCTGGAGGTCCCCATGTACCTCGCATCCCGTTCACGGATTGCGATCATCGCTCTGACGCTCGCCTGTACCCTGGGTCTCGCCTCACTTGCCGAGGCGCAGACCAAATGCATCATCACCGGTCTCAGCAGTGTGTGTGGCGGTGCCGCCGAACTTTGCGGTCCGGAAGGCAATTACAGTTATTCGTGGAGCGGCCCGAGCGGTTTCATCGGGACCACGCGCTGCATCCAGGCTGGCGATAGCGGCGACTACACGCTCAAGTTGCATGACAACACGACGAAGGAAGATTTCACCTGCTCGCACAAGCTCGAGGTGACCTCGCCTCCGCCGTCGGAGATCACCGGGCCGGAGTCCGTCTGCATCGGTGAGAAAGCCCGTCTCTGCGGTCCAGAAGGCAATTTCAGCTATGTGTGGAAGAATGATGCGGGCCAGACCGTTGGCACGACTCAGTGCATCGAAGTGACCACGGGCGGCAGTTACTCGCTCGTCACCCGCAACCTTTCCACGAACTGCCAGGGCGCGCCGTCCGTGCATAAGGTCGAGTTCACGAAGTGCGATACCAAGTCCAGCTGCCCGCACACGATCGGCTTCTGGAGCCAGCAGTGCCTGCAGCGTGACAACGGCGCCACCAAGTACAGCGTCGCGCAGATGAACTTGATCACGGCCTGCATCGACGACAAGTCCACGTTCTTCAGCTGGGGCGATGATTTTGCTGGCTTCTGCGCAACAATGAACGCGCCCATGCCGAACGATCAGCGCAAGCAGGCAAAGCGCCAGTTCGTGGGGCTGCTGGCGAACGTCTGCGCCGGCGAACTCGGTCAGGTGGCGGGCAACGGCGATCACGTTTCGCTCGACCCGGGAACTGTGTTCGACTGCAACGGCACTTCGATGACGGTCGGTGAGTTCATCGCTTCGGTCGACGCCCAGCTGGCGAGCTTGGAAGGCCAGAGCCTGTCGCTCCCAGCGACGAAGACGGCGTACGGTCGCATCATCACGTGCGCGGACAATCTGAACAACGGCCGCGGGATCACGGTGCTGTGTGGCGATCCGAAGGATGGCTCGCTCGGTCTGGGTGGTGAGGCGTTCGATGAGTTCGCCTCGCAGCCGGCACTGACGGCAGAGATCGGTTTCGGCCGTCCCTCGCCCAACCCGACCGCCGGTGCGACCACGATCACGTTCTCGATCATCGATTCGGGCACCGACGTGGACGTCGCGGTGTACGACCTCTCGGGTCGTCGCATCGCCGATCTGGCGCGTGGGACGATGGACGCGGGCAGCCACCGTGCAACCTGGAGTGGCATGACCGCCAGCGGTGCGAAGGCCGGCGCGGGCGTGTACTTCGTCCGGGGCCGCGTTGGGGACCAGTCCTACTCGCGCAGCGTGCTCGTGGTTCGCTGATCCGATTCGCAAGGGAACAAGCAGAGAGGGACGGCCCGCAAGGGTCGTCCCTCTTGTGCGTGAGGCGGTCAGCTCACTCCGCGATAGCGGTTGCCAAGGCCACGCGGATCATCGCGTCGAAACTGGTGCGCCGCTCATCCGAGGAGAGATGCTCGCTACGCCGGATGTGATCGGACACCGTGAGGATCGTGAGCGCGCGCGCGTGATACTCCGCGGCGAGCCCGTAGAGTCCAGCTGCTTCCATTTCGACCCCGAGGATGCCGAGGCGTTCGGCCAGATCGAAAACCTGAGGCTGCGGCGAGTAGAAGAAATCCGAGGAGAACACGTTGCCGACGCGGACAGACGTACCTTGGCGGCGTGCGGCCTGCACGGCCTGTTCGAGCATCGCGAAGTCGGCGATCGCCGCGAAGTCATGGTCCGCAAAGCGCATGCGATTCACTTTGGAATCCGTGGATGCACCCTGCGCGATGATGACATCGCCGAGCTTCACATGCGGCAGGAGTGCACCGCAGCTCCCGACCCGAATGAGTCGCCGCACGCCATACTCCTTGATCAGTTCGGTGGCGTAGATGGAGCACGAGGGAATCCCCATCCCGTGTGCCATCACCGAGACGCGCTTTCCCTCGAACTCACCGGTGTATCCGTAGACGTTCCGAACCTCGGTAACCCGCCGGGGGGCCGTGAGGAATGTGGCCGCGATATGCTCGGCCCGCTGGGGATCACCGGGCATGAGGACGACATCGGCGAAATCGCCGGGCTGGGCACTGATATGGGGTGTGGGCATGCCCGGATGCTAACGCACCCGGGCCACGGGGTGAACTTGCCGTTCTCTGCGATGGATCACTCCCCGCTGCTCAGTGCCCTTTACCCTTCTCGGTCGCCGGAAGCGTCTGGAGGTAGGCCCAGACGGCCTTCAGATCGTCATCGCCCATCTGGCCGTAGGCCTTCCAGGGCATCGCTTCCTTGATCGCACTGCCGTCCGGGCGTTTGCCCTCATGCAGCGCCTTGAGGAAGTCCGCCTCGGTCCAGTCCTTGAGCCCACTCGCATGCGGCGTGAGATTCGCAACGATCGGCATGTTGGGGTCGCCCTCGAGTTTGCCACCGGAGAGATTCGGACCATGGCAGCCCTGACAGACCTGCGCGACGTGCCGACCTCGCTCGACCGGGTCCGATCCAGCAGGTGGTTCCACGGCGTGGGCCTTGTGGTGATCGACCTGGTAGGCCGCCAGGAGCTTGGGCTGAGTCGCGACCAGCACCGCGAACACGGGCCCGAACTTCACCGGTCCCAGGTCCCGTTCGACTGAGGGTCTGCTCCGCACGTAGGCCGCCACATCGGATAACTCATGGTCCGAGAGATTGATGAACTCATCGGATGGCATGGAGGAAGTACGGCCGTTGTGACGGATCGCGTGGCGCACCGCCATATCCCAATCGTGGGCCGTGAATCCTCGGGTGACGCTCCCCTGTCCCTGCGTGAGATTGGGCGCAACGTAGTGGCCCACCATCGCAGCGTCGATGACCACGGTGCCGCCGAAGTCCGCGCCGTGGCAGTTGGTGCAACCGAGCCGCGTATGGATGAGATGATCTCCCCGGCGGATGGCTTGGGCGAACGCCAGCGAGTCTGCGGCGGCATCGCTCAACCCCATGCGCGCTTCCGGTGAGAGCGGGAATGGGATGGGGAACTCGGCAGTGTGTGCTTCCCACTTCTTCTCGTAGCGGGCCGTCGCCGTTGAAAAAGCCCAGGCGCCGAAGGCCCCGGCGAGTACCACGAGGACTCCCAACCCAATGGCGACGAATCGGAACAGAGTTCTCATGCGGCCTCTCTGAGAATGGATTCGGTGGACAGATTCGCTTGATGCCATATCTTTGGAATGGAATCAAGGCCGGGAATCGAGCATCGCATGTCATGCCCTGTCGCCACCCGCCGTTGGAGGTCCCGTGTCCATTCGTCCTGTGAAGCGAATCGTCGAGGCGCAACCGCACATCGAGGGAGCCGGCGTGCATCTGCGCCGCGCATTCGGCTTCGGCGATACCGAGGAGACCGATCCGTTCCTGCTGTTCGATGATTTCCGAAACGACCGACCAAACGACTACCTCGCGGGGTTCCCGTGGCATCCCCATCGTGGCATCGAGACCATCACCTACGTCCTGTCCGGCACCGTCGCGCACGCCGACAGTCTGGGGAATCAGGGCGCACTGGGCGCCGGTGACGTGCAGTGGATGACCGCGGGGCGCGGGATCCTTCATCAGGAGATGCCTCAGGGCGATGCGCAGGGTCGCATGCATGGATTCCAGCTCTGGGCGAATCTACCCTCCTCGCTCAAAATGACCAGGCCGCGTTATCAGGATGTTACGGCACCGGACATCCCGCAGATCACCGATGACGATGGAACGCACGTGCGCGTCGTCTGCGGTGAGTTCTGGGGCAAGCGTGGTCCGGTCGATGGCATCGCGGCCGACCCGCAATATCTGGATATCTGGGTTCCGCCCGGCAAGCGCAGGACGCTGCCCGTCGAGACCTACCGGCAGGCTTTCGCCTACGTGTTCGAAGGCAGCGGCACGTTCCGCGATGCCTCAGCGCCGCGCGGCGTCCTGGTCGAGCAGCCCGGGCCGATCGAGATCGTCAAACGTGAGCAAGCGGGCGATCGTTCGCTCGTCCTGTTCGGCAGCGGCGATGAGATCACGGTGCAGGCGGGCGAGCATGGGATCCGCTTCCTCTTGGTCTCGGGTCGTCCGATCGAGGAGCCAGTCGCCTGGTACGGGCCCATCGTGATGAATACGAAGGCCGAACTGCGCCAGGCGATCGACGAACTCCAGTCCGGGACTTTCATCGAACGCGATTGACCCCTGCCCGGGCCGCGCCGGTCAGATGAACCTTGGACAGGGCTGCCGATTCCCCTAGATTCTGCCCCTTCGTCCCACACGAAAGGGTGGCGCTGCCTTGTCGATTCGCTCCCGCCGTCTGTTCACCACGGCGCTGCTTGGATGTGTCGGTCTGCTCACGGTCTCCCTCATCGTCGTCAAGCGACTCGATGAGGACAATCGCTTCTGCGTCTCATGCCACCTGCATGAGGACCTCTCACGCGAGACGCATGCCGCGCCCGCGGGCACGCTCGCCGCGGCCCATTTCCACGCGGCCTCGGACGTCCGTCTCGGCGTCGTGACCGCCCGCGAGCGCAATGCCGCCCCTGCCGATCGTTGCTTCACCTGCCACAGCGGGGAGGGTGTCATCGGCTGGTCGCAGGTCACCCTGCTCTCGGCGTGGGACGCCAGCCGCTGGGTACTGGGCGACCGCCATGAGCCGACTCATATGAAGCTGCCCCTCACGAACGAGGCGTGCACGAAGTGCCATGCTGCGGACATCCGCGGCACGATGACGGAAGAAGAAACGTCAAGCTACCACGAACTTGCCCGCCACAACTCCGTGAAGATGGCGTGCGTGTCCTGCCATGAAGTGCATGCCCGGACGGAAGCGAAGAACCAATTCCTGCGCCGCGAAAACGTTGCGACACGTTGCGCTACCTGTCATCGCGATCTCGAGTCCAGCTGACCACGGCTTCATCCGCCCCACTCCACGCTTCACCACCAAGGAGTCGAAGCATGCGCCGTTTCGTTGCCGTCCTGCTGTTCGCGCTTCCTGCCGCCGCCCTCGTCACGAGCCAGCCCATGGCGTTCCCGGGTGGCACACCGCGCGTGGTCACCAACATGACCCCGCAATGCGCTGGGTGCCACTCTTCCTCGAATGCCGAGCAGGTGCGCGATGTCCCTCCTGCTGCGGTGGCTTCGTATCTCACGGACAAGCAGCATTTCGAGAAGGTCCGTGCGGGCGAACGAAATTACGGCAAACTGACCCCTGAGGATCGCGAGAAGCTGATCACGAACGTGAAGACGATGGAAGCCAACTCCCGGGTCGAGTTGATGGCCTCGGCCAGCACCGTCAAGCCGCTCGCGCCCTTCACGGTGACGGTCAAGACGCACGGCGGCTCCGGGCCGGTGGTCGGGGTGATGCTCACGGATAACGACCTGCGCTACTCGAGCAGCCCGGTTCAAGCGGCGGGCTTCTACATCACCACTGCTCCGACGGTCATCGGTCCGGACGGTAAGCCCCAGACCCAGTTCCTCGATGGCCGGTTCGCGGGGCTCGGCAAGAACATCAACTTCGTGAACATCGCTGGGGTGAAGGGTGATGTCGAGGCCGGCACCTACCAGGACTGCAGCGTGAAATACACGCTGCGTGCTCCCCTCGATCCGGGCAAGTACACGATATGCGCCGCCTTCCTGTTCGGCACCGAGAAGGGCTCTGCCCTCGGGCGCACCGAGACACCGGACGGACGAATCGTTCCTGTCGGCGGAGGTGGTGCAGGTTCGGGGCGAATCCTTTTCGCCAAGCCGCTGACGATCACGGTCACGCGCTGACATGCGCATCCTCGGGCGTCTCCCCGCGCTGCCGACGCTGTTGGCGCTGATTCTGGCGCTTGCGCCCGTTTGCGTGCGAGCCGAGACGCCCGAGGGAATCGAGAATCCACGAGCGGCGCGCAGTGGTTGGGTCACGGATGCGGCAGGGGTCTTGTCCCCCGCGGCCGAAGCCAAGATCGATTCCATCGCCGCCGACCTGCAGCGCCGCACCGGCCACGAGCTCGCGCTGGTCACGGTGCACGAAACGGGTGAACAGGCCCCTCGCGAGTTCGCCACAGCCCTGCTGAATCTCTGGGCCATCGGTCGCAAGGGTCACGACGACGGCGCACTCGTGCTGATCGCCACGGACATGCGGCGGATCGAAGTGGAAACCGGCTATGGCGCCGAAGCCGTGCTGACGGACGGACGTGTCGGGCGCATCCTTGATGCGTTCATGGTGCCGAAGTTGCGCGAGGGTGATTGGGATGCCGCCGCCGTTGCGGGCACCCGCGAGTTCGCAGGCGTTCTCGCCACGTGGGAGACCGAGGCGGCGACCAATGAGCGCCGTCGCGGGAGCCAACGCTTCTGGTTACTCCTCATCGCGGCGGGCGTGACGTTCCTCATGGCGCTGGGAGCTGCGTTGGGTTTCGGCCTTCGCTTCTGGCGGAGGTGCCCAAAGTGCCGTCGCACGATGAGAGTGGTCCCCGAGGCCGAGGAGGACATCTTCCTCGCTGAAGCCGAGCGATTCGAAGAGGGCATCGGGAGCGTCGACCATCGGGTCTGGCGATGCGATGCCTGCGCCATGACCCACATCGAGCACCACAAGAACTGGGGCAGCCGATATTATGACTGTGCGCGATGCAAGCGCAGGACGCTCGGACTGCGCTGGCTCACCTTGCTCGCCGCCACCTACGAACACGCGGGCAAGATGGAAGTCACCGGGGTCTGTGAGTCACCGGGCTGCGGCTATCGGACGAGCGAGATCAAGGGAATCCCCCGACTGCAGCACACCCCCAGCTCTCCAGGTTCGTTCGGCAGTTCGAGTGGTTCCGGGCGCACCGGGGGCTCGAGCTTCGGAGGGGGCCGCTCGGGCGGAGGAGGCGCCGGGCGCAGTTGGTGAAGCTCGCGTGGACAGGCTGGCGTGCGGCGGACCCACGCGGGCTGCTACACTCTCCCGCCTCATGATCACATTCAGTAACATCTCGAAGCAGTACGGGCGCCAGGTGTTGTTCGTCGAGGCGTCCTTCCAGCTCAATGCTGGCCAGAAGGCTGGCCTTGTGGGTCCCAACGGCGCCGGCAAGACCACCGTCTTCCGCATGATCGTCGGCGAGGAATCCCCCGACGAGGGCGAAGTCACGCTCCCCAAGCGCCTGAGTCTGGGCTACTACCGTCAGGACATCGGCGAGATGTCGGGGCGCTCGGTGCTCGACGAGGCGATCGCCGGCAGCGGTCAGCTGGGCGAGCTGCATCACGAACTCAAAGAGCTCGAGCACGCCCTCGCGGACCCCGGGCGCGCCGACGAGATGGAGAAGATCCTCGAGCGCTTCGGGCACGTTCAGGACACCTACATGCAGGGCGGCGGATACGATCTCGAAGCGCGTGCAAGAGAGATCCTCGCGGCACTCGGTTTCGATCAGTCGCAGATGGATGGGGATGTCGGCGCGCTCTCGGGCGGCTGGAAGATGCGTGTGGGACTTGCCCGCATCCTGATCGGCCGACCGGACGTGCTGCTCATGGACGAGCCCACGAATCACTTGGATATCGAGTCGATCCTATGGCTGGAGCGGTTCATCCGCGACTACCCGGGTGCCGTGCTCATGACCTGTCACGACAAGGACTTCATGAACCGGATCGTCGATCGTATCATCGAGATCGACGGCGGCGAGTTCAATGAGTTCACCGGCGACTATGACTGGTACAAGCAGCAGCGCGCCATCGCCGAGGCGAATCGCGAGGCGGCGTATGCGCGTCAGCAGGCGATGCTCGCGAAGGAGCGCCGATTCATCGAGCGTTTCGCGGCGCATGCCGCGAAGGCCGCGCAGGTGCAGAGCCGGGTGAAGAAGCTCGAGAAGATCGAGATGGTCGAGCTCCCCAAGCAGCGCAAGGTCGTTGAGTTCAAGTTTCGCCAGCCCCCTCGCTCTGGCGATGACGTGGTCGACCTCAAGGGTATCTACAAGGCCTATGGGGATCGCCGTATTTATGAAGGTTTCGATCTGCGCATCCGCCGCACCGAGCGCTGGTGTGTCATGGGTCGCAATGGCGCCGGGAAGACCACGCTCCTCAAGATGATCGCCGGCGCCACGCAGCCGGATGCTGGTCAGATCAAGCTCGGGGCGAATCTCAAGGTGGGCTACTTCGCTCAGCAATCACTCGACCTCCTCGACCCCACGCTCACAGTGTTCGAGCAGATCCAGAAGGACTACCCACTCGACAATCAAGGATCCCTGCGGAGCTTGCTCGGAGCTTTCCAGTTCTCGGGCACCGATGTCGACAAGCCGATTCGGGTGCTTTCGGGTGGTGAGAAGTCGCGTCTAGTGCTGGCACGGATGCTCTACGACCCGCCGAACTTCCTGATCCTCGATGAACCCACGAACCATCTGGATCTCGAGACCAAGGAGATGCTGGTCGAAGCAATGCACGACTTCGAGGGCACCATGTTGTTCGTGAGCCACGACCGCACATTCCTCAAAGGCCTGAGCAATCGCGTTCTGGAACTGCGGCCCGGCGATGGCGCGGCGATCTCGGCGATGCCGCCATTCGAGTATGGTGGCTCGTATGTGGAGTTCGTGGAACGCACCGGCAGCGAAGCGGCTGGCGTGCACGGCTGAGCAGAGCTTCATGCTTGGAAACAGAGAGCGCCCCGTCGGCTGTTGCCGGCGGGGCGCTGGATCGTTTCGCTTGCTCAGGGCGCTGAAGTCGCGCTGGTGTCCGATGTGGCGTTCGCCGCGGCGGCCTCCGTGATCTGCTTGAGGCTGCCGAGCCCCTTCTCGAAGTCGGGGCCGATCATCTTGTCCATGCTCGAGAACAGGCTCATCGCCTTACCCATGATGTCGTTGTTCCCGTCCATCGCCCACACGACGTTGGTCGCCTCACCGTCGGGAGTCAGTGTGAAGGTGGTCGCATTGGTCGACTTGAAGGGCTTGAGGAATTCCAGCTTGATCCCGACCTTGGACGCAGGGACCGACTCGGTCAGCGTCATGCGGCCCTCACCGACCTTGTCGTTGCCCGTCCAGAAGTAGACCGCGCCCACGCCTGAGGCCGGGCCGGAGAACTCGGTCTTCATGGCGGGGTCGATCTTGGCCCAGGGCGACCATGCTTCCCAGAGGTGGAAATCCTCCATGTGCGTCTGGATGAGTGCTGCCGGGGCCTGAATCGTCATCGAACGCTCGACGTGGTACTGAGCGGGGCGCGTGAGGATCACGACGAACAGCACGACCAGCAACAGAGCAACGATGCGCACGACTTTCATCATGGGGGTCCCCTGTTCTTGAAGAGCATGACTGCTGCGGCCACCGCTCCAGGCGGTCCGGCCCGAAGGGGCGGGTCGCTTCCGACCCGCGACGACATCCTAGCGCGTGCGCCATCTTACGGGCCGCACAGGAAATCACCGACGCGGCAGCCGCGGGGATGAGCGGGGCCGGCTCGCGTTCATCGCGCGGGCTTGCCAGCAGCGTATTTCTCCAGCTCTTCCGCGATCTCTGGGAATCCGCCCCGGCGAACTTGGTCAATCACGCCCGGCACCTGCTGAGGATTGCCGAGATCGATCTGCTCGATGGCGCGCCAGCGGAACCATTCTCCCGCCGGCCACTGCGAGAACAGCGGCAGGATGGGTGGTGTGCTGAAGAACGGGATGCTGCGCTTCACGAACGGATCCTGGCTGGCGCTCGAACGGCCGATCTCGACCATGTCCCGCGGGGCGCGGTACTCCACGTAGGGCCGGTCATCGCGATTGAGAGGGACGCCGACCGAGAGTGGGGTGAGATAGCGCAGTGGCGTTGAGTAGAAGGTTGCCAACTTCTCAGGCGCCGCGTCTCCCCCGCCGATGCGGGCGAGTTCGAGCTGGCGACGGGCCACTGGGGTCGAGAGACGGCGGAGCGATAGCGGCCGCCCGGGTGGAGCGGAGATCAGGATGAGGTCGCTACTGCGCCAAATACAGAACATCTGTGCATCGGGGAACACCTTGAGGAACGAACCCACCATGGAGCCGAAGGTCTGTGGGGATAGCTCATAGAGCTGGACCCATTGGCAGAACACGCCATCGGGCTCGAGCCGACGCCGGACGCGTTCATAGAAATCCACGGTGAAGAGATTGTTGACCCCGGCGATCCATGGGTTGCTGGGCTCGGAGATGATGAGGCCATAGCGGCCGCGGCCATGCGCGAGCAGCGTGCGCGCGTCGTCCATGTGCAAGGTGACACGCGGATCATCGAGCGGATCCTCGCCGGGCGCGTGGAAGAAGCGCGAGCCCTCGATCACGCCGCGCTCCAGTTCGACGATGTCGGTTGGTCCTGCGCCGCCCGCCAGTGCGGCGGCAGCGGTGAACCCCGAACCATGCCCGACGACCAGCGTGCGGGCCGCGGAGTCGGCGAGCGCGGCGGGCAGTAGTCCCAATAGCACCTGCGTGGTCATGTCGCCGGTGCTCGCATCGATCTTGCCGCCGACCCGCATCCACCGTCGGATACTGTCTTGGTCGGTCGCGACCAGCACCGAGGCGTTGATGCCATCACGGTAGTAGAGCACTCGCTGTGCAGCCGCCACGGTCCGCACGGCCTCTCCCGTTTCCCCAGAGGCGCGGAAGGACGACTCGAGATTGGCAGCGTGAAACGGACGATAGGTGCCTGCCGACATCAGCACCGGATCCCAACGAGGAGCAAGTACAGTCGCGACGAACGTGACCGCGAACAGTCCCAGCGCAGCGAGGAGCGCATTCGGCGGAACTGGAGATCGCCGGTGCCCGAGACCTAGTGCGATCACACCGAGCAATGCCGTCAGCATGATGCTGAGCACTTGCGTCCCTTGCACACCCAATGCCGGGATCAAGAAGAATCCCGCCACGAGCGAGCCGGCGATCGTGCCCACGGTGTTCACCGCGTACGCGGTCCCGACGGCGTGTCCCCCGTCTTCGCGCTGCAGCAGCCGGGTGGCCACTGGGAAGACTGCGCCCAGCAGAACGCAAGGCACCAGCAATACCTCGGCGACGAGCGCGAGTTGCGCCAGAGTGAGCAGTCCCCAATCCGCTCCCACCGCGTTACTGAGATCGAACATCTGCTGCGGGAGTCGCTGGAACACGAGCAGGCCGAGCGCGGAGGAAGCCGCAATCCCCATCTGCAGCATGCCGAAGCCGCGAAGCGTCGCCATCCGCTGCAGGACATTCGCCACGAGCGCGCTGCCGAGGGCGAGACCCAGAAGATAGAGTCCCAGGACACCGGCGAAGGAATAAACCGATGAGCCCAGGATGAGCCCGAAGAGGCGGACCCACGCGCCTTGGAAGGTGAGCGCGGCGAACCCGGAAACGGCGAACAGTCCGACCATCACGCCATGCTCGAGCGGGTCGAGGAGGCGATTGATCGAGCGGACGCGAATGGGATCCCGCGGTGAGTGGCGGCTTGCCCGACTGGACCAGCCGGCGATCCCCGCGGCCAGGACGTTGAGTCCCGCCGCAGCCATGGTCGTGGCGGAGAGCCCGAGCATGGGCATGAGCACGAATCCTGCGAACACCGAACCGGCGACTGCTCCGAGCGTGTTGATGGCGTAGAGCCGGGCCAGCGCGGAGCCGACCAGATCCTTCTCCAGATGAGCGACCAACACCGGCAGGGTTGCTCCCATGAGCGCGGCCGGCGGGATGAGGACGAGCGTGAGCAGTCCCAATCGCGCGAGCGCGAATGCAGCGCTCTCGCCCCCGAGGCTCTGGTAGAGCATGCCCACGACGGGGTCGAGCGCGCGCAGGAGCGGCAACAGTGCAAGGCCGAGCACCGAGACCCCGACCTCGAGCAGCGCGTAGGTTCTCGCGCCCTGCCCCCGGCGCGAGAGCGGCACACCCAGGAAGCGCGCCCCAAGCGCCAACCCACCCAGGAACGCTGCGACCACGGTGGCGACGGAGTGCAGCGAGCTTCCCAGCAGATAGGACAGCTGCTTGGACCAGGCAATCTCGTACATCAGCCCGGCTGCGCCCGAAATCAGGAAGCAGAGCGAGGCCCAGAATGGGAATCGCGATGGGTCGACCGGCTTGCGGGATCGGGGGCGCGTTGGCATGGCGGTGGATTGTACCGGAGTGCCAGAGCGATTGGACAGCAGGCGCGAGATAGCGTTATTTCAGGGGCGCGCACCCACGACCGAGGTCTCTGGTCGCTTCGAACGGCCGTGGGCGTGTGCCCGTTCCTGTCCCTGCCCTGAGGATCCCATGTCTGAGCACGATTCGCCCGCCGCCATCGACGCCCCGAATGAGCGCGAGGATTTCATCCGCGAGATCGTCAAGGCCGACCTGGCCCGCGGGGTCACGCAGCAGGTGGTCACGCGCTTCCCGCCAGAACCCAATGGCTATCTGCACATCGGCCATGCGAAGGCGATCTGCCTGAACTTCGGAATCGCACAGCAGTTCGGCGGCCGCTGCAACCTGCGCATGGATGACACGAATCCTGCAAAGGAGGAAGTCGAATACGTCGACGCGATTCTGGCGGACGTGAAGTGGCTCGTGGCTGGCTGGGCCGAAGATCGGCTCGCACTGAAGGCGAAGGGCGCCAGCCCCACGGGGGTCGGTGCTTCCGGCTCGGAGGATTATGTTCAGTCACCGGTGCTACCCGACGCTGCTTCCGTCGGTTCTGTCGAACCGTTCTTCGCCTCGGACTACTTCGATGCGCTTCATGCATTCGCGCTGAGGTTGATCCGCAAGGGCAAGGCCTACGTCTGTGACCACACGGCCGAGGAAGTCGACCGCATGCGCGGGGCGCCTGGCGAGCCGGGACAAGAGAGTCATTTCCGAGGGCGTTCCGTTGCCGAGAATCTGGACTGGTTCGCCCGCATGCGCGCAGGCGAGTTCCCAGACGGCACTCGCACGCTGCGAGCGCGAATCGACATGGCTGACCCGAACGTGTGGATGCGCGACCCGGTGCTCTATCGCATTCGTCATGCGTCGCACCATCAGACCGGCGATGCTTGGTGCATCTATCCGCTCTACGATTTCGCACACGGGCTCTCGGACTACATCGAGGGTGTGACGCACAGCATCTGTACGCTGGAGTTCGTGCCTCATCGCGCGCTCTACGACTGGTTGCTCGAAGCGCTCGAACTGCCTCGCCCACTGCCCCATCAGTATGAGTTCGCAAGGTTGAACCTGACCCATACGCTCATGAGCAAGCGCAAGCTCCTGCGACTGGTGAAGGAAGCGCATGTTCGCGGCTGGGACGATCCGCGCATGCCGACGATCTCGGGGATGCGGCGGCGGGGCTATCCCGCGGCTGCGCTGCGCGATTTCGCCGATCGCATTGGTGTGGCGCGGCGCGAGAACCGAGTGGAGTTGGCACTGTTGGAGCACTGTGTGCGTGAGGACCTCAATCGGCATGCGCTGCGCCGGATGGCCGTGCTGCAGCCCCTCAAAGTGGTGATCGAGAACTATCCTGACGGCCTGGTCGAGCAGTTCGAGGCTGGCAACAATCCAGAGGATCCCTCGGCGGGAACGCGGCAGGTGCCGTTCTCGCGTGAGCTGTGGATCGAAGAGGACGATTTCCGCGAGGTGCCTCCTCCCAAGTACTTCCGCCTGAGCCCCGGGGTCGAAGTACGCCTGCGATCGGCGTATCTGATCCGCTGCACGAGTGTCGTGAAGGATCCGGTCTCGGGCGCGATCACCGAGGTGCGAGCGACCTATGATCCGGAGACGCGCAGTGGGAACGCCCCGGACGGCCGAAAGGTGAAGGCGACCATTCATTGGGTCTCCGCGCAGCACGCCGTCGATGCCGAAGTCCGCCTCTACGGCACGCTCTTCACCGCCGAGAATCCCGAAGCGCTGCCCGAGGGCGAGGACTTCGTCACGGGTTTGAATCCCGCTTCGCTCGAGGTGCGCCAAGGATGCAAGCTGGAGCGCTCACTCGCCGATGTCGTGCCGGGAGTGCCGGTGCAGTTCGAGCGCGTGGGCTACTTCGTGCCCGACCCCGACTCACGTCCTTCGGCGCTGGCCTTCAACCGTACCGTCACGCTCAAGGATGCGTGGGCCCGGATCGAGAAGAAGCAGACCACGGCCGGGTAGCATGACGGTATCGGTGTCGGTGCTGGAACTGCTGAGGCGGCAGCCCATTCGGGCGGCCGCCTCAGGTGTTGGGTGAAGGTGTTCCCATCGGACGGGAGCGCGGATCCGCTGTTGTGCGGTAGGCACTGGCGGGCGTGGGGCTTTTGGCCGATGACTTCCCGGTGCGACCGATGATCGCGACCCCTCCCGCCCCCGACGATGCGCCGCTGAGCCTGATGCGGTTGCTTCGATTCCATGCCCCGCTCGCGGGACAAGCCGTGCTGATGACGCTGTCGGGACCGCTCCTGTGCCTGATCGTCGCGCGCGCCGCCGATCCGCGGCTGGAGCTGGCCGCATTCTGGCTGGGCTTCACCCTCGCCCTGTTCGCACAGAGTCTGTGTCTGGCGCTTCAGCAATCCACGGTGGCGGTGGTTCGGGCGCGCGGGCCTTTGCGCGCGATGGTGCTGTCGGCATTGGGTGTCGGTGCGCTGGCAACGCTCGCGGTGCTCGCCGTGGCGCTCACACCGATCGGGGACTTGCTGTTCATGCATGTCGTGCCGGCGACCTCGCGGACGAGCGCCCTTGCGCGCGACGTTCTGAGAATCCTCGCACCCCTGCCGCTGCTGATCGCGCTGCGCAGCGTGGCCAGCGGCGTCGCGGTAGGCGGCGAGAGGACATCGCTGGTCGCGCTGACCACGGCGACGCGCCTGCTGGTGCTGCTCACGGCATTGGCGTTGGTGATGGCTTCCGGCCAGATCGCAGGCGCGATTCCTGCCGCCTGGGCCGTGGTCGCGGGTGTCACCGCCGAGACGGCGTTCATCGTGATCGGCACGTTCCGTCAGGGGCGGCCCGCGTGGCAGAACGGCCCGAGCGAGCAAGGGAATGCCGCTTATGCTGGATTGCTGCGAGTGACCGCGCCGCTTGCAGTCGCGGCGCTGGTTTGGACCGCGACCCGTCCGCTGTTACACGCGCTGCTCGGACGATTGTCGGATCCCGAGCGCGCTCAGGCCGGATTCGGCGTGGTCCTGCCTTGGCTCATCCTCGCCGGCGCGCCGGCATGGGCGCTGCTCGAAACGAATGTGGTCCTTGCCAAGAACCCGGCTGCAGCGGCGCGAGTGCGGGGATTCGCCGTTCTGGTGGCTGTCAGCACGGCGCTGGGGATCGCGATCCTGGTGTCTCCTCTCGTGCGCGGCTTCTGGATGCGCCCGATGCTCAGCGCGGACCCTTTGCTCGGACAGGCAGTCGAACCCGCGCTTCCCTGGCTCGTGCTGGCGCCTCTGCTGGTCGCGATGCGCGCTCTGGCTCAAGGTCGGCTCATCCGTGAACAGCAGACCACGGTTCTATTCGCGCTGGCCCCGTTACGCTTCGCGTTCATGGCGTGTATGGGCACGATCGCGACGCAGGCCGATCCCCACGCCGCGGGGCCAACGCTCGCCGTCATGCTGGTGTTGGGTGGCGACGCCTTGGATGCGATCACCTACACGCTTGCGGCACGTGGAATGGGGCGCCGCACCCATGACCGTCCCACATCGACTGAGATTCTCGCGCCTGCGGACCCGCACAGGAGGGCCGCATGACTGCTATCGCGCGTGGGACATTGCTGGTGCTGGCGATGCTGATCCTCACTGGCGCTGCTTCGTTGCACACCCGGCATTCAGTGGGCTACCCGATCCGTACCATGGGGACGTACGCGAACATCACGTTGGTGACCGCGGACTCGGCCGCGGGGCAAAGGCTCGTGCACGCCGCACTCTCGGAGTTCGTGCGGGTGGATTCGCTCATGAGTAACTGGACCCAGACGAGCGAGGTCGCAAGGATCAATCGCTCAGCTGAGCTTGGTCCTGTTCCGATGCACGCTGAGGTCGCCGGGGTCGTGGACGCCGCATTGCGCGTCGGCCGCGAGAGCGAGGGGGCCTTCGATATCACCGTGGAGCCACTGGTGCGGCTGTGGGGATTCCTCGGCGGGCCGAAACGCGTGCCGAGCATGCTGGAGATCGAGGCCGCCTTCGTCTTCGTCGGGCCGCAACATCTGATGTATGACTCGGCCGCTCAGACGTTGCAGTTCGACCGCAAGAATGTGCGGATCGATCTGGGCGGCATCGCCAAGGGTCACGCCGTGGATCGTGCAGCCGCGGCATTGCGGAATGCAGGGGTGACCGACGCCTTGGTGGACCTGTCAGGCAACATGTTCGCACTCGGTTCGCCTGCCACTTCGCCGACGTGGCGGATCGGCGTTCGCGATCCGCGCGACCGGATTCTTTATTTCGCACGACTCCCGCTATCCGAGCAGGCGATCTCCACCTCGGGTAAGTACGAACAGTTCGTGGCTCAGGATGGCCGGACTTACGGTCACATCATGGACCCTCGTTCGGGCCGACCGGCCGAGGGGTTGATCGCAGTGACGGTGATCGCACCGACGGCGATGGAAGCGGACGCATGGAGCACCTCGCTTTTCGTGCTCGGGCCCATCGCAGCGAAGGCCAAGGCCAAGGCGCGCGCGGACATCGACGCGGTGTTGGTCACTCCTGGGAGCGCTGGAGTGGACACCGTCTGGGTCGAAGCGTCCCTCAAGGACCGCTTCACGCTGGACGATAAAGCAAAGGGCATGTTCCAGCTCGTCTGGTTCTAGTCCCTGCTCGCGTCGCGGGACCGCCATCTCCCCCGCTTCCCTCCTATTCACCCCCCGTTCGGCCTGTCCATGGCCCACGGCTTGCAGCACGGCTGCGACCACGCGGAGTAATGCCCAGCCGTTGAGCGAGAGGCCCCAACCCGGCAGGAGGCGCACCGTGAACAATGGCGGAGCGAGGAATCTGCGAAGAGCCGCGACTGCGATCGTCCTGCTCACGCTCCCGGCCGTGGTACAGGGCTGCACTTCACCAACGGCGCCGACGCCGCCGCCGGGCGGCGGAACGCGTGTCGTGCTCGACTACGCCACCTACGTCACCGATGTCGCGCCCGTACTTCATGCCAAGGGCTGCGACGCCGAAGGCGATTGTCATGGCGGTGGGATCCGCGGCTCGCTCGAGCTGTCCCCGGCGAGTGCCAAGAATCTCGCATTCGATTTCGATCAGGTGACGCTCCAGGTCCGTCCCAGCCCGCGCGACAGCAGTCCGATCCTGACCGAGCCGCTCGCACTCGCAGCGGGAGGCACGCCGCACGGGATCAAACCATTCGACTCGACGTCCGATCCCGACTGGCAGGTCATCCGCGCCTGGGTGCTCGCAGGAGTGCAGCAGTGACGCGCGTGCCCATCCTCGGGCTGATGGGCATCGTCGCATTCCTCGCACACGCACAAGTGACGCGTGCCGACGGGAACGACGCAGTCTTCGCGTCGCACGAGCGCCGATTGGTCGCCTTGATGCCAGGGCTCGCGGAGCATCCCTATCAATTGGCCCCCGGTGTCCGGCCGTTCGCGCACCGACTCGCGGTGAGTCCTGGCTACGGATTCTTCGGATCCGAGAAGCTTTACACGATGCGGGCTTCCTACAACCC
>Ga0163144_10005805_pt1 | contig 27443 bp, 13 predicted proteins | sample OliLak19BULKMAT1_FD_123175 | JGI IMG/M metagenome (GOLD analysis project Ga0163144, IMG submission 123175) | Freshwater microbial mat bacterial communities from Lake Vanda, McMurdo Dry Valleys, Antarctica - Oligotrophic Lake LV.19.BULKMAT1 | ecosystem: Environmental > Aquatic > Freshwater >... | reverse complement strand
TGCCACAATTGTGGAACGTATTGATCGGGGACATGGCGATTGTCGGGCCGAGGCCGCTCCCCTGCAATGAAGATGCCCAGTGCAAACTTTGGCAACGACGCCGATTGGATATCAAGCCGGGACTCACTTGCATTTGGCAGATATCTAAATCGCGAAAAATTTCATTTTCGGATTGGATGCGGATGGACTTGCAATACGCTGATTCGATAACGATTTTTGGCGACATCCGCCTTATATTCAAAACGGTGAAGGCAGTGGTTTTAGGCCGGATTGGCCATTGAACTCCGTGACGAATGGACGCGACGCGTTATAGTAAGGCGAGCGCTCGAAATTGAAGTACCGTACGACGGACTTCAAAGTCCGTCGAGTCTTCAACGGACGAGGATGTCCGTTGGTACATTTTTTAAACGCATTTGCCTAACAGCGTTTCCATAGTCCCATTTGTCCAAGTCCCAAGCCTTTATGTCACGCGAACGTGTAGTGCTAGCGATGAGCGGCGGAGTTGATTCCAGCGTCGCAGCTCATCTTTTGATCGAACAGCAATACGACGTGATCGGCGTATTCATGCGTCACGGAGAAAAATCCAGTGCGGCATGCGAATTGGACTCCGGCAAGCCCAATCCTCTGCTCCCCATTTTGCAAGGACGTTTGGATCATAAGCAAGGCTGCTGCAGCGCCGGCGACGCCGCGGATGCGAGGCGAGTCGCAGATAAGTTCGGCATCCCGTTTTATGCGCTCGATTTAGAGTCCGATTTCAAACGAATTGTTGACTACTTTGTCGATGAATATCAAAACGGACGAACGCCGAATCCGTGTGCCCAATGCAATAACTGGCTCAAGTTTGGTCGGCTCTTTGACTACGCCGACGCGGTGGGCGCAAGGTACGTCGCAACGGGCCATTATGCCCAAATGCTCCCATCGGCAACGCAAGGCGAGTCGCCAGAACTGCATCGTGGGTTGGATGACGGCAAGGACCAAGCGTACGTCCTGACCGGGATCAACCGATCGCTTTTGCCGCGAATGTTGTTGCCGGTTGGAGGCTTTCAAAAAGCGGAGATTCGTCGGATGGCTACTGAGATTGGACTGAGGGTGGCTGACAAAAAAGATAGCCAGGAGATTTGCTTTGTAACCTCTGGGGCGCATGCTCAGTTCGTGCGAGACAAGTCTCGCGTTTCGACTGCGGGCGAGATCGTCACCTCCGATGGCAAGGTGGTAGGGACGCACGCAGGAATCGAGGGGTTTACCGTGGGACAACGCAAAGGAACAGGTGTAGCCATGGGGTCCCCGTACTACGTGACAGATATTCTGCCTGAATCTTCGCAAGTCGTCATTGGGCCACTGACGGAACTTGCTCGTTCCTGGCTCATTGCGGACGAAACGAATTGGCTAGTAGAATTCCCCGTGGGGGCGATCTTAAAGGGCGAAGTCCAGATACGCTACAATTCGGGACCTGAACCTGCGACGGTCGAGCGAATCTCGGAAAAACAGTTCCGAGTCGATTTCCAAACGCCAAGTTATGCAGTCTCCCCGGGACAATTGGCAGCCGTTTTTAACGGCTCCAGGGCACTTGGATGCGGCTGGATCCGGAAAACCGGTTAGCCCTGTTGCTAATCTACGATGTTTGTGTTCACAATAGTTCCATCTCAACAACATTTACTCGGACCACCAAGACCAACGACCATGGAAATTTTCTTCGCTCAGCAAATCGATACCCAATCGCTCGTAATGATCGGTCTGCTGATCGCTGCACTTGTGGGTGGTTTGATCAGTTTGGTTGTATTTTGGAATTTCGGTAGCCTTTGGCTGCAAGCCAAAACCAGCGGTGCCGACGTCACCATGTCGAGCCTGATCGGTATGTACTTTCGTCAAGTGCGTTCGCAGGTCATCGTGAATGCCAAAATCATGGCAGCACAAGCAGGCTTGGACATCGATCGCACAAACGGCATCAGCACGCAGCGTCTCGAAGCCCATTACCTTGCCGAAGGGAATGTCATGAACGTGATCAATGCGATTATCGCCGCTCACCGTGCGGGCATTGACTTAGATTTTGACCGTGCCGCTGCGATCGATCTTGCCGGACGGGATGTGCTCGACGCGGTTCGAACCTCGGTTCACCCCCGCGTGATTGACTGTCCCGATCCCAAGCATAGCGGTAGCGGTTTCCTGTCCGCAATTGCCCGGAACGGAATTGAGCTTCGCGTTAAGGCACGCGTAACGGTTCGAACAAATCTCGAACAACTCATTGGCGGAGCGACCGAAGAAACGGTTATCGCACGCGTGGGTGAGAGCATCATTAGTTCGATCGGCTCATCCGAAACCCACTTGGTCGTCTTGGAAAATCCGAATCTAATCTCGCGAACAGTGCTTAAGCGAGGATTGGACAATCAAACCGCCTTTACCATTGTGTCCATTGACATCGCTCATATCGAAGTCGGGCAAAATATTGGGGCAAGGCTTCGAGCCGACCAAGCGGAAGCGGACGTTCGTATGGCTCGCGCTCAAGCAGAGCAACGCCGTTCAGAAGCGATCGCCTCCGAGCAAGTTATGAAAGCCAAAGTGGCAGAGAATCGAGCCAATCTCGTCTTGGCAGAAGCGGAAGTTCCTAAGGCCATGGCGAAAGCGTTCGTGGACGGCCATTTTCAAGCGACAACGGCACCTTAGTTTTCGCCGGCGGTTCATGCGACATGCGCCTAGCTGACTATTTGCTTCATCTTGACGTGCAGCGCTATGACGCCATTGCATGGATTGATAGGAATCGCGACGGGAGCATATCCAGGGCTTGGACATGGATTGAAATTCAGAGATTAACCGCGGCCACCGCCACTTTCTGCTTGGATCATTCTGTTGGGAGGGGAGACCGCGTTGTCAACCTTGGCCGCAATTCTCTCGCCTGGGCCATTCTCGATTTAGCCTGCTCGGCGATCAACGCGGTGCATGTTCCAATCGAGAGCAGGTTTTCGATGTCACAGCAGAAGCATTGCATACACCTCGTAAAACCCACACTTGTTTTTTCGGATGGACCGAGTGAAAGTGGACCGAGTGAAAGCGGATGGAGCGAACTTGGGCAACTAACTTCTTTATTGCCAACGGATCAGACGCTGCAACAAATTACATCGCCATTCTCCCCCGACGATTTGGCCAATATATTGTTCACTTCGGGGACGACAGGAGTTCAAAAAGGGGTGATGCTCAGTCACAAGAATTTGCAGTCCAACGCTTTGGCAAAGCTGGATGCCATGCCTCAGACTCATCGTGATCGACGACTTAACTTCCTTCCGTTCTCGCACGCCTATGCACGCACTTGCGAATTGACAACTTGGCTCATCAGTCGCTCGTGCATGGAAGTTGCCAGCGGCATGGAAGATGTGTTCAATAAGGCGGCATTTTCAGCACCTACGTTGATCAACGGCGTTCCCGTTTTTTTCGAGACTCTTGAAAAAAAGCTTATGCAAAAGCAGGCAACGCAGGCCTGCGTTCGCGAGCTATTGGGCGGACAAGTTCGTCGGTTAGCAAGTGGTGGTGCCACGCTACCTAATTCTGTTCGAGCTAGGTTTGCAGCGATTGGGCTACCCATTTACCAGGGCTACGGGCTGACCGAAAGCTCGCCAGTGATTTGCTCGAATCGTTCCGGAGCGAGTGACATCGGAGGAAAAGAATGCGAAGCCAATTTGGTTGAGGTAGGTCCGCCCGTAAAGGGGACGAACGTTCGCATCGACGAGAGTGGACGGTTATGGGTATCGGGCGATGGGGTCATGCTTGGATATTGGCAAGATACGGAGGGGACAAGGGCCAAGATCGTGAACGGCTGGTTAGATACGGGAGACTTGGCCGAATACGTCGACAACACGAACTGCGTTGAGTCATCGGCCATAAGAATATTGGGACGAGCGGACGATACGCTAGTTTTGAGCAGTGGCTATAAAGTCCAGCCACAGCCGATCGAGCAAATGGTCCTCGCCGAGTCGTGGGTATCCCAGTGCATCTTGGTAGGAACAACGCTTCCGTTTCCGATACTGATTGTGCGTCCTCTCGAAGCGGACTATCCAACGATGCGTCCGAATGAAATGCTCGCACGCATTGAGGGGATCTTACACGAGTTCCCAAAGTATGCGATTCCTTGCAAAGTAATCATCGCAGATGAAGAATGGACAAAGGAAAACGGTCTACTCAATTTCAAGGGAGGTCTAGTACGAAAGAAAATCGAGTCGCACTACCGATCGCAAATATTCGAACCACCCATAAGCCGCACGGCGTTAGCCGCGGTTTTCGTCGACTAGATGAATTTTGGGACCAATGTCCCAAACGAATCATGGGACGGGTATAGCGTTGTGGATTAGGAGTGACGTTTTTGTTCCGATCGATTGAAAGTTGCATTGCAACTCGGCGAGTCAGATCATGCTGTGTTTTCGCTACCGCCGGGTTTATCCCAGCGGGGTCGCTAATTGGCAGCTACAAGCGACCCGCAGGCGGCTCGGCTCTCCTCCGGTTTTATACCGGTGGAAGTAACGTTACACCCAACCAAACGTTGCTTCCACCGAGTAAACTCGGTGGAGAGCTCGGACCGAATGATCACTTGTAGCCGCCAATTGTTGCCTCAGTCGGGACGATGCGACTAGTAGTCATCGGTCATCATGGATGAACGGTATTTTCAGAATCGCAATCCGCGTTGGACGCTAAGATGTCATCCCGGTTGATTGCGATTCCGCAGTACAAGCCATAGTGAAATGCCGCTACTAACCCCCTAAACATTCAACGAAGTGAATTTCCTCATGATTCCCACATCGGTGGCATCGCAAGGATGCATGAGATATACTTTTAACATGGCTCGACCCTGCTAAACTCGCATACAACACGCCCCTCCATGTCCCGCGTCAATTCAACCTCCGGTAACTCTCGACAGCATCCGACTGACGAAATTCTCAACAAGCTTGCCAAACATAAGCTTGCCTCGGGTGAAGTGGCGAATGTTCAGTTGCACGTCAGCAAATGCAGGCGATGCCAAACGATTTTAGATGAGTTTCGAGTTGAAGAATCGGAGTTTCGCGAAGGCCACGATAGAACGACAGAGCCATTCGTGCTTGGCACCTACCTACGCATTCCTTCTTCGCTGATAGCATTCTCAAGACCAATCCTCAACCTGCAAGCCCGCAACACGAGCGAATTCCGAAATGTTGCTCGTCACCAAGACGAAGCCATGCCTAAGGCAAATGGCCGCAATCTGAAGATCGTAAGGTCCAATGACTTGCCCACCTAGCTCAAGATTATGCCTAGTCAACGCGTATTGCGCTGCATCCGCGTCATCAAAAGGGAAACAAGGAAACGGAGAAAGCAAGGCAAGCACTGTCGCTACTCGCTGTTTCCGATTTCCGTACTTTTCTGCGCCGTGTAGTAGCTCTGACAGAACGATTGCGCAAGTGACAACGTCATTCGGTGAGATCGTGGAAAGTCGACCTTGAATCTTGCTATCAGGTTTTTTTAAATACAAGATCCAAGCGTTCGTATCGAGTAGATACTGCATTACCATTGGCCCCGATTTGGAAGCGCACCTTGACTGGGTCGCTCAAAATTTTCGCCTTCGAAAGCTCCCGCAGTTTGTTGAAAATAGCCCTCAGGCCACTTCTCTTTGTTTGCTATAAGTCTGGGTTCAAACTCCACTTTCGCGTGCTCGGGTAGATCCACAACCTCCACCGGACGAAATACACCATTTTCAAACACAGCCTGAATCGTCTTGTTCATTGATACGACATCTCCATCTTGCACCGACAGTTGATCCACTCCAAAAACCCGTTGGACGTCCCGATAAGATTATAACACACTCAGTTCCTTGTTCGAGGACATCGGTAAATACAAGCCCAGGCGGACGAAAAGCTCGATTTCCGCTTCACAAATCGTTGCTTCCGGAAATCTTGAACGGTCGCTTCGCTAGTCTCTGATAATCTGTCTCCATCCGCGTCCAAGATTTTTTAATGAATGGTTTTTTGGACACTTCTCGCCGATCGCCACCAACTGGTTCCAAGGCTCTGCCGGCTCTGCCTTGGAACCCACTGCATTGCAGGCTCTGCGGCTCTGCCTGCCGAGCCTATGATTATTCGCTCTCGGCCTTCGTTGCGATGCGAGGCAGAGCCTCGGGAGCAGTACATCCCCTGGCTCCGCCGCGGAGCCAGGGAACGCGGAATGCTGTTGGGATCGAGGGACAAGCTAGTGGAGAGATTTCGCAACCGCACCGCGGCTTCGCTCCAACCCTCCTCTTGGAGATCGAGTTGCAGCGTTTTCCCGAGCACTGCTCATCATCACTACTACTCAAGTTGCGACGCCCAATGAATCCCGCAGGACGAGCCTGCCGATTTGGGATCGATACGACGAAGTAGGGAATTGCCCTAAAGATTCGAGTATCATCTAACTCGTGCCACAACCCGGAACTGTTAGCCAACTAAGAGTCAGTCGATCAATAAGTGTCCGATTTTTGAAGTGGGATAGGCTTCCAGCCTGTCATTTTCAAAGCGACAGGCTGGAAGCCTATCCCACGAATTGATCGAACGAACCTAAAGTGAGTGGCTTCCGCTACGTGCTTTGGTGTAAGCTTACTTAAGAGCTCCGGCACTAGCGTTCCGATCGATTGTGGGCCAACTGCAACTATACGAATCGGTGTCCACCGAAACTACAAAGAAGTGAAGTGTTTTATGCGACGACATCTACTAGCGGTCCTCCTCTTTTGCCTGCTTGTGCCGCAATCACTCAGGGCTGACGAACCTGGCAAGGAGTCAAGGCGCGTGCCGTTGTTTGATTCGGATCGGTTTGATGCATGGAGTACGCCGGACGGAAAAACCGTGCCTGCCTCCTGGGAAGTTAAGGACGGCGTGATCCATTTGAGCAAAGGCTCAACCAAAGGTGGCAACATAGTTACCATTCAAGAGTTCTCAGACTTCACTCTCGAATTTGAGTTCAAGATTGCGACCAAGGGGAACAGCGGCGTTAAGTACCGCGTGCAACGCTATGGACAAAGGTATCTAGGCTTTGAGTACCAAGTACAAGATGACGTGGGCGTAAGGAGTACTTCTCCCAAAAACCAGACCGGATCGATTTACGACTTGTATGAGCCAGATAAATCGGTCGCCCCCAATGCCGCTGGTGAATGGAATTTAGCGAGGGTAGAAGCGAAGGGGAACCGTATTGAGCACTATCTGAATGGCCAGAAAATTGTCTCGGCGACCTTGGGGAGCGACGACTGGAAGAAAAGATTGCGGTCGAGCAAGTTTGCAGACACGGATGGGTTTGGTGAGAAGCCTCGAGGTCGGATTATGCTGACCGATCACGGGAGCGAAGTTTGGTATCGCAATTTTGTACTGATAGAATCGTCGCAGTGATTGTGCGACGCTCCGCGTCGCAGGAATCACGACGCGGAGCGTCGTGCAACTAAGTTTGCCAACTTGTGCTACGCTTTATTCTTGATTGTCGAACAAGTCACTGCGCCTGAGTCGGGTTTTCATTTCAGCTTGTTCGGCTCGCCAATCCGCGATCTTCTTGTGGTCGCCGCTCAAAAGGATACTTGGGACGCAGTGGCCACGAAACTCCGCGGGTCGAGTGTACTGAGGGAACTCAAGCAACCTGTTTCCTCGAGAAAAGGAATCGTCCCAACTGCTTTGCTCGTCTCCCAGGACGCCGGGGATCATGCGGACAGTCGAGTCCACGACCACCATGGAAGCGACTTCACCACCGTTTAGAACATAATCGCCAACACTCAGCTCAACGGGGTTCAAGATATCGATCACTCTTTGATCGAAGCCTTCGTAGCGACCGCACAGCAGAATCATGCGTTCGAATCTCGCGATCTTTTCGACGCGTCGTTGATCCAATCGATCTCCCTGAGGCGTCATCATGACCACGATGCCCTCTTGGTCGGACATTTGCTGAACTGCCTCGACGCAAAGAACGACGGGATCAACGCAGATGAGCATGCCTGGCCCACCCCCGTAGGGTTTGTCATCGATCTTGTGATGCTTGGAGTCTGTTGACCATTCACGCAGATCGTGGATATGGATTTCGACCAATCCACGAGCGATAGCCTTGGCGAGCAGGCTCTGGGTCAGATATCCCGCGAAGATTGGCGGGAAGAGGGTGATGATATCAAATCGCACGGTCGCTCTCCCGACGAGAGCAACGGTTAGGACGCGGCGACTGGCTGCTTTACGCTACGACCAATTCGAGCCAGGGCATCCGACTGCTGCTGGGTGTGCGTTCCCTTTGAACCGTACTTTTTGATAAGCACTTGCACGTTTTCGCTTGGTTGAGCCCCGACGCTCAGCCAATAGTCGATCCGTTCACTCTTGAGGATAGCCCGTGCATCGATATCTTTGCACATTGGGTCATAGTGACCTAGTTCTTCCAAGACCCGACCGTCGCGTGGGCAACGCTGATCGATGGCGCAAAGACGATAAAAAGGGCGATTTTTTCTGCCCATACGTTTCATTCGAATACGAACCGACACTGTGCTAATTCTCCGTGAAAATTGTGTTTGCTGGGGCCGAAATCATAACGTCTCGACCATAGCGTGTGGAGGTGTATTTCGGCGAATTTTTGAATTGTGGGCCAAACCTAGCTTCGTTTCTTCTTTCGAAGCAGCCTTTCTCGCTCTTTTTGCATCTTTTCTCGCTCTTTTGGGGTGAGTCGTTTCCCGGTACTTTGTTTTACCCGCATGCCCTCCATCGGATTGCCAGGGTTGCCGCCCATCATTCCCTGCATTTGCTGCATCATCTTCATTTTGTCCCCCATGCTGCCTGAAGTTGCCATTTGCAACATGGGTGCGAGCATTTCAAACTGCTTGACGAGATCGCTGACTTGGTTGGGTTGGACGCCGCACCCCTTTGCAATTCTGTTTTTTCGTGAGGGATCGATGACTTTCGGGTTTTTTCGTTCCTCAGGGGTCATCGAATCCACGATACCCGTGATTCGCCGCATTTCTTTGTCGCTATCTGCGTTGGCCATCATTTTGGAGAGGTCTCCCATGCCCGGCATGAGAGTCAGCATCTTCGTCATTAAGCCAGGTTTGCGCAGTTTTTGCATCATGTCACGGAAGTCACCCAGGGTGAAAATCCCTTTGGACATCCGCTCTTCGAGCTGTTTGCGTTCTTTTTCATCGATTAGTTTGTGGGCTTCTCGGGCGACTTCGAGGATATCACCCATTTCCAGGATTCGGCTGGCCATACCCTCGGGTCGGAAAGGCTCCAGCGCATCCATGTGTTCGCCGGTACCGATGAACTTAATCGGCACCTGCGTAACCGCTTTGACGCTCAGCAAAGCACCGCCGCGAGCGTCACCGTCGAGTTTGGTCATGATCACTCCGTCGATCGACAGAGCTTCATTGAACGCTTTGGCGCTATTGACGGCATCTTGGCCGGTCATCCCGTCGACAACCAAAAACACCTGGTCCGGTGCGATTTGCTTGTCGATTTGCTTGAGTTGGTCCATCAATTCTTGATCGATAGCCAATCGCCCGGCGGTATCGAAGATAGCGACGTCCGCGCCTGCGGCCTTGGCGGCAGCGAGACCTTCACGACAGACGGCAACCGGATCGCTCGCCCCTACCTTGCTGAAAACACCAACATTGAGTTGGGTTCCGAGCACATGCAACTGCTCGATTGCCGCCGGACGCTGCAAGTCGGCTGCGATCAGGAATGGCTTGAGCTTCTTTTCTTTGACCAGTAGGGCTAGTTTACCGCAGGTGGTTGTTTTGCCGGCCCCTTGCAGGCCGCACATCATAATGCTGGTCAATTCTCCGCGTCGCATCGGGATCGAATTGTCGACAGGTCCGAGGAGCGAAACCAATTCCTCGTAGACAATTTTGATCAATTCCTCGTTTGGTCTGAGGGAGAGCAGAACCCGACGGCCCTCCGCTGCTGCCGAAACATCGGCCATAAATTTCCGGACCACGTCGATATTGACGTCTGCCTCCACCATGGATTTTTCGACCATAGCCAGGCCGTCACGCATGTTGGATTCGGTGAGCTTTCCTTTGCCACGGAGCGACTGAAAAGCAACTTGTAAGCCTTCTTGGAGCGACTGGAACATTTTTTAGAATTGTTTAGCAGTAAGGAAAAAGTAGGGCTCCAGGGACGAAATGCTGGAGAAAAGAACGCGAAGGCTGCAAACTCTTTGCGAGTGTAATTTGTATTCTCGTCCACGAATCTACGAAAGACTCAGGGGAGAATTTTGAGTCCTTTTACGAGTTATGCGATGTTTTTTCGGATTAGCAGCACATCGCGGTCCTATGTGGAACTTTTGAGGCGTTCCCCCCCTCCAAGCCAGGCATTCAATTGCGACGATCGTGCTGATTGTGCGACCCCTCGAACGGCAAGTAGTGGATTAAAAGCGACTTGCAACTCAGGAAGTACAACGTAACTGCACTTGATTCGTTGCAAAGCTTGCAAGCCGAATTAGACTCGGAAATGCGAGTCACTATTGTTTCGCTTATTGTTTTGGCCCTTGTTTATGGCACCTGATTGAGGTTTGTCGATGACCACCGTCTGTTTCGGAAGTGGTTCCTTTTCCAACAACGTTCCCCGAAAAGATCGCGGAAGGAAGCGTAAACAGCTTTCTGTTCGTCAATCGCTTTTGGAATCCTTAGAAGCTAGGCACTTAATGGCTGCGGGTCCGCAGCTCGTTGGTGTTCAACCGAATGAGGGTTCTTTAATCGCATTGGGGAGCACTGGCGCGAACGCAACTGTCTTGAATGTCAGTCCGCGCGAGATCGTCTTGCGCTTTGATGACACGACTGCGCTGGATCAGAATACCCTGACTGGCATACAAGTGAAGCGGGCGGGGGTGGATGGCATCCTCGAGTCCGCGTACTTGAGTACCGACTTGGGGACCGGCGGACAAGTGGTTCTGGACTTCAGTGCGTCCTTGCCAGGTCAGCAGGGTAACGGTTTGGAATTGGTGTTCACGCAGTCCGCGAGAACGACCAGTATTCCAGGCAAGCCTGCAAGTTGGCCCATTCTGAGCGTTGTTGGATCGCGGATCAATATCAATGTAAATACGCTCGCAGGTAGCAAAACAACGGCTTCCGATTTGATTCGAGGCATGTCGGAGGACCCGCAGGTATCGGCTAAAGTCTTGGTCAAGCGACTTCGTGGATTAGAGAGCACGGTCATTGCAGATACTGTTCAGGCGGGCAGTATTTTGACGCTGCGTGGAGCAGACTCGGCGCGCGTTTCGTCCAACTTGAACTCAGCATCCAATACACTCCAGGTGGAGTTCATTTCGACTCGCCCTGGATCTGCGGGTTCGAACAGCCGAATTGAGTTTGTCTCTCGCGATTTCGGTGGGCAGTTTTTACCGATTGTATCCGTCACCGGACAAACAGTTCGGGTAGAAGTGAATAGCAACGCACGGTTTTTGACAACAGTTCAAGAAGTGCTTGATGCCATCAACAACAACTCCGAAGCTGCGCTGGTGTTGCAAGCCAGGCTTATAAGCGGATCTCCGTTTGCGCGTGTCGGCGGCAATTTTACAACACTTACTCAGCTAACCCTTGTTTCTGGCGACGATGTTTCTATCACTCCTGCCTACATTGGGCTGGGTGATTCGAGTCGTGAAGTGATCATACGTTTTGCCGAAACGCTTCCAGATGACTTTTATCTGATTGATATTTTGGGCAACGGGCCATTTGCGCTTCGCAATGTTTCAGGGCTTAATTTCAATGGCGGTGTCAGCCAGAGTGTTCGATTTGATTTGGATTTAGGGACAACGATTCAAGCTGTGGTCCCTCAGCCGACAGTCCGAGCAGCCAACGGCACGCTTACCCAGCTTCGGAATCAGATTTATGTCTATTTCAACAATGATGATCTGAGCTCCGTCGAGGCGGTTAAGCCTGAGTACTACCAACTTATCTATACTCGAAATTCGTTGAGCGGTCTGGACGATCTTAGGTTCCAACCCTCGTCGGTTAGCTATGATGCCTCGCTCAATCGAGTCGCGTTATCCTTCAACCGAAACCTGGATGCCCTAGTAGATCCGGTCACAAGCCTGGCGCTGCCGATCGGAGCGTTGCGTTTACGAATTGGAAATAGCGAGTCCCCTGTAGGTTCTGGTGTCACGCAAATCAATCCAGCGACCGACCCAGGGAGTCGTTTTGACAATGCAACAAACCTCGGTGGCGGTTGGCTTGCGGGAGCAGGCGCGAAAGCCGTTATTATCAACTCGGATATTCAGAACGTAACTCCTTATACGCTTGATTATCCAGGTGCCAACAATGAGCAGGGCAATCGAGACAATCGCTATCAACACCACGTGACGCGAGTGGATACAGATGGAATCGCGGTTCTTAGCTACAACTTTGCATCGCAGCTTGGGAATGCAAACAATAGCGTTCAATTGAACGCGATCACTGAGACGCAAAAGAACATGGTTCGACAGGTGATGTCGCTCTATGAGCGTTACCTGGGTGTGCGATTTACGGAGAGCGACAATCTCGGCTTCACGATTGCGGTTGGTGACATGCAATCCATCAATCCGTTGACTTCATTCACGACTGTCGAAGCAAACCGCACAGGTGGCTTGACTTATGCTGCGGGGCCGCTGTTGTCCAATGCTGCTCAAGTCGCGATGGTCATTGATATTCAAGACTTCAATTCAGCGGATGACAACCAATTTGGAACCGAGCTGTTCCGATCTTTTATGCGAGGTATTGGTGTTGTTATTGGATTGGGAAATGCTGACGAGCTCCCGCAGTCGACGGTGCAGAACAATCTGCCCATTACGGATCCTAACGTAGAGCGGGTTTTCCCAGGTGTTGCAGATATTATCCACGGTCAGTTTGTGTTGCGACCCGAGGGCAAGGACATCGATTTGTATCGATTCGCGATTCCTGCACAGGGTGGAAAATTGCAATTGCAGGTAGCGGCCGAAAGGCAAGCAGATTCGAGTCTTTTGGATGCATCGCTTAGGCTTTACCGCAACGATGGCACCGGTACTGTACCTGTTTGGAACGAGGTGGCAGCGAACGAAGATTACTTCAGCGACGACCCTCGCATTTCAGTTGAATTCGTACGCGGCGGCGATTACATCGTAGGTGTGAGTGCCAAGGGAAATACAACCTATAGCCCAAGCGTGGAAGATTCCGGTTTGGGAGGGAAGTCGGAGGGCAAGTATCAATTGCGAATCGATTATCGGCCACCCGCTCCGTCGACCTTGGTAGATATTAATGGTTCGCCAACTCCTTTGGATGGTGATGGAGACGGCCGTCCGGGCGGTTTGTTCAACTATTGGTTTGTACCAACACGACCAGATCGCGCCGCAGTCATAGCTGGAACTCCGGACACATCGGCCTATACGGTTTGGGTGGATAAGGTTGCGGTCGCTGGCGGAATCGGAACTCTCGCTAGGCCCTACAACACGATCGCTGCTGCATTAGTAGACGCCAACAACGTCACTCGCGCAGACGCAGCCGGAACGCGAGCTGTCACAGTTCGAATTCTCGGCAATACGTCCAACCGGGCATATGAGATTGGTTTCAATCGTTTTGGCGCAAGCCTGGCGGACGGCCCGACGTTTGATGTTCCGAAAAATGTAACTGTGATGATTGATGCTGGTGCCATTATCAAATTAGGGCTTGCTCGCATTAGTGCAGGCAGTTCGACAGTCAGCGTGGACCGCAGCGGGGGATCGCTCCAACTGCTCGGAATACCGGACACGAAGGTGATCGTTACTTCGATCAATGACACGACTGGAATTGGCTTGAATCCAGATCAAAGGCCACCCGCTCCGGCCCCCGGCGACTGGGGTGGTATAGACTTTAGGAATCGAATCGATGGAAGCGATGAGACGCGCACGGACAAAGAGCGAGATGGTTTGTTCCTAAACTCGGTGATTCATTCGGACATCCGCTTCGGTGGTGGTCAAGTGGTAGTCGATGGCGTTTCGCAAGTCATCACTCCGATCCACATGATCGATTCACGTCCCGCGATTATCAACAACCTGATTACCCGCAGCGCCGATGCTGCTTTGTCGGCAACACCAAACAGTTTCAAGGAAGACGACTTTCTTGATCCGCGGTCGCAGTCCAATGGATTTTTCGTTCCAGACTACGATCGAGTGGGGCCAGATATTCATGGAAATCGTGTCATAAACAACACGATCAATGGATTGTTTGTGAAGACTCGAACGGGTGTCGCGGAAACGCTTGAAACGCTCACTGTGACGGCTCGATTCAACGACATCGACATCACGCATGTGATTGGCGAAAATTTGGTGATCGCAGGCCAGGCTGGCGGTGGAATTGTCGATACTGCTTCACCTCCAACTACCGTCGTGACTCTGACTAGCGTGGCTGGCGGCAGTTTGGCAGCTGGAACGTACAATTATCGTTTGGTGTACGTGGATTCTGCGGGCAACGAAAGTTTGGCCTCGCTCCCGACTTCGTCGCTGACCGTGACGGGAGGTAGTTCGATTTCGCTTCAGAACCTGCCGCCGATCAGCAGCGGCCTTCCGTATGTATCGAGAAGACTGTATCGCAGTGATGCGACCGGTGCTGGGACTTATCGCTTAGTTTCTCAGCTCAATGCGGTTGCGATTTCCATTACAGATGATGGTACTATTTCTGGTTCGCCACTCGTTCCTTTAAATGTCAAAGTGCGGTCGCGATTGGATGCTGGGCTCGTGATTGATGCTGGCTCCGTTTTGAAAATGCGTGGCTCTAGGATCGAAGTCAGCGATGGTGGAACGTTGATTGCGGAAGGCAGAGATGGATTGCCTGTTGTCTTCACCAGTTTGAACGATGCGACGTATGGATTTGGTGGAACCTTTGATACGGCCAACACCCGTGGAACTCGCAGTGCAGCGTTAGGGGACTGGGGTGGCATTTTCGTAGGGCAAGGAAGTTCCGCATCGTTGGATTTTAATCGAATCTCGTTCGGCGGTGGAACCACTCGTATCGAGGGTGGATTCGCATCGTTCAATGCGATAGAAGTTCATCAGGCCGATTTTAGGCTGGCGAATTCGCGGATCGAGAACAACGATGCAGGCACGGAGAGTTCAACTTCTTCAACGCGAGTGGGACGCGGAACCAATGCTGCGGGAGCCATTTTCGTTCGTGGAGCTCAGCCGATTATTCTGAATAACCGGATCAACGACAACATTAACGGATCTGCGGCAATCAATATTGATGTCAATTCGCTTGGTCCCGATTTGGTGAACGATCCGGGTCGTCAATCCGGGTCGCTTGGTCGGACATTAGATTACCCTGAAAACCAAGGTCCGCTGATTGATGGGAACAGGCTTTCTCGTAACAGCATCAACGGGATGGTAGTCCGTGGCCAAACCCTCACCACTCAAAGTGTGTGGGACGACACCGATATGGTTCACGTTGTTCAAAACACGATCACCGCGGACAACTTCCATACGTATGGCGGTCTCAGACTAAAGAGTACTCCATCGGAGAGTTTGGTAGTTAAGTTTGGCGGTGGGGCAACGCTGGCAGGTTTGAATGCGACCGGAACACCATCGGACTTCGATGGTCGTATTGGGGGCAGTATTCAGATTATCGGGCAACCCAATTTCCCAGTGGTGTTGACAGCGATAGCAGATGATACCGTCGGCGCGGGTTTTGGCGTCGATGGGCGATCGGCATTCGACACCGATAACAATAATGTTGCGGGGAATGCGTTTGGAGTCATTGTTTTGCCGACTGGACCGGAAGTCGATCGAGGCATTCTTATTGACAATGACGTGGATCCGAACCGACCTGGTTTCTTTTCGTTCCAGCCGACAGCGGGTGGAAACGCGACTTTTGGCGCCGGTGCTGGGATAACGGCCCAGGGCGTCTCGCAGTTGTTTACAAATACGGACGTCATCTTTGCATTCAACAACTATATCGACATCGGTGCAAACGGTGCCGCGATTCAGTTAGCGAGTACCACGATTACACGCCAGCCTACGCTAATATCGCCTGACTTGGTTGTCAGTGAAGGAACGTTTGTAGGCAATGGAAGTGCGGTCGTGAATTGGCGCGTCGAGTCTCGTTTCGACAACGGTGTTTCGAAACTTTTCAACACTTTAATACTCAACAGTGCGCAGCCACTCGGTGCTCTTAACTTCATCAATTATCTCGACGAAGACATTCAATCGCCCATTGATGATTTCCTTTATGTGACAGGGACGCCTGGGCAACCAGATTTCCGCGCATTTACTGTCGACAGTAGAGAGCGGTTTGGTTTTTCCCACGGGGGGATCTATCAACAAGGTGTCGATTTGCAAAACGCGACCTACAATGGTTGGGCTGCGGATCGATATCAGTTGTTGGAAAATGCGATCCAGGGCGCTGGAACAAACTATAGCTTGCCTGGAAACATCAATCTGACCAACTTGCCGCCATTTAACGACGCAATATTGGGCCCCGTAAATGGTCTGGCTGACGTAACGACTGCATTCTCATGGAACGTAGATCCAAACTCCACGTCGGCGAGGATTACGAGCTTTTTGGAACTGGTACCTACCGCGATTCAACGTTCTGCCTCGCCTGGCGCTTGGAATGGCGCATCATTGCAAACGTATTCCAATGACCGCAACGTGGGTGTGATTTCCGAACGCGAATCGGCACGTGCGAGTGCACCCTCTGTCAACGAAACACCATCCACCTCGCAAAGTCTTGGACAATTGGCTCGTTTGGCAACCAGTGGAGACGAGAATGCGAGACTTGGATTTGAAATTCAAGGTGTGATCAACAAGCCTTCCGACGTCGACGTGTACAGCTTTACTGCAAATGGTGGAACGGAAGTTTGGCTGGATATCGATCGGACAAAGACCGGTTTGGATACCGTCGTCGAATTGATTGCCGCAGACGGAACCATTTTGGCATTGTCGAATGATTCGTATCTAGAAGAAACACAAGCCGCAACGAATCCGATCTTTTCCATCCTTTCTGGAAATAGTGCAAATCCGCTTCGTAAAACCTCCTTGATTCAAGTAGCAACGTCATCGCGTGGCGAAGCGCGTGACGATTACAGCCAGAATCCAAAAGATGCTGGTATGCGAGTATTGCTGCCAGGCAAAGAGAGCCAAACGAGTCTGTACCATGTGCGAGTCCGAAGCAGCAACCAGTTTCCTGGAATGCCAGTTGGCACACCTGCTTTGTCCAATCCCGCATCCGTCGGAAAGGGTCTTTCCAGCGGTTCCTATCAATTGCAGATCCGACTTGGGGAAGCTCAGGAGATTCCGGGATCGGCCTTCAGTTATGCGGACGTTCGATTTGCAGCAAATGGAATAACGCTATCAGGAGTTCCTCGCCATTCTCCGCTGGTTGGTGAGAATGCCGAGATATCAAACGTTCCCAATAATTTGATTGCCAACGCACAAGAGCTTGGAAACATCTTGCAGTCAGATCGTCGGACGATTTCGGTTTCTGGGGATTTGAGCACTTCCTCAGACATCGATTGGTTTGCCTTCACCATTGACTATCAGTCCTTATTGAGTCCACTGGCGAAGTACTTGTCCACGATTTTCGATATCGACTATGCCGATGGTATCGGACGCGCGGATATGTCGATGTATTTGTTTGACGCGAACAGCCAATTAATCCAGTTTGGCGAAAACAGCAATATTCTTGACGATCGAGCAACTTCAGCACGCGGTGCGGATAACACGGATCTAGGTCGCGGATCCACGGGGACACTCGATCCGTTCATCGGTTCGGTCGAACTGCCAGCGGGGCGATATTTCTTGGCACTGACTAGCCGAAGCCAAGTTCCAACGGTTCTTGCAAATCGACTCAACCGAACAGGTTTGAATGATTCTGGTGTTCGAATTCAGCCGGTCAACAGCGGTCGACTTATTGTAGAAGATCGTGTTGGCAGTGATCGTCGTGGTGCAGCAGCTCAAGCTCCGATTACTCCGACTTTCTTGCCAGCGTCGTCCCGAGTCGAGTACACTCTGGCTAACTTGCCTGTTTACTATAGCCAAGATGCGGGTCTTCAGACTCAGGTTTTCATTGGGAACTCGTTCACTGGTGCCGCAACGAATTTCGTTGGTGCCAACGCCGAAGATTTGCAGGACATCGCTTTGCGTCCTAACGGAGACATCCGAAGTTTCCGAAGTTTGGAACAAGGCGCAGGTGACGCAAATGCCGCTTACATCAACGTGGACTCCGCAACCGGTGCCACATCGGTGGTGGGAAATCTCGGAATCATCACTAATCGTCTCGTCATTACTGCAGGCAGCCCTCCAGTAATCGACTTGGCAGTGGAGAATGTCGGAGTCAATGTAGGGGCCTTAACCTTTACCGAGTACCAAGGTGGCGAGACTGGATTCGTTGTGGCAAATCGGCTTGGTGGAATTGGTACCCGGTATGTCGATAATATACTCTACCGATTTGACCCAAATACGGGCCGCGGAATTAGCTTCCCGGCCTTAGACAATGCGTTCAATATCGTAACGACTGGAACCCCGAACCCTCCTGATATTATTCTCGGTGCAGGAACCAATATCACAGAACGAGGTTTCATTCAGACATCTGCTCCCGTAGGTACGATAGCCACAACGCTGGCTGTTACAGAAGCAACCGAAGTGCGATCTTCAACGCGTTCGTTGATTCGAGATGGTGATACTGTAACGCTTCGCGCGTTTCCAAATTCGTTCGTCACTTTCGAGTTCAATTCTGGACCAGAGTTGCTTTTGAATTTCGACCCGACGGCCAATCCAGCTCGTCAGCTAAACAATGGCGATCGATTTTCGATTGACGGCGTCAATTACCAGATTGAAACGGGTAGTGTTTCCACGGTTCCTCCTGGATTCCGAACTGTCTTTTATTCGCCGTCGATGACCAATGAGCAATTTGTTGAATCTTTGCGACAAGCGGTTCCGCCTTCGATACAGATCGGATTTGATGGAAATCGGGTCAATTTTGGAAGGGCGATTACTGGCTCGTTTGGTTCGCTCATCTCGCGTGGTGTTGCAACGGATGTTGGCTCCAGCGGAAACGTCGGAAGCGGCCGGATTCCTGTCGAATTTTATGCTGAAGATACTGCTGAAACCATCGCGGTTCGTTTAGCACAAACGATCACAGGTGCTGGCTTTGCGGGGCTTTCCGCTGCTGCGAATGGCAACTTGGTTCAACTGGTTGGTGCTGAGTTCACCGGAACTTCGGGTAGTGCGACGGCAGTCGGGGTTGCACCTGGCGGATTGGTAACAGGTATCGCTGGCATCGGATCTTCCCTCTTCGCGGTGAGTGATCGAGGCGGCCTCTATCAAGTCTCGGCAGGTCAACTTCAGAGCAACACTGCCGGAGCGATTGGAACATACGTTTCCGGTTCTTATCAGCTGCGAGGAATTCAGTTTGTTGGGCTAACGGCAGGTCCACGAAACATTGAGGGTGGTCGATACGCGAACTTGCTTTTCGGCACCGATGTTAACGGTCGTCTCTACGCATTTAACACAAACGGGGAATTGCAAAACGTCTTCGCAAATGGTCAGTCGTCGGTGGCGACAGGAATCGGCGGCGTCAACGGAGTTCTATTTTCGAACTTGGACTACAATCTTTTCCACCAAACGGCACGACGCGGAAGCGATCCTGGCCACGGAATCAACACTCCGAATGACTTGAGTGATTCAGCCAATACGGGCGATACGAGCTGGTACTTTGGATTTGAGAATGCATTTACAGGAGTGCACACCAATGCTTCGTATAATACGTTCAGCAATCCATTGACCTTCCCTCGCTTCGGAAATCAGCCGACGCAGAACACCTACAATTTCCCAGGTGGTGCACTTGGTGTTCTAGAGAGTAGATCGTTCTCGTTGGGTGGCATGACTCGGCAAGATTTGCCAACACTGTACTTTAACTACTTCTTGGATACCGATGACGGTGCCTCATCGCCGACTTCTGTAGTAACGGATTCATTCCGTGTTTACGGTGCGGATGATGCGGGTGTTTGGCGCTTGCTCACGACAAACAATCGTGACCCGAATGAGACCGCGACTGAAAAGACCACCAACAATGTGGTGAATTCAACGACGTCTCCTGGTCGCGCATGGCGTCAAGCCAGAGTGGATCTTTCGTCTTTGGCTGGAAGCAAAGATGCGAGATTGCGATTCGAGTTCAATACTGCAGGAAGCATGGGCTTCGGCACACAACGCGGTGGCGGTTTGGAAATGCGTGTTGTTGCGGGTAGCGAACTTCGAGACGGCCAAACGTTCTCGATCGCTGGACGCCAATTCGAAATCGAAATGGGCTACACACTGGTCGTGCCAACGGGGGCAAGTGTAACGAATGGCGATACATTCAATGTGCTCGGGGTTGACTTTGTGTTTTGGAATGGCCTCGGGACATCACCGGTAGGAAATGTGATCCGGTTCAACACGACAGATTCGCCTGCTGCTCTTGCACAGGTCATCTTTGCGGCGATCAATACTACGAGTTATCCCAAGCCCAACCAAACGGCCAATCTGACCGATCCCGCTGGTGGAACAGACGTACTCACTCGAGCGCTTTCGATTGGTGTGACGGGCGGGGCCATTCGAGTTACCGGACTCGGCGCGATTGGCGACAATCCGAACCTCGTGAGTGCGCCAGATCGCGATATCGACTTGGTTCGGCTCAATCTGGAGGCAGGTTCACGGCTAGTTGTTACTGCTTCGTCAACCACGGTACCCGGCTCGCTACTGGATCCGTATTTGAGATTGTTCGATGAGGCTGGAATGCAAGTTGCTTTCAATAATGATTTTGGCGGCACTCGCGATTCCAGAATCACGTTCACTGTTCCGCAGTCGGGGCAATACTTCTTGGGCGTATCTGGTTCAGCCAACACTCGATACAACCCCAATGTTTCGGGTAGTGGTGCCAACGGTGGATCACAAGGACAATATGAGTTAAGCGTTGACGTGACACCTCGATTGAACTTTAGTGTCGTTGCAAATCGAATCCAAATTGATGGGGCTGCATCCGTCGCCGTACCATTGAATTCGCCAATTCGAGTGGAAGGTAGCTCTGGCCTCAACAACGGCACGAATGCCCCAGTCTACATTTTGCAGACGATGACAGAAGCCGAGGTGGCAATACAAGTTGCCAATGCAATGGAACGCTATCTCGCTGGCGGTATCGATGCATATGCAACGTACAGCCGTCGAGATGGATACATTGATCTAACGGGAGTTACCGTCAATGCGCCTGGGCCTTTCAAGGTGTCGACCCCTCGAGTGGAAGACAGCTTTTCTGAGTATGGTTCGACCAGTTTGCCACTCGCAAATCGCGCCGCGAACAATGCGTTCGAAGGGCTATACCTCGACGACTTTATTATCGGACTGGCCGAACGGGGCGAATCGGTAACCGGTGTGCGAGCCGATGCCACTTTTACAACGGTTGCTTCCGCTGGTAGCGGGATCTTGGTTGGGCCTTATCAATTAGAGATTCGTGGTGGACAAGAATTCGGTCAACCTGGGCTTGTAGGTATTCAGCTCACGCGAAGTTTTGAACCCAATCAGCAGCAATCCCGATCGCAGACAGTTCGGTTTAACGGGGGATCACAAATTTCGGATGGACAAACTATTGTATTAAACGATGGCGTGAATTCCGTAACTCTCGAGTTTGACGACCAATCCGTGTTGGCCAATTCGCCAGCTAAAGGTGTTCGTGCAGGCAACCTGCCAATTCCGTATAGCAGTGCATTGAACGAATCTGCCAATGTGATCGCTTCTCGAGTTCGCGACATCATCAACGCTCCCACGATTCAAAGCGTTTTGCGAATCGCGGCGATTTCCACGGACGGTAGTTTGACTGGCCAGAACACGAGTGAACTTTCGCTCGTTGGAACAATCACGGTCAATTTGCCCTCTTCGGTTGGTGTTGCAAGGTCGCTTGCTTTAGACGGGGACCGAAACACTGTCCGCGAACAAGGTCAGGTTGTCATTGAAAATTCCAGGATTTCGAATTCAGCCGGATTCGGGATCACCCTCCAAGCAGATGCTCGCGATGCGGTTTCGAATGCACCCAATCCCGGCTCGGTCCGAAACACAATTACGTTGAACAATCAGCGATTATTGCCGGGTGCTGTGGTCGTGAACAATGAACTGGTCGGCAACTTGGCAGGCGGAATCAACATTGTTGGTGATACGGCAACGGGCAACGTTGCAGCCGCTTCCGTTCCATTTGCTCGAATCGTCAACAATACAATCTTTGGCGGAGCGGTGAACACGGTCACTGCCCCTCCTGCGACAACGATTGGCGGTGACTTCTATAGCTTAGGTTCGATCTCGTTTGCCGACAGCATACGAAGTTATGATCCAATAACAGGGGGCGGACCGGTTCCATTAGCTGGACTGCAAGTTGCTCCCAACGCTATCGGTGCTCCCAACTACTCCGGTATTGGTGAACCGATTCCCGGGCAGGGCGTGGTGTCGCTCGGTCGTGGTGGAACTTTGGTGGTCCAGTTCATAGACAATATCCTAACTGGTTCGGATGACGCACGACCCGATCTCGCCGTCTATGAAGTAGGTAACTCCGAGCAAGTTCGCGTGGAAGTGAGTGCGGATGGTGTGAGTTATACCCCAGTTGGTAATGCATCGTTTAACAATCGATACATCGATTTGGACGCATATGGATTTAACTCACTCAGCCAGCTTTACTTTGTGCGATTGATCGACGTATTTAACGAAGGATCAATCAGCGGGGATTCTGTTGGTGCGGATATCGATGCGGTGGGAGCCATCTCGAGCAGGCCAGGACAAGTCTTCATTCCAACCGGAACTGGAATTCGAGTTGGGGCAAACGCAAGTCCAACAATCATTAACAATATCGTTGTCAATAATACCGAAGGCATCTTTGTGGATAGCACTAGCTCGTCCACAGTCATCGGTGCAACGCTGTATCAGGGGAATACGCGAAACGCGTCTTCGTCTCTCGGTCAATTTGCGATTTTGGTTGCGGCTGGGATTCCACTCTTTACCAATCCCGCCACAGGAAACCTGTACCCAGTTCCAGGGTCGCGAGCAATCGATGCTTCGATCGATTCCTTAGTCGATCGTTCGGCACTCTTGTCAGTGAAACAACCGTTAGGGCTTGCCGCTTCTCCGATCATTGCTCCATCCACCGACATCAACGGTTTGCTCCGAACGGATGACCCGACCGTCCAAACTCCTCCAGGGTTAGGGGAAGGGGTTTTCAAGGATCGTGGCGCTGCGGACCGTGCAGACTTCGTTGGCCCAAGTGCATTCTCGATTTATCCAATTGACAATGATGCTCTCGGGTCGGACTCAAATCCAGCTATAGGCATTGTTGAACTGGCTAACAGAACGCTTAGCTACTTTGATTTCCAAATTCTTGACACGTCTCAGGTTGGCAACCGTTCTCAAGGAACAGGAGTCAATAGCGAGACAGTGGTTTCGAATTCTGTACTCCTGTATGAAAACGGCCAAATTCTAGTTGAGGGGTTGGACTATCGATTCGGTTTTGATTCGACCAGCAACATCGTGCGTCTGACACCACTGGCTGGAATTTGGAACAGCGAATCAGTTTATCAAGTACGGTTCATCAACACCAATGAATCGGCTATCGAATTGGTGGCACCAAGGAGCATCGTGGATGGAACCATCTACAGTGTTCTGGATTCGGCCAATACGATCACTCAGTATGAACTCGATACCGGACTTCGTTTGAATGTCCCATCCTCTGTTGACGGCTTCACCACCACCGCAGTCGATGGAACTGTTTTCAGTGTTGACGATGGATTCCGAAGAGTTACTTTCGAATTCGACAACAATGCCAGTATCCGAATTGGCAACGTCCAGATTCTAATCAACTCGCAAGACCAACCGGTGGTGTTGGCCGAGCGCATTGCATCCGCTATCCGGGATTCTGGTTTGAATCTCACTGCCAAATCGATTGGTCGCGGTGAGCTGCAGATCCTCGGAAGCAATTTGGTTTCGGTGTTGCCAGTCGATAGTCGCATCTCGGTTGCTGGTGTCGCTGGAACAACGCCAGCTTACGGCTTGAGAATTCCGACCGCCGATGGTCTGCCAGTTGGCGTTACCGATGGTCAACGCTTTACGATTCAACGTGGTAATACGACGGTCGTCTTTGAATTGGACGACAACGGTGCGGTAGGAATGAATACGATTGCAGTATCGCTAAACACCGCATCGACGGCGGGCCTCGCGGCAGGAATCGTTAATGCGATCAACGGGGCCGGTCTAGGCCTAAGGGCTGTGGCCTCCCCTGGCGGACTTATCGCCGTCGGTACGGAAGCCGATTTGCGAATTCAAGCAACAAGCACCGCCCTCCAAGTAGTCGGCGCTCCAGGACGTCCCGCCACGATACCGGTAACAATCGATTTGACTGAAGTTGTAACGAGTTCCCAGCTTGCGACGCGTCTCCTAAACACGATTGCTGCAAGCAACTTGCCTGGGATTCAGCTCACACAATTGGATTCAACCATTTTGATCGAAGGTGCGCGTGGGGTTGCTGGTTTGGGTGCGGTTCCGGTCAATGGAATTCGCGACTTGGCTGGGAATGCCATGCGAGCTACTGAGAACGATGGCAAGACACTAATAACCATATTCTTGGGCGAAGGACTTGATTATGGTGATGCTGCCGATCCGATCTATGCAAGCAAGAAGGCGAGTAACGGAGCGCGGCATACTGTGGTTAACGGTTTTTCAATCGGACCGACTGTGACTGCCGACGCGGATGCTCGTGTCATCGATTTGGATGCCGACGATGGGGTTACCGTGCTACCGTTAACCGCTTCGTTCGGAGGCTCTATCATTGTCAACGTCCAAGGGATATTGACTGCTCGACCTGCGTTCATCAATGCCTGGCTCGACGCGAACGGTAACGGAATCTTCGAATCGACGGAAAAGATCCCCGTCCTTGGTCGCATTGGAAATGGTGATAATGCAATCACCATTCCTAGAGGCGTAATCCCAGGCAGTGCAAAGACCAATGCACCAGTTGTTCTTCGGGTTCGAATGAGCTCACAATTAGTACTTGGACCAACAGGAGCGGCCCCAGATGGTGAAGTGGAAGATTACTACGTCAACATTGATCGCAACCCATACACGAACCCGTCAAATCCACTCGACGTGAACGGCGACGGTGGAGTGTCTCCTTTGGACGTGCTCCAATTGGTGAATTACATCAACTTCAACGGTACCGGACCACTACCTTTCCCACCTGCAATTGCTCCGCCACCCTACTTGGATGTAAATAACAATGGCTCTATTGACCCATTGGACGTATTAAATGTAATCAATTTCATCAACTCGCAGTCCTCCGGTGGTGGAACCCGCGGCAGTGGTGAGGGCGAGAGCTATTCTACGGATCAATGGATTTCCGCTGCGAGCTTAGCTGCTCCGGAAGTACCATCGCCAAGTCGATCCAAGGATGCCCGTATTGAGCAGAATCCTCGGGACGAAGCGATTCTGTCGCTGGATTCCTATCTCGCCATGGTTTCGACCGACATCGGTCCAGCGTTGGCCGTCGATCAACTTGATTGGTCCTCAGTCTTGCCTACCGAAATAGCAAAAAAGAAAACAGACTCCGACTTTGCACTTTCGCTTGCGATCAACGAGATACTCGGAAGTCTCTTCTAGGCAATTGAGAAAATCCAGACAACTTTTGATTCTTTGATCGAAAGCACAGGAAACTTGAAGGCCGGTGGGAGTTCCATCGGCCTTCTCCTTTTGTCGGCATTGAATTGGCTTGCCAAACCACTACACTGTGCAACGAACCAAAGGCGAACCCAAGAACTCTACCGACCGTCCTATGTCGAATTCTGTACTAGAAGAAAAGCGCGCAACGCTAGTCGCAAATCTGCTATCTATCGTAATACCGCTGACCGTAGCTATCCTTTTGGGGATACAGACCAAAGTCGACTTGGGAGCTTGGACGAAAACGCTGCCGCACGCAATCGGTGCAATCAATTCGCTGACGTCCCTCCTATTGGTCCTTGGTCTAATAGCTCAAAAGTCAGGCAAAATCGGACTGCACCGAATTGCGATGACGTCTGCTTTTGCTCTCGGTGCCGTTTTCTTGGTTTGCTACGTTACGTATCACCTCTCCAATCCTTCGACCAAGTACGGCGGCAGTGGCTCACTGCGGACCGTTTACTATGTCCTACTCCTGTCGCACATTGGACTGTCGTTGGTGGTCCTGCCATTAGTGCTCAGAGCATTTTTGTTTGCACTAACGAACCAGATAGCGAGACACCGTCGGATCGCCAAATACGCGTACCCGATCTGGCTTTATGTTTCGACCACCGGCGTCATGGTCTACTTGATGATTTCCCCGTACTACGGCCACGACTAAAGCCTGCAATTCAGTGGGTTCCAAGGCAGAGCCGGCAGAGCCTTGGAACCAGCTGATGGCGATCGGCCAGAAGTGTCGAAATTGCGACCTCATTTTTCGCGAACTTACTATTTCGTTGCGTCCGGTAGTGCCATGACTTCTACTTTTCGAATGAGCACTTTGCTGCCCGGATCGTGTTGCTGGAATGCAAAGTAACCCTCCTTAAATGTTTTCGCAAAATCGAGGTGCTCAAACAGTTCGTCACCATTCACGGTAATCTTGATTCGAGTAACGTCTTTCTTTCGCCAAACGTCGTCGCGAACTTCGAGTTCGTAAGTGAACCAGGCATCTGGCTCAACAACGCGTTTATACACGTGACACATACCGTAGAGGGAACCCGTTCGAATGGGGTCCGTGTGGGTGCTGTCGATTTGAGCTTCGTATCCATCGGCGAAGCCTGGCTTGCGTGTGCAGCGGAAATAGAGTCCTGAGTTTCCCTTGTCATTGATCTTAACTTCAGCTCGGTACTTGAAGTTCTTGTATGGGCCTTGGGTGCAGACAAGCATGGATGCCGAGCCGGTACCAGTCAACGCACCGTCCACTACTTCCCATTTGCTGTCTTCCTTGCCCACTTTTTCCCAACCCTCCAAGGTCTTGCCGTCAAACAGCGAGATCCATTTTGCCTCCTGAGCTCGAATGTTGCTCGGTACCAACGAGACAAAAGCGACCAGGCAGATGGAAACGACAAAAAAATGCAATCGCGTCATACTTGATACTCCATGGTTTTCGGGTGAGGACTAGTTGCGAACCGAGCCTTCGGTCGCAACCCATGCATTGGATCATAACGGCTGGCGGCACCGCGCAACACCCCGCGATCTCGCTTCTGTCGAACTGGTTCCAAGGCTCTGCCGGCTCTGCCTTGGAACCCACTGAATTGCAGGCTCTGCCTGGGCTGTGCGACAAATAGCAGTTCGAGCGGAATTCCATAAATTCTCTAGAGTCTGTTTTTGTTCCTTGTTGTGGGCTGATTAGGGTCATTACCAAACGGATTTAAGCCTGAAGGGCTGGCACATCCTCTGCCGGGGTCGAAGGCCAAGCACGGCGATTTCATGCTCCGCAAAGGCCTGAAAGGCCAACACATCCATTCCGAGCTTGCCCTACTTCTTTCTAGATCGCTCTT
>Ga0163144_10005804_pt1 | contig 27444 bp, 15 predicted proteins | sample OliLak19BULKMAT1_FD_123175 | JGI IMG/M metagenome (GOLD analysis project Ga0163144, IMG submission 123175) | Freshwater microbial mat bacterial communities from Lake Vanda, McMurdo Dry Valleys, Antarctica - Oligotrophic Lake LV.19.BULKMAT1 | ecosystem: Environmental > Aquatic > Freshwater >... | reverse complement strand
TTTTCACAAATGGCAGCAGCGAGAAATTTTCGCAAATAAAACAGCAAGAAAACTTTTCGCAAATAGAACAGCGAAAAAACTTTAAACTATAATAACGATACCTGAGAATTTAACGTTGATTCCGCTAACGTCGGAACCGACTGTTTTTCCGTCGCTAAAATAAGATCGAAATAAGCACCTTTTTGCGCCAATAGCTCATCCCGCGCTCCCATTTCGAGCAACTGACCATGACCAAAAACCATCACTTGATGACAATCTAAAAGCGTATCCAAACGATGGGCAATAAGAAAACAAGTACGGCCATGCATTAAGCGGTGCATCGCCTGGTGAATCAGTCTTTCACATTCTGGGTCAACATGAGCGGTCGCCTCGTCCATAATTAAAATCTTTGGATTGCTTAAAAAAATTCGCGTCAAAGAAACCAGTTGCCGCTCACCCGCACTTAAATTCACGCCGCCTTCTAAAATTAAATCATCTAATTTAGGCCCATGCACCATCACTTTTTGCCACAATCCAGACTCCCGCGCCGCTGCTAATAATTCTTCGTCTGTAAATTTTCGCTCCAGTCCTAAATTCTCGCGCAAGGTTCCTTTAAAAATCACCACATCTTGTGAAACTTGGCCGATTTGTTCGCGCAAAAAAGTGCGCGGATAATGCCTAAGCGGAATATTGTCTAATAAAATTTCACCCTGATTAAAATCATACAGCCGAGTTAAAAGTGCCGTCACAGTAGTTTTGCCGGAACCGGTTCTACCGACAACGCCGACTCTCACGCCTTCCTTAATCACAAAACTAATATCTTTTAAAACGTCCGGGCCATCATCAAGATAGCGCATTTTAACATTTTTAAATTCAACCCTACCCATTAACTTTGTTGCAAAATTAAATTGTTTAGTCTGCGCTACAAACAACTGATCTTTAAAAACATCCGCCTCTTCTTTTTCCATTAAAAAACTCGCCAGCCGCTCGGCTTGATTAAAGGCCTGTTGAATTACATGATATTCATTGGCCAGAGTCGAAACCGGGTTAAAAAACTTTTCGCAATAACGCAAAAAAGAAATAAAAATGGCGACGCTTAAAGTTCCCGCCAAAAGTTTTGGGCCGGCGATGAAAACCAAAACAATAGTGGGCATAGCGCACATAAATAAAATCAAGGGACGCGACCAAGAAAACATTAAATTGGAATCAAGATGGGCCTCGGTATATTCGTCAACTTTTTTCTGATAACGATCTTTAGTCCATTTCTCTAGTGAAAAAAGCCGAATTACTTCAATGCCAGAAATAAATTCTGATAACTGCCCGTTGCAAACTGCGGAAGTTTTACTTAAGGCACGATTTTTTTTGCGCACAATTTCTTTGGTAAAATAAACAAATAAGGCCACCGGGAAAATACTGATAAATTGCCAAAAACCTAAAGCAAAATGCGTCACCAGCATGGCACTCATAGCAAAGAGCGCCATCAAAGCCGCTTGTAATAAACGTCCCATACTATTAGTAAAAAAATCTTCCAGGCCTTCCGCATCGTGAGTGATGCGAGTAATGGTTCTGCCGTGCGGAGTACGATCATAATAAATAACCGGCAACTGCTGTAATTTTAAAAAAAGTTTATGACGAATTCCCAGTAGGGCAGCAGAAGAGGACTCCGCCAATTTTTTTCTTCCACGCCAAATAAATATCAGTGAGATTGCTTCGAGACACACAATCAGGGCCGCATATTTCCCAGCTAACGATAAGTTTTTAGCACGCAGACCCTGTTCAATAAAAGGCCCCGTAAAATAAGCGCTCACCATGGAAATAATTGCGCCAAAAACCACTAGTGCCACCGCAAAAACCATAGGACGACGATGCCCACCCAACAGTGAAAAAAGATAAATCATCGACTTAGTGTCACCCATACGAAAACCATCTTTACGATTTTCATCTTGTTCATCTAATAACTGATATCCTTCACTCATACCGAAAACTCCAAACGCTGTTCACAATATTTTAGTGTCGAATCGCGATGGGCCACCCAAATTAATGTTGTCTCTTTAAAAAATTGATTTAAATTCTGTAAAATTTTCTCTTCTGTTTTGGTATCAACCGCACTTAAACAATCATCTAAAAGTAATAATTCGGGCGATCTGGCCATCGCCCTAGCTAAACTTAAACGTTGTTTTTGCCCGCCAGATAAATTAATACCCCACTCGCCTAATTGTGTGTGGATTCCCTGCGGAAATTGTGCCACGTCTTCTTTTAATTCCACCAGTTCTAAAATTTTCCAAACTTTTTCATCATTTAATTTTAAATCTAAGGTTAAATTATTTCTTAAGGTATCAGCAAATAAAAAAGGCCTTTGCGGCACCATCGCCATTTTAGAAAATAATTCCGCCGCCGAAAAATCTTTAAGCTCTTTGCCCCATAATTTAACCGAGCCTGTTAAGGTTTGATACTCATCCACATTGCGCGCCAAAATATTTAAAAGTGAAGATTTTCCACTGCCAATTGGCCCCTTAATCCCCAACCTCTCACCAAATCCCAATTCTAAATTAAAATCTTTTAAGATTTCTCGTGAATTTTGATAAGTTAAATGCAAATTTTTAATCACTAGCACTTTGGCATTAGCATTATAAGCAGTATCGTTGGCCACAATTAATAAATTCTGATCTTTTTCTACCTCTTGTACCATCGCCACTCGGCGCAGCGACGCCAAAGCTTTGCGCCAATCCGAAATAATAAAACCCAATTCAGTTAAAGGATCTTGCAATAAACTCACTAGTGCTTGAAAAGCTAAAAACTCTCCCACCGTCATGCTACTCTGAAAAACGTAATACGTTCCCCCCACAAAAGTTAAAATTTGTGTGACAATTCCCACACTGCCTAAAATCGGAATAAATGAGAGCGACAATCTTATCTGGCGCAAACGTTTCAAACGGTACTTGTCAGCAAACTTCATTAAACGCTCAGTCCAAAAAGCTCCAGTCTGCGTCTGTCTTTGTAAACGAATTGAAGTCACACATTGCGCGGAGTGATCATCCAATTCAGTTAAGGCCGCTTGTGATTCTTCATAATAATTAATTTCGATTGAGGATAATTTTCGAATGATAAAAGGTAAAATCACCAGCACTCCAAGAGAAAAAACGGTCAGTGCGGGTTTAATTTGCAGTAAAACAAAAACGGTGGAGAGACTTAAAAAAATAAAATCAAAAGTTCCCACTAAAAGAAACCCAAATAAAAAACGCGCCTGCCCAATATCAGAGTTAGATAAATTAATCAGTGGGCCTTTAGAATAGTCGCGATAAAAAAGACGCTTCGGAAAATAACAAGCGTGTTGCCAAATATAAGATTTTAAAATTCCAGCACTATGATGAGTTTGCCGCGCCAGCGTAATGCGCCAACCAAAACGCCCCAGTGTCAGTATCACTCTTATGGCAAAATAAATCCAAAAAAGTTTCCAAAAAGTTTGTAGTTTATCGCCGCCGTGAAAATAGACAGGAATATTATTGCCCGAAAAAAAATCCAAAATATAACCAATCACACGCGCCAATAAAACTTGACTGGCGTTGGTGACAAAAACCGTGAAAATTCCCACCACATACATCCAGCGGTGTTCAATTAAATAATCCCTCCAAAGCGTCATGGCCGTGGATATTGGTTTTTTCTGCGTCATCTTTTTTACTTAATGCTTTTTTTAAACCAAGCGCTAAATTCCAATAAATAATCTCTAATCATAGGCAATTGCTGACAAGTTTTTTCCACGCTCGCCTCTACCCCTGAAATAGTATAAGGAGTTTTTTGTAAATTTAGCGTTAAAAATTCAATCATTTCCGGGTGCAAACTATCAGAAAAAATCTTTATATCTTCGATGATTCCCTTGTTCGCCTCTAAGTGCACTTCAATATGTCCCCACTCGAATTTTTCTTCAAAAACATGCGAAAAATGCGGAGACTCTCCAAAACGCCAATTCCAATCTTTTAACTTTTCGTAATAATTTCTAAGCGCCTCTATTTTACTTAAACTCTCATTATCTAAAATTTCAATTTCACATTCTGTTTCATGAGTTTTAAAAAATTCAGCAATAATCGCCTGACACAAAACTTCATGATTAAGTGTGGGGTTTAATTCTACTAAATTAGTCACGCGCGCACGCACTGAGGCAATGCCTTTTGACTGCAATTTTTTGGGACTCGGATTTAAATAGTTGGCCAAATTTCCTAAATTAGTATTGATTAACAAAGTTCCGTGATGAAAAGCGCGATCTTTAGTTTCTTTAAAAGCGCTGCCAGAAAACTTTTTAGGGCCTTCCTGATCTTGCACCACTAGATCGTTGCGTCCTGAGGCCGATGCCGCAATATTGAATTTTGCCAGGGCATTAATAATTATTTGGTTATTAATTTCTTTTTTGTATTGTTCTTTATTCGACATGAAAGTGAAATTAGTATTCCCCAAATCCTGAAACACTGCACCACCACCACTTTGTCTGCGTGCTAGTTTAATACCATCTTTTTCCATTTTTTCGGTGTGACACTCGCTCCAAGGATTTTGAAAACGACCAATCACCACGGTATTATTATTGCGCCACAAATAGAGAATATTTAAATCCACGTCCATGTCGCGAAAAATCCAATCTTCGGTGGCCAAATTAAACCAAGGATCAAAGGTATTTGAAATTAAAACTCGTAGCTTTTTCATTGGCAATTATATATGTTACTTGGAAGTATTTGGCCAGAGGTGAAAAATGCTAGAAACAAAGATTTCCATAGACAAAAAACTACAAAAAATTAAGCTTGAAGTGGCCTTAAATTCACTTAAAAACCCTAAAGGCATTACTGAACTTCATCAATTGCTGCAAATCTTGTGCTTAGACTTTGATTTAGAAACCGAGATCGAAGAAAAAAACCTACAAGAAATGGCCAATGAGGCCGTAAAAAACAAGAAAACTCACCTAGAAATCAATATCAGCGAAGACGACCTTGAAGTTTTTGTAGAATAAATCACTTAAAATCTATTTAGATATATTTTATTTTGCCCAAATATCTCCAGCGTCGTGGGTTGATTATGTGTTTCACAAAAATAATTAATATTAATCGACAAATTTGTCCCACCTTTTGAAAATGACAGCACATGCTCAAATTGCAAATACCATTTTTCCGTTCAGCGTTTAACTCAAACAATCCCGTGATAACTAACGCATTTTCTTGCTAACAGTTTCTAACTTAGATTTAAAAACTTCTTCAAGAGACTTTTTAGTGTCATAAGGTAAATGATCACCAATAAAATCAGGAAAAAAGAGAAAACGCACATAAAAATCTAAAACCTCTTGGCCGCTGGCACTTTGTGCCAAGGAGTCCCAATCAAAGGCCTCTTCTTTAGTAAAAAACTTTTTCGTAAGCCACCAGCTATCTTTAGAACTAAAAAACCAATAATCAGACTTTTTACCATCAAGTAGTTCTTGTAAATACTGCCTGGCGAGTATACCCACAATGCCATCACGTGAAGTGTCTTTAATGAAAATTTCGCTCGCCAAACGTACAAAATCTCGCTCCGTATTAGTATCTAATTTTCCTTTCATCACTATTTCCGGAATCATTTTCTTTTTTAAATAAATTAATAAGTTTTTAGTATCTTCAGAATTAATATTCATGACTCGTCTAAAATCGTGGGCCATAAATAATCTATCGCCTTGTGCTTCCCAAACTTTAAATTTGGTGAGCAGTTCTTGTCTTTTTTGCTGAAACTCAATTTGTTTTTTTACTTGCCCATAACTTGGATAGTCATGCACTAGACGAGAGAGCGCATCCGTTTTACGTAGTTCCATATAGTTCATAAATTTTTCATGCAACATTTCAGAAAGAAAACTTACCGCCAAAAATTCCGGCAGCGAGCTTTCCGCAAAAAAATCTTTAATTTCTGAAACTTCTACTAATCTATTTTCACCTTTAACATATTCTAAAAACTCAATCATCTGTCCGCGCATAACGACTAGTTCTGTTTTCATCTTTTCGCGGTCAAAAATAAATCCTCGTTGCATAAAAGCTGAGAGTTTTAAAATGGAATTACTTAATGCATTTAAGACCTTTTTTCTCGTGACATATTTATTTTCACCTTCAACTTCTGGCACCGACATTAAAAGATCCATAAATTCCACATTAAAAAGTGATTTTAAAATAAAGTCGATCTCTTCGCCTTTTTTGTTTTTTAATGTTCGTTGAAATTCTCCACTAAAATTCATCACTACAAATTCTTGAAAACTCTTAAAAGTTAGCTCTCTAGTTTCTTTTCTACAGTTATTGGTCTTATCACTTGGCCAGGCCCTTAAATCACTCTTTAAAATCGCGCGCAATTTTTGTTGATTTGAATTTAATGTCACTAAAGCATCAGGACTCATAGCAAAATTGCGAGAAGTATCAGAAAATAAATCTAAAAGAAAAATACGACCTTGATGATTTTTCTTATTACTTAAAAAAACCGTATTAAAGTCGACCATCTTAGTTTCCATCAAGCTCATGCCGTAGCAATAATTTAAATTCTCATCAATTTTTTGCCAATCTTTTTGCAAAATCAGTGGCGTAAAAGAAAATGCTACTCCACGATCAATATTATGGGCCAAATCAAATTCCACAATTTTTGCACAATTACTAATTTGTTGCCATTGATCACGCAGTGAAATAAAATGGAAAACTTCTCTATAGCACGATGAAATCAGCGCCACTTCGGTATTTAAAATGCGGTATTCTGATGAATCTCGTGCAAATGATTCGGCCAATATGTCTTGCACCTTTTTTGCGATCAATTCAGTGCTGGCAAGTTCTAAATCTGATCGCAAACAATTTAAAACATTATAACTTAAATTTTCTTTTTTATTAAAACAATTAACGTTAATTTTTATTTCAGAAAGATCAGTGATCTTCATTAAAACTGATTTTGCCCAGTTTTCATAGTTCATAAAAATATCACCGGCGGCTTCGATCTCCTCATCACTTAGTCCCGACTTCGCTAGCTCAGATCTTAGGAGTGGCCATTCTAAGTACTTTAATTGCGCTTCAATTATTGCAGTTTTTTCAATGATAATATTAGTAAAATATTTTTTCTCACCAGTTAATTTATTTTGTGTAATTAATTCACTACCTTTTAGAGATGATCTAATTTTATCTTTTAAAACGGCTATCGCCGTAGCATCTAATGCGATAGCTCCGTTAATCTTGGCATCATGAAGGACGTAACGAAATTTCTGTTCATCTAAATTTATGATTAAATAATCTAAAGCATAATCTTGCGCCAGAGCGATTTTATTTTTTTCTAAACTTAACTTTAAGGTCTCAAAACTATTTTCATTTTGAAATTCACGGTAAGAACTGCGTCCCATTATTTCTTCAAAAAGAGCGTCATCCAAATTATTTAGTTTCTTTAGATCAAACGCCAACGGCACAGGAAATATTCTTAACTGGGACGATATAACTTTTAAGTTTTCAGGCAATGCAGAAAGCGTCATAAAATACCACAACTCTTTCATACTATTTTGCAAACAGTCAGAGGCGATAATGCTATATTCACTTAACTCAAAATTATACAGACGCTCCCACAAAATATCTTGCTCTAAATGACGAAATGGCGCCTCAAAACAAAACGAAGTTTTAGTTTTAAAATCTTTTAAAATCTTTTCATGATTTTTAGTAATAACAATATCCGACCAATAATTAAGCTGCGCGCGTGCCACCGCAAATTCGATGTGCTTACTACAACGATCCTTATCATCTTCTTTAAAAGCTTGCTGACAAAGCGGCACTAAAACATTTTGATACTTAAAAAAATCTTTAAAAATAATTTCATCGGCCTTTAACTTAGGAAAATTAGTAGAAAAATGATCACGCCACAACTCTTGAATACTTTCTGTAAAAATACTTTTGATTAAATGATCAGCACACGCTTTATCACTCAAATTAAAATCACAATCAGCGATAGTCATTTTATCTCGCGCCAAAATTAAATTCGGCGCCAGTTCTGAAAGTAAAAAAAGTTTATACTGACCTAGGCCATCTTTTAAAACCATCCACTCTATTTTATCTAAACATTGTAATTGATCTGTTTTTTTAGGACGTAGTGAACAGACCAGAGATTGCTCACTCAATGAGTACTCTAGTTTTTGAAATCTTTGGTCAGTCCAATAATCTTTTAAAACATCATTCCAACTAGCGTGCTGTTTAAAAAAACCCATCCACTCCAGTTCTATTGATGCCGGCCTTCTTATATTGCTTTGAAAAATTTTGAGTGGGCCGCCAATATCCAAATACTTGGCCTCAAGAATAGACCAACTGCTGGAAATCAAAAGAAATAATAATAGACTAAAATATTTTAAGCTCATCTGACCATTCTTGTCGGCTATTTCCCCCAAAACTTTAATTTAATATTTTCTGGAAGTTTTCGATAAGTGTGGAAGGATACAATAAGACTCTTGAATCATTGCAAAGGAAAATAACTATGAAAAAAGCACTCTTGATCATCACACTATGCTTCTCACTAAATGTTATGGCGGGCGTACCACTACTAGACGTTATAGTTAAGGGTGGAAGTCACTTGCTTGAACTTGGACTTAAAAAAGGTCTAAAGCAAGTTGAAAATGAATCATTAAGTCTGGCCTTTGGTGCTTTAACAAAAAAATCCGGGATCTATTCCGCCAAAGATGTCACTAAAGCACTAGATGAAATCAAACCATCTGGCGAATATATTGATGACGTTGCTCGTATCAGTAGAATTAGAAAAACCATTGCGAAATCTTCAGATGATGTAACTGATACTGAAATGAAAAAACTAGTTGATGATGCGGCCATTATTGGTCACCGTTACGGCGACGGGCGCGGCACAACTTGCGGTGGAGATTGCGGTGGAGGAACAGAAAAACTTTTTACTGATGCCTCACCTCTTTTAAGAAAATTCACTTCCAGCAAAAGAATGTCTTCAAACCCCACTGAAGTTAGAAAATCAATTCAAGAAATGGCGGCAAAACTTAAAGTAGGAAATTTAGCTGATGCCACTACTGAAGAAGGCCTAGCTAAAGAAGATGAAGAATTTGTTCATGTTATTTTAGATATGGCCTTGAATGGAAGTAAAGATGAAAAGGAATTTGCTAAAGCTGTTTTAGATTTAAGTAAACATGGCAATGGCCCAACTAATATTTTTGATGCTGAATTCCCTAACCGTTTATACCGTGTTTTATCGGATAAAAACTTAGAGAAAAAATTATCACAATATACTGACTTTTTTAAACGCGTTGACGCTCATGTTTCTGAGTCCATGTCAGCTCGTGAAAAACTAGTTAAATATATGGAAGATGTAGTGGGGAAAATGGATGATAGCAATCCAGAAAAGGCCAAGTTAAAAGAAGCTTACGAAGATTTCATTAGTGCTAATTGTTTTAAATAGATTTTAATTTATGTAGGTCACCGTAATAAGTGACCTACATAATCTCAACTACCGCCGGATTTTTCTTCATAATCAAAATAATCATCGCCTTATAAAAACTTCCAAACTCATCAACATTTTTATAATTTTGTAACTCACTCATGGCAATGTGCGCGAGATCGGAGAGTTTATCGATCTTTAAAAGTTTTTGTAGTGGCATCTGTTCCCACAACATTTCGGAGATGGCCTTTTCAGCAATCGTCGCCGGAGTAAAGAGTACACGCTTTAAAACCACCGGATCACTTAAAACAATTTTTTGACTCGCATCGCCTAGAGCAATAGTTAATTCACGCGATAAAGTCTTTTTGTCAGCAATAACTTCGTAAGTAAAATTCACTGCTTCCTCTTGCCACTTTTCAAAGCCTTTAATTAAAGCGTCGCCTTGTCCTGCGCCATCTCTCACTGCTGCGGCCACCACCGCTGTGTTAAGCGCTTTAATCGTCTTTAATGTTAGATCACCGCCAACGATCGCCGTTAATCCTAGAGTTTGCCTCGCCTGTGATTTAATTCCTTCATAAACTAATCGGGCACGAGCATTAAATATTTTTCTCATTAAAATACCATCGGCCAATTGTCCTAAGACAGGAATTCTGCGACCGAATAATCCGCCCATGTGTGGACCACCTTGAAGTAAAATCATATAGGGCAATTCTCTTTTTCTCATAGGTATTTCCATAAAGATTTCCGTTAAATCATCGATATTTTTTAACACAAATTCTTCTAAGTTTCCTTGTTTGGCGACAACCTCTGCTAACTCTGCTTCAATTTTTTGTAAACGGACCGCGTGCTTAAATAAGTGAGCATAACGAAGTTCACGAAATTTTGTCAGTAACCAAGCTGGTGTCTGAATAATTCCGCCTTTAAATAATTTCATCCAATTTTGCGCCACTGTAGTTCCGGCCTTAACTTCAGTCATAACCTCCACCGCTTTAGTTAAACGTGAACCAGTATATGATTTAATCAGATTTAACATTCCACTTGCATGATTGCCAAAATAGCTCGCCACTACTTTTGCTGTCTGGCGATTGACTTGATCTTTAGTCTCTAGCACCATTACATCTTTTACCGCTTCTTTAGTTATTTCAGACCCAATGTTTTTAAAAAAAGATCCGGTTGATTTTAAAAATGAAGTCATGGAAATTTCGCCCATTTTTAATTTCTCAACCATGCCTAAAAAACCTTCATATAAATTACGATTTCCAGTAATTGATTTGATTAAAGTCTCTTGACCTAAAACATGCTTCGCTAAAATAACATCAGTTTCTTCTGCGGCAATTTTTGAAGCGCCTTTTAATAAAACTTCACCTGATGACCTAGCTAATGTTTTGGCCGTTCGACTTGCCACTCGTACCGTCATACTCGTAAATTTTCCGGCAGGACCAACAAATGGAATAATACTTAAAGACTCAAATGCGCTCCAACCCCATGAACGATGTAATTCGCTAGCAGTTTCTTTAGAACTATGACCAAGTTCTGCCATTTCATTGGCAAAACTTTCACGTTTATTCATTTCACCGTAATAATTATATTCACTCAAAGCAACATTAGTTTGTAGTGCTGTCGCAGATAAAATAAGTGCTGCAGCAACTGGAGCACACAATCCACCAGTAATTACGGTACAAGCTCCGCCCACTAAAACTCCACCAATAAGTAGTGCACCAGAACTTAAACCTTGCCACAAAGAATCACTTTCATGCTCTGACCACTCTTCTAATTTTTCCATTACTTCTTTTGGCACCGCGGGAAGACGCGCCAATTTATTTATTTCATTTTGATTTTTACTTAATGAATAAAAAAGCTCTCTCATTTCGACAACATTACTGTCAGATAAATTACAAATATGATTCATTTGCTCTTGTAATTTAGTAATACGAATTTTGGCAGCATTTTTAAACATTGATCTATAAATGCTCATCTTATTAAAATTATCTACTTCTAAAAACAATAACTTTGGTTCAAAGTCTGCATCAAGACCTTCATTGTCATTAATAAACTGCGCTAAACTCGCTTGTTGTTTTTCGCTATTTCCTTGCATTTGATAAAGCGATTTAAAAAAGGTCGATAATTTATTAATACCACTAGCGTGTATCATATCTAGTTTTTTTTGTTCTTTTTCATCCATGCGAATATTATTTTCGGCCACGAATTTTTCTTCATCCGCTTTAGTTAAAAGCGTTTGTTTTGAAAGCAGCGCCATTTTAAGATAAGCTTCCTCACCATCTGCTTTAACATTAAATAAATAATTTACAGTCTCATCCATTTTATCCACATTGGATTGCCACAACTGAATTTTGCTTTCTTCATTGAGTAATTTTGCAATATGTTTAGTCGTCAATGGTTTATTGATTCCTAAAACGGCCGCAGCTTTTTCAATTTTATTAATCTTAGAATCAACATTATTATAAAAACATCTGGTATTTCCTGATGCCACATTGGTCATCCCACCGCGATGAGTTTTGGTTAAGGTATAGCTGGGAGTAAATCCTGATTTTTGATTTTGCATTTCATCCATCGCCACTAAATAACCTAATCTTATTTTCGCCCAGTCATTACCCGACTTTAATTGATCAATTAAAAAAGCATATTCATTGCTGATACCGCTTGGTAATACCTGAGCCACATCTCTTAATTGAATCCAAAGCCCCGATAATGTTTCATATGATTTTGCAACCATGGTTAAATCTTCAATCGCGCCATTAACGATCATCGGTTCTTTATCATCAGTGTTAATATTTAAAGAACTCAGTAAACGTACAATATTATTTTTTATATCGATTGGTGTCGCTGTAAAGCCAGTAAAGTCTGCATCTTGAATTTCTTGTGGTTTTTTATTAAGAGAGCTTGTACGCAATTTAGAACAAATTCTAAGCTTACCAAAACTAACCATTCCTCTATTGGCCATACAAGTATTTTTTAAAATATTTTCTTCATGGACAGTCATCGACTCATTTTTGGCCCAATTTAACATCAAACTTGCACCCCAATCTCTCCATACTTTGGGGCCATAAAGACTAGGTAAATCAAATTTAATCACGTTTTGCTTTAGTGTTTCTTTTAATTGCTCACTCAGCGCATCTTCAATTTTAGTTCCTTGCAATCTGACAATCGTTTCCGCCAAATACATTGAAAGATTTTGGCGATCTGGATAAAATGGCGTCTTCACCCCTTTTACCACGGTAAAATAAGCTTCCTCAGGAGAAACACTTCTAACGATCTTCTCCCACAAATCGGCCCCACGGTAACGCACATTTTTATCCACATAACGTCTAAAACCTATATTAATATTAATATTTCCATTCATTACTTGTGAAACTTCGCTGGCCAAAATGGTCTGTGCTTCATCAGCATCATTATTATCATCAAAGGTATCTTTATATTTACTTGGATTTTTTAAGGCCGCCTTAGACGTCTCATATTCAGCAAATGGTAGAACGCCACTATAACTTTGCTTTAGTGGGTCAACATTGGCGTTATCTAAAAAATATTGTTTAAAGATTCCTGCTCGCTCATCAGATTTAAAATAAAGCCCTAACTCTTCTAAATTCTCATCTAATAAATTTTCTTTTACCTGAAAAGTAAAACGGGCAGGAAAACCACCATTCACATGTGTGCGGCAAGACTTTGGAACATCTACCACTGTTGATAAATCTAAAATACTACGGTACTTGGCCTCTTGAGAAAAAAGCATTTGTAAGCTTAACCACTTTAAGGCCAACAAATAATTTTTTGCCGTTGGTGCTTTTAGTAGTGTTTGTAGATCTCTTTTAAAAACTTTTTCACCATCAAATACTATTTGCACTCTGGCAAACTTCCCAACAATCAATTTAAAAAACCAAGCATCAAGTCCAGGATTATTTCCATAAATCAATTTGTCCATTTTTGAGCTATCGTTGCCTTCATTAATGAAGTCGACTAGTTTTTTAGGAATGGAAATATATAGATCTTCATAAAAAAACTGACCATTAAATTCATCGCGCTGATAAGTTCTGGCAGTAACGACTAAATCACGCATACTTACTACGATATTTTCCAAATAGAGCATGGTTAAACTTAATTTATCTTCATTAGATATTTGACTGTCAAAAAGATATTTCTGTACTTCATTATGTAATACAGAAGCACGGTGATGCAGATCAACTATTAATCCTGAGATCGTGGAAAGCGGTGTTTTTGCATTACTTGGATCTTTTTCCGCGGCCAGAGTCTTTTGCACATAAATATCAATAATTCCTAAACGTAAAACTTCCTTACATTTATCGACAGACTTTTTCTCTTCTACGAACGTATAAGAGCCTAACTTACATGAATTTTGACTTTCTTCGTTTTTTTTCTCAGTGAACTTTTTCATTAATGATTCAGAGTCTAAGATATTGGTCGAATCAAGGGTTTTAGTTTCTGCACTGGCAACCTGACAAGTATCTTTGATCTCGCCTTTAATACTTTTCCCGAAGGTCTCAATTTGTTTTTTTAATTCAAAAAGTTCAATTTCGTGACCAAAGGTTGTCTCAGCTAAAACCGTAGGGATTTCTAGCATTAAAAAATTAAGTGTCAAAAAGATAGACACTATTTTTCTTAATTTGACACTGTCTAAAAAATAGACATTTTGCATGATAATCCTTACCTAGTTACTAACGTTTGTGAACTGTTAGTTATGTAAGTGCATTATGCATGCCAAAGAAGTTCTAGAAGAGTCGTCTCTCTCGTGTATTTTAAATGTCTGACTTTTTTAATTAATCTCATTAAAAAGAAAGAAAGTTTAACTGCAACTCACCATTTGATTCACACAGGACACTCATGGATTCGCGAGAGTTTACCCGCTGTGGGTTCATCGCCTGACAGTCTGTTGGCAGCACCAATGAATAGCGAATAGGAATGTGTAAACCATCGGCCTTTTCTTTAATCAAATATAAATGTCCTGCATAAAGCTGAGAGGCATCTACATAAAGACCAGGATTAAAATCTTTAGTCACCACAGGATAATACAATTCAGTAAACAATGAGCCCGCAATAAAAGAATTACGATGAATCATATGAGTGAAAACTTCTTGTTCACCTCGTTCAGTTTGACGAATTAAAACCAGTGAGCCTTTGGTTTGCACAAAAGTATGAGTCACATCATTTACTATAAAAGAGCTCATCATGTCGACAATATTATCGCGCGCACGTGTGTGCCGATAGGAAGTGCTAGAAATTTTAATAGTATCATTAATAATGTCATCTAAATAATGCCACTGCGCCAAATAATCAGTTTGTAAATGTCCCCAAACGCCAGTTTCATTATAAGTCACCTCATTCTTTGCCGCTGACTTATTAATTTTCACCACAGTATTTAAGTTTTGTGTTTTAAAAAAATAAGACTGAGTTTTAGTAGGCACCATTTTATAACTAAAATTATCACCAATATTTAACACCCATACATTTCCATTAACTTCAAACAAGGCCTCAAGTTTTGCTTTGTTTAGATTTTTCTCTGATTGAGGACGCAAAAACATTAAGCTTGGTATTTCATTAAATCTTAAGTTAAATTTGTTTCTCATGTCTTGATAGAACCGATCGTTATCTAAAACTCTAGTGATAAATTCTTTATTTTTGTCTAAAGTATAATAATAAATTCTTCGACGAACACGAGTATCAATAGTTAACAAAAGATTTGTTGCTCTATCGGCCGGAGGCAAATATCCATCTCCCGAAATAATGGGCATTAATAATTTCCCCCATGCCGTATCTTGCGCTACAAACATCATCTCACGCACGTTATCAATTTTAACCACTGGGCGAAAATTAACATAAGGTAAACCAGCAATAAGTGCTTTTAATTCCTTATCAAATAAATAATAACGAATTAGTTTAACTTTTTTATCATCTTGCATTTCTTCCACAGTCGCTCTCACCCACAAATCAGGCGTGCCATCTAAATTTAAATCTAGCCACTGCACTAAATTGATATCTAATGCATCAGGAATAATGACTTCAAACTTACTCACGCTTTGATCTTTAATCGAAAGCACAGTTAATTTTTGTGAAGTTTCTACTTTTTGAGTAAAATAGTAAGAAACAAAGTTTTGATTACGGTACTTATCGGTCACACTATAAATTCTATAAAATGTTTTATCCGGTGTTTTAAAAGTAATGGCCTTTTTCTCATCTACCGTTAAAGGCAATACTCTCTTCATCACGTCTATGTTATTTAAACTTCTCACAATCGAAATATGTTTAGAAAACTTACGCCTATAAGTTTTCTCATTGGCCACTGTCTCAATCACAACATCTAATACAAAATGATTTTCACTTTCTAAACTATCAATGGTGGCATTCATTTTAACGACCAGAGATTTATTTTCTTCATGCGAAACTTCTTGCACCACATTTTCCATATGGATGCCAGGTGTTACGCTTGAAAACTTTACCACTGATTTAGCGCCTGTTAAAACAGTACCGGTTAATTCCACACTAAAATTTAAATTCACATCATCACTTTCTAATTGAACCTGATCTAATGATTTTAATTTTGGTATTACTAAAAATGAGGGATCGAGCGCCAAATCAAATAATTTATCGTAACGAAGTAATCCTGAATTGGCCCAATACTCTCCTAAATCTAAATCCTTGGTGGCCGACAACAGTAAGTTGCCAATAGCATCATTGGAGGCCTCAGGTATTATCGCCTTTAAAATTGCCGCACCAGCCGCCACATAAGGTGAAGCTTGGCTGGTTCCACTCTTAATTTCATATCCATAAATAGAAAATAAATTAGGAATTAAAGTGATTGGATAAGTTGATAAAATTTGTTCACCTGGGGCCATGATATCAACCATTCCTCCCCAATTAGAAAAACTCGCTTTTGTTCCATCGATAGTTAAAGCACCCACACAAATCACTTCTTCATAGGCACAAGGAAAGACCGATTGATAAGTATTATTATTTCCGGCCGCGGCGATAATTACGATATTATTTTTATACGCCTCCTTAAAAGCCTCTCTAACATATTTTAAATCAAGCGCCTTGGGCCAGCCCAAGGAAAGGTTAATCACTTGAGCTTTCATTTTAATGGCGTATAAAATGGCCTTCGCTACTTTACTAGAAACCGCAGCAGCTTTAGTTCCTTCTGCTTTTTTTAAAACTTTAATTGGTAAGATTTTTACAAAAGGTGCAACTCCCGCCACACCATTTGAATTATCAGAAAGAGCAGCGATAATTCCTGCGATGTGAGTACCGTGACCAACATCATCATAAGGACGATGATCACCCTTTTCATTTGCGGCAGTAAAATTCCAACCCATACAATCGCCAATATAACCATTTTGATCATTATCAACGGTCGGCTTAAAATGTAATATGCCTTTTAAACACTCGCTTTCATTTTTGAAAATTCTATCTTTTAATTCAGGATGCTCTAAATCTAAACCCGAATCAATTACCGCCACCACAACTTCACGTTTAATGTTAGCAATTTTTTCTTTTACAGCTTTTAGTCCTAAATCAAAACCGGGACGTCCATCAATTCTCATACTGGTAATATCATCGCGATCAAGTAACAGTGACTGCCCTTGATTATTTAAGGCCCATTGGTAAGAGCTATAAATATCGTTAAAAATTGAATTATTGGCGGGAATAATACTAAAGTCGCTGGCAAACTCGATCACCACAGGTTCAATTTTTTTAACTTTTTGAACTTTATTTAACTCTTTTAATAAATCAGCTTCTTCTAACTGCGTCGACACACTATAAACGCGATCAAAATACTCACTACGATACTGATCAAAGCGAGTCACACTATAAGCTGCCACATTTTTTATATTTAATGGAACAGAGGCAAACTCCACCACGAACTCATTGGCAAAAGCTGAAAAACTACAAAATACAAATAAAATAAATAATTTCATAATTTTCTCATTAACCAATAAATAAAAAATTCTGCTTCAGTCATACCTAAACTATTGCGCATACTATTCATTGGTCCCGCATAATAATCATCTCCCACAGATCCCACAGAATTGGCCACGATGCCTCGTTCTGTTTGATCTGCCGCTTCATCACCTTTTCTAAAACCGTTAAGTTTAGAAGCGATATAAATATTTTTCTCTCCGCCTACCATTTTAAGTAGACCCTCAAGATTTAACTTTTCTTCCACCAGTGAAATCATTTTTAGGCCATACTTACTCATGTCTGATGGGTCTTGTTTTTTATATGCCGAGATGTAAGCATCTTTGTATCCAATAAAGTCTTTAATGATTCTCTCTCTAATCATTTGTTCTTCATTATATCTTCTGCGCTTTAAACCCACGATATAATGTTTATCAAAAATATCTCTGATTTCGTTATTTTTAAGACTAGACATATGTTCAAAAGCTTTTTCATAAACATAAATAGTTAACCTAAGCGCATAAAGCTGAACTTTTTTTGTATCATTAAGCGCAGTCTTAGGAAAAAATGTTCTTTTATACTTAGTGTCTAATGCGGCAAAAAGTTTTTCCATTCCCTCTCGAGAAATCTCCCAACCGCGCCATTCATAATAAACTTGCGCGAATTGATGATGAAAATGATTAAGTTGATCATTCCCTCCAACTTCTCCTTCAAAGCTCACGGTACGAGTCGAAGAATTTCCGTAAATACTGTCACCTGGATTTCCATTGCTAGTGCTCGATAACGCGAAATCTGCTGACTCAGTATCGGGTTCAGAGTATTCGGTAATTAAGGCGTTGATTATATCCACTACAATTGTTTCAAAATTAGTCCCAATGCGCTCACCCATATATCTTCTAAAAAATTGTCTCTGCCCTGACTCTGGATGATTAACCAGTGTACTATTTTTTGAACTGGCGGTTGACCATTTCCATAAAAGAAAATTAGTATCTGAATTTACTTCTGAATAGTCATGTTTTAATTCGTAAGGTGTCACGATAGTTCTTAAATATTCCGTAGAATTATTTTTAAAAACTGAACGCAATCCTTTTAAGTTTCCTAGCAGCTTTTTCTTATCAGTGATATTTTTATTCAAGTCAATTTTAAAAAATTTAGTTTTCGCCGTTCCAGCATTGTATTTTACGTTCACCTTAATCACCGGGATTTTGGCCTTAAGTGTCACGGTAATTCCAATCGATGTCATATTTCCAATATCGCGATAAATTTGCATTTCATTATCGCCACTCCTATAAATATGCAAACGCGATAAAATACTTTGAGTGGCATTAAAAGTTGCCATGGCGGTCAATAAATCCGAAATCCCATATGAACCATTAACATTTAAGCTAGCGCCAATAGTGTCAGTAATAATTAAAGACTCGCCCACATCCATATTTTTCTTAAAATTTTCTATCAAAGTATAGAGTTTTTCATTTTCTTCTGCTGCCTTCTTTTTCTCGTCTGCATCTTCAATCTTGCCTAATTCTTGCTCTGTTTTTAAATTTTCGCTGACAATAGCATCTAGGCCATTTAATAAATTCCCTAAATGATTAGTAACCAGCATTACTAAAATATTTTTATAAGGCTCTTTAAGCGCTTTTTTAATACTCTTAATTGGACGCAAATGTGAATATATCCTGGTATAAGAAGCTCGCACATCTCCATTTAAAGCATACGGTCCGGTTATCCCTTCAGTTCCCAGGTACACTCCAGCATCAACACTCATTCCAAAATTATCTGCTAACTGAATTTGGTTATCAGTTCCTAAATAACTTCCCGCCACCACATCTCTTGAAGCAATTAATTGTGTTCCAAAGCGCGGAATAACATAAACATTAAAAGGAACTTTTTTAATTTTCCCCGTTCTTAAATAATCATAAAAACGTTCTTCGGCCTTTTGCGTTTGTCTTTTTTGAATTTCTTTAGCGACATCAGTTTGCGGTGAAATATTTTTATTAAACTGTCCCACCAAATTGCTAATAATATTTGAGTACAGTTTCATTTTTCCTAGCGCAAAAATTTCTGACATTGAAAGTGGTGATTCTGGATCGCCATAAGTAAAACGCGAGCCATAGCCTACCCAGTCCTCACTATGCACTAATTTACCGCTAATCAATTTCGTGCCGCTTGAAATATTTTCCACTACTGGAATATCTTTGGCATTAATTTTAAATTTTTGCATCAATGAATTGCGACGAGAAATAATTTTTTCGATTAAAAGTAGCGCTACTTCAGAAGGCATGTCGGCGCCTTCCACAATTTCCTTAAAGTCTTGACGAGTGAGCGTGGCCATTTTTTGTAGCATCCATCTGGCATCTGACCAGCTGGTGGAAAAACCTTCGAACTCTTCGATATCTAGCCGAATAGATCCGTTGGCATCTGTCGCCGCATTCCAATTAAAAAGGTTGGCACTTTCCGGGAAACTCACCAACGTATAAGGCAGCAATAAAGAATTTAAAACACGACGTCCTTTAATCGACTCTTCAGGCATGGCCCCGATCGCCAAATTATAATAATCAGCGCGATCCTTCATCACTAAAACATCTTGCATAATAATATATTTTTCACCGGATTCAATTTTCCATCTGCCGGGTTCACCAAAAGTATTTTCCGCAATGGCCTGTTCAAAGAGCTCTCGCTCAGGATCAGTGGCAAATTCGATTCTCACACTTTTTAAGCGCTCCATGCGTGGTACGCGGTAACCAAGTTTTAATAATAAATTTCGTCTTAAAAGAATATTGTGAACTTTTTTACTAACAAAAAAATTATAGGCCTCTTTGCCATCTTCCGTATCTTGAATAGCACTAAATCTAAAATTACCTGAGCTGGTTTTGATCACATCAAGATAATTAACCGTGACATCATTTTTATAATTCCATGCTTCAGTCGGATAGGCCTGCTTAGAATAAAGATCACTCTCTTCCACGTCTAAATTCGCTAAATCAATCCCTTGCCTTTGTAATTCATAGGCCTGATTTAATAAAAGTGGGCGGCCCAGGTAACGAAGGTCAGTGGCCGGTGTATCTTCTTCGATAACAGGTGAAATTGATCCTGTTGCAGCGTCAAAAGCATAGGCAAAATTCATTAAAAATATTAAGGCAATAAGGGTTTTCATAACTTAGAAGTAGCATAGCTGGTGACTATATGTGTCATATTGATAAGGTCTATGTAATAAAGAAGGCCCAAGACTAGCTTGGGCCTAATTTAAAATCTATGTAAATAGTTAATTACTGGTTCGAAGTAAGCAACTGTTCCATTAATGCACTAACATGTTCTGGTGAAGTTTGGTTAGCTTTAGCAGCTTCTTCTACTAAATCTTGTACCGCTTCATCATTACCTTCAGCTTTAGCTTTATAAGCTCTTTCTGCATCTTTAATGTTTACGCCTAATAATTCTTTAGAAAATGAATTAGCATCCGCTTCAGTTAAAGATCTTTTCTTAGAAAGTTTTGACCAGTTGTTTACCATTTTCGCAACTTTAACACTTCGTTCGGTAGATAAACCGTATTCAGCAGTTAAAGTAGAAGCAATTTTTGCAGTAGCATAAGTTTCTTTAATGGCCTTAATTTTTTCTAAATCTTTTGCACCTTCAGCTGTTTCATCGAAAGCGAAATCACCGGCATAAGTACCAAAGAAGTCATTGTTATAAGTGTGAGCATAATAAATTGTCTCTCTAATCATAACGTCAGTATCGTAAACATAAGCTGCTTGGTAATCAGCATGAAAAAGGTAAGTCGACCAAGAATCACCAATGTGATAATCTTTTATGTCGTAAGCAACATAACCAGTATCAGCAGAATAAACGACAACGAAACCGGCAGTTAAAGTGTCACGTTTAACTACTGAAAAATAACTATCGCTAAAGCTTTTGTTATTTAACAGAGAAACGAATTCATTCACTTTATCTTGAGGAGGTCTAGACGATGATCCGCCACCACCACAAGCAGTTAATACTAAGGCACCAGCAACAAGAACTAAACTCGAGATTTGATTTTTAAACTTTGTCATACTCTCTCTCCTATAATTTTTTTTGCTCCCGTTATTTGAAAGCTATTATTATCTAGATATCAAAAATGTTAACTTAACATCAAGAAAATAATACTTACCGGAAAGTAATACAATCGCTATTGATTGGGGACATTTTGGCCCTGCTGGGGAATTTCTATTTCATCATCATCTGGTTCATTTTCATCAGTTTCACTCGCAATCGGTTTTGGTAATTCGACTAGTGGAGAAGGATTGTACTCCCAAGCAAAAGGAGAGTTAGCATAACTGTAGTATTGGTCTTGTGAAATTTTTCCCGAGATCGCCATCCTTCTTAAGATGTGCACGATTCTTCTTTTGGCAAAACCAGTTAAAGTATGACGCTTGTGCGAGACTGAGAATTTTACCGGATTGGGTAGCAGCATCGCTATAAAGGCGGCTTCGCGCGGATTTAAATGCTGCGCACTCTTTTTAAAGTAAGTACGTGCAGCATTATTGATGCCATAAAGATTCTCTCCATATTCAATAATATTTAAATAACTTTCAAAAATCTTTTTTTTATCTAAAACGCTTTCGATATAGGCAGCTAAAAAAAATTCATTTAGTTTGCGCCAGATAGTTTTGTCTTTAGTCAAAAAAGCATTCTTAATTAATTGCTGCGTAATGGTACTGGCCCCGCGCCATTTTTTATGCTTAATCAATGAATCTCTAATCGCCTCTTCAATTTGTTCAAAATCAAAACCATTGTGGGTATAAAATCGTTGGTCCTCGCTCGATACAATAGCGGCTTTTTGGTAGCTCGATATCTGAGCGTAAGGAATCCAGTTCTTAGGCCTTTTACTTTCAAGCGAAAAGCGTCGATTGACAAAAAGCCCGGCGATTTTCCCCAGCTCAGTTTCTCTTCTGACTAAATAATGATCTGGCATTTGATGGATAAAATAAATGGGTAAAATGAAATACTTATGACACCAGAGGTATAAGTAGCTGGCGATAAAAAACCAAACAAAATATTTTATTCTTTTTGTATTTTTTTTCCAATCAATTTTCATCTTAAATGCTCAACCACTTCGTGTAGATTATGAACGGCAATGGCCCCTTTGGGTAAATTTGCCCCATCGTTGTACTGCGAACGTTTCACAAAATATTTTGGCCCAGCACAATCCAAGACATCGCTTTTTTTATCGCCCACCATAATGGAGCGATTTAAGTCGATGGGAAAATCATGTCCCGCGGCAAAGAGCATTCCAGGAGCTGGCTTTCTAGTTAATGAGTCTTTGCAATAATTATGATTTTTTGATTCTAAGTGATAAGGCGAAAAATAAATTTTATCGATGTGTAGTTTATGTTTTGTTAACTCATTTTTAATCAGCTGATTAAAATCCCAAAATTCTTTTTCACTATACAGCCCCATACCAATTCCAGATTGATTGGTTAAAACAAAAACCCAAAAATCTTGCGCTCTGGCCCAGTTAATTAATTCCACCACATCATCATAAAAAACGAAATCTTCTTTTTTATAAACATAGGCATGATCTTGATTAAGGATGCCATCGCGATCTAAAAAAAGTGCGGGTCTGATTTGTTTAAAGTCTAAAGCGCTTTTATAAGTTGGTGTGGGAATAAAGTTATTGGTTTTTTTTAGCGTCTCAAGATCTATTTCATGGGCAGCGTAGTAAAGGCCAAGATTAAGCCAAGCATCGTTTTCAATGGTTCTAGCACGCGCACCTTGATTATCTTGTGACAACTTTATAAAACGTTTTAAATCGATTTTCTTAAAGCTTTCATCTTCAATATACAGGCCTTTAACTTTTTGTTTTCCATCATCTATTTGAATAGAAAGATCCAGACTGCATTCAAGGCAATACTGTTTTAATAGAATCTCTAGGGATGAATTTTTTGCGGTCGCACCAATCATGTCTTAAGTACCGTTGCTAGTGCTTTGATACTATCTTTAAAATTACCATCCGTATAGACTTGATTAAATTCTATCAGCGTTTGCATGGCGCTTTCGCGAGTGACATCTTTAGAAGAAAGAGCAACGATAAAATTATTCGCCACAATAAAATGACAACTTAATTGAGTCAATTCCATAGAAGTTAATTTATGCGGAAAGCCGCTACCTTTAGGCGCTTCGTGATGTTGAGCAATAATAAAACCCGTGTCGGCAAAATTTCCACTAAATAGATTGGCGATTTCTGAACCTTTAATGGGATGATTAAAAAAAGTTTGCTGATCTTCCTCTGTGGCCAAACCAAGATTGGGATCGTCCATATGAAATACTTGGGTCAACTCATCGCTAGGCAGATACATATCGTGAATAATACTCGCCAGACCCAATTTATATAAGGCCATTTCATTGCGCATCCCCAAGCTTAGCATCATAAAAAAAACTGTATAGCTAACCAGCACTGATCTTTCTGCTAAATCTTTTTCTAATTTAAAATATTTTAAAACGTCTTGATATTTTTTTCCACTTTTGGCCACCCAAATGCTGGCCTCAATCACTTGCTCGATTAATTTACGAATATTTTCCGAAATACCAATGCTGCGAAGATATTCATGAATTAAAGCGGTGGATAAAACTTGCGCGTTGATAATCGAGGCCAAATGATTTTTATGATCACTCATGACTCCTTGAAAGCGAGCGGCACTCTCTTCTAGAAAACGTATATGTTCATCTTTTCTAACATACAGCATGCGCTCTTTTTGACTCAAAAGCCTAACGATTAATGAAGGGTGATAAATTTCTCCAGAGCGAATAATTCTTAAGTATTTTGAATTCTCCAGCGAAATTAAACTATAAACATCATAGGGCAAAGTATTGTTGTAATAAAAGTTTTTGGTGGGAACCGCAATCACATCGTGCACAGTCATTTCTTGAGAATTTTGTTCATCATTTTTTTGCTGTGCTAATTCTAGGGCCCGTCTGATTTTTTGTTTAAACTCACCAAGATCGATAGGGAAAGTTAATAAAGCGGTGTGTTTTTGGTTTAATAAAACCTCTGTCACTCTGGATCTTAAAAAATTATCTGGGCCAATAAACATAAAAGGTCTGCCACTAAAAATAATATTAAGCTCATCGACAATTTGTTCTGGTGATTCTTCTTTATGAGTGACATCAATAATGACAAAAGCATTATCTAAAGAATCATCCATCGCCTTCATGGTGGCCTCTTCGGCACGAGTGACGTGAATGAGCTTTGCCACACTAGCAAAATGACCGACAAAAAGTCGCGAAAGACTTTGTACGATCTCATCATTTTCTGAGACTAAAATTACCCTTTGCATGCCTCTAATTATACCGCGCTTTAGGAAAAAAATTTATATAATTCGTAAAATTGGGGGCTTAGGTTGTAAATATACGTCATTTATACTGATGTAAATAGCTCTGATCGGTAGTTGATGGCACAATTTACTTTCATCGCTGGCGTTGTGAAAACATTCATGGGTTTCACTCTTATTTGTAGCTCGCTGGAGGCAAAATGCACGCTAAAAGAGGCGCCGTCTGGAATGACTTCACTTAAGCTCAATTGATGACTTTTAAGTTGTAAGCGTTTTCGATTTAAAATGCCCAATGAACCAGAAGGCAATTCTTGGTTTTCATATTGCCAAATAATTTGCCACAAATCAGGATGAGTTAATCCGCACAGCGCCCACAGTCCTTTTAAAAATTCTTCTTTTGATTGAGTATAAAGCGCTGCGATTAAGGCCTGCAGCTTGGTGGCAACACGAAAATAATGTTGATACAAAATATTCTGCAGTGCTGCTGGCAATTGACCTGGCAAATGAGAGTGCCGCCAATTCTCAGCAAATTTTCCCTCGAAATCACCTAAATCTTCATGGCGATAGAGCTCTTCTCCTAAGAGCGAAAAGGATGCTACGGTTTCACTATTTAATTCGTCTTGTAAAAATTGGGCCTGATCAAAATGGCCAAAATATGTTTTAATGACAGATTTAAGACCGGCGCTTTTAGTGTTTACAAAACTATTTTGTTTGCACATTTTAAGACTCAGTGGAATTTTCTGATCTTGAAAAAATAAAATAATGTCACCTTCGCCGCCCGCCTCGCCGCTCCAAATGATTTTATCTAATTTTTTGGGAAAATTTTCTTCCGCTAAAAGTCGATCGTTAATTTTTTCTGACATCAGCACTAAATTTTGTAGCAAGGCCAATTTTGATCCGCGCAGCCAGTTTTCATATTGCTGCAGACGGCTCCTCTGAGATTCAGTTATATTGACTAGAAAATCTCCGGTCAAATCAAAGCGCTCCGCCAATTTTGCTGCTACAAAATATTCAAAGAGCGCGCCTTTAATCTCATTTAACAAGGCCTCGTTCTGCGCCAAGTTTTCATAATCTTTTAGAAATTTCAATTTGCTATAGTCGTTCATTTTTGTGTAAACTTTTCGCAACTCACATAACAAGGTGGAGCATGCAGGGATTTCCTTCAGTCCTCGAATCTATCACAGATCTTAAACTACAACAAATTAATCACCTCCTATCCCTTTCCCAAAAAATCAAAAAAACCTATCACGACCCCAGTGTCATGAGTTTAAAAAATATTGTCGTCGCCACATGTTTTTTGGAAAACTCCACTAGAACTAAAAATTCTTTCGCACTATCCGCGCAAAAATTGGGTGCGATTTATTTAAATTTTGACCCAGCGACTTCGAGCCTTAATAAAGGTGAGTCTTTAGAAGAAACTTTTTTAACGCTTTATCATATGGGCGTTGATTTATGTGTGGTGAGAACATCACTTAATAATCACCTCACGCCTTTTAAAGAAAATCCGCTCTTAAAAATTATTAATGGCGGCGATGGCACCAATCAACATCCCACTCAAGCGCTGCTGGATCTATTTACCCTGCAAGAATTAGGTTACCCACAAAAAGGTAAACGCTTTACTATTATTGGCGATATTAACCATTCGCGTGTGGCCAATTCACTGACTGATCTTTTACCGCAATTTGGTTTTGAAGTGCAGTATTGTGGGCCACAAGAATTTATTCCGCAAAAAATTCCTAGTCATGTGAAAGTTTTAAGTGATGCGGCTGAGGCCATAGAAAAAAGTGACGTGATTTATTTACTTAGAATTCAAAAAGAGCGTCACATAGAATTTGGTGTACCAGATGATATAAATTCCTATCCACAAAAATTTGGTTTGAATTTAACTAACATTACTAAAAAAAATAATTTTATTCCCGTCTTTCACCCCGGCCCGGCCAATATTGGCGTAGAAATAAGTGCTGATTTAATTAAATCTAAGTATTATATGGGCCACTTACAGGTGCAGCACTCCATGTACATGCGTATGAGTTTAATTAAGTCCATGATTGAAAATGGAGTTAAACATGAATCAAGAACTACGTTTTAAAAAGTACTTAAAACAAAGTAAAGCTTTTCTCCATTTCAAAAATGGCAGTTATTTTCAAGGAAATATTAATCGCCATCCCAAAGATTCTAAATTAGAAAAAGGAATTTGGGGTGAGGCAGCTTTCACTACTGCTCATACCGGTTACCAAGAAACCGCCACAGATCCCTCTTTTTTAGGACAACATATTATTTTCTCCACGGCGCATGTGGGAACTTATGAGGCCAATCCGCTGATTGTTCAGAGTGCAAAAGTTCATGGCACTACTTTGATGGCGAGAAATTTTAGCTATAATCAATTTTTAGAAAAAATTGATGTGCCACTTTTTTCGGGACTTGATTCGAGAGAGCTGATTCGAAAAATTGCGCAAGAAGGATTAGATAAAACTTGTGTCTTAACTTCAAGTTTAGATAAACCTAATTTTTCAAAGGCGACACTTTTTTGCAATGAACTAGGAAGAGTCAGTCAAAAAAATCCCATCACTCACATTCCAGGAGAGAGACCCATTGTCGTCATAAATTATGGAATGAAAGAGGCGATCTTAAAAAATTTAATTGAGATGGGTTACCCTTTAGTTTCCATGCCTCATCATGTGACGAGCAGTGACGTTTTAAAACTTTCGCCGCGCATGATTTTTTTATCTAATGGGCCAGGTGATCCCTCTTTGTACACTGAAGAAATTAAAGTGGTGAGCCAATTATTAAAATCTAAAACTCCGGTGCGCGCCATTTGTCTGGGACATCAATTAACTGC
>Ga0163144_10005803_pt1 | contig 27445 bp, 23 predicted proteins | sample OliLak19BULKMAT1_FD_123175 | JGI IMG/M metagenome (GOLD analysis project Ga0163144, IMG submission 123175) | Freshwater microbial mat bacterial communities from Lake Vanda, McMurdo Dry Valleys, Antarctica - Oligotrophic Lake LV.19.BULKMAT1 | ecosystem: Environmental > Aquatic > Freshwater >... | reverse complement strand
TCGATCCGATGGCGCGCGCCGATATCATCGCGAAGATCCGCGCGCTGGGGGACGCGGGCAAGACGGTCGTCGTGTCGAGCCACGTCCTCTACGAGATCGAGGCGCTCACCACGGACATCATCGTGATCTACCGCGGCCAGGTGCTCGCCGAGGGCAACATCCTCGGGATCCGCCAGCTGATCGACAAGCGCCCGCATCGGATCCGGATCGAGTGCGACAAGCCGCGCGAGCTCGCGAAGCGGCTGGCCGGCGAGGACCACGTCCACCGGCTGCTGTTCGAGCGCACCGCGCTGGTGATCGAGACCCGCGATCCGGATCGCTGCTACGACGAGGTCGCCGCGGCGATCCTCGAGGCCGACGTCGAGCTCAAGTCGTTGACGTCCCCGGACAACAACCTCGGCGCCGTGTTCGAGTACCTCACTGGCGGAGGTGCGTCGTGACCGCCCGCAACCACGCGCTCGGCGGCCTCGAGGCCACGCTCGCGATCGCCCGCGTCACGCTGCAGCGCACGGTCCGCGGCAAGGCGCTGTGGATCGTCCTGGGCCTGTGCCTGCTCCCCGAGCTGTACGGCGCCATCGCGCGCGGGTTCTCGCCGGTCCGGCGCTGGGACGCGACGATCGGCCTGTGGTCGCTGCTGCTCTCGGTGATCCCGCCGGTGATGCTCGCGGGCACGATCGGCGAGGAGATCGAGGAGCGGACCGCGGCCTACCTGTGGTCGCGACCGCTGCCGAGGTGGACGATCGTCGTCGGCAAGCTGGTCGCGCTCGTGCCGATCCTCGTCGTGATGATGTGCGCGTCGCTGGCGCTGCCGTTCTACACGACGCTCGACTCGGAGATGACCGGGCAGCCGGCGCTGCTGGGCCACGCGCTCCTCGCGGTGTCGCTGGCGACGATCGTGGCCAGCCTGGTCACCGCCGGGCTCGCGACGCTGGCGCCGCGGTTCGGGACCGTGCTGGCGATCGGCTACTTCATGCTGATCGACAACGGGCTCGGCGCGATGCTCGCGAAGGTGCGGCTGCTCAGCATCTCGCGCGACGCGCGCCTCCTCGCCGGGCCGTACGGAGACCCGGACCTCGGGACGATCCCGTGGCTGGTGGGGATCGGCGTGGTGTGGATGGCCGTCGCGCTGTGGCGGATCCGGCGCATCGAGTGAGCGAGCGGCACGCGCTCGGCCAGTGGTACACGCCGGCGGCGGTGGCGGCGCTGGCGGTCACGCTGGCGGGGCGCGGGCGCGCGGCGCCCGGGCGCGTGCTCGATCCGACGTGTGGCGACGGCGCGATGCTGGCGGCGGCGCGAGCCGCGTGGCCGCAGGCGGCGCTGGTCGGCGTCGAGGTGGACGCCGCGGCGGCGGACGCGGCGCGCGCGCGGCTGAACGCCGCGACGATCGTGGTCGGCGACGTGCTCGACGACGCCGTGCAGCCCGGGTTCGAGCTCGTGCTCGGCAACCCGCCGTGGGTGCGGCCCGATCGCCTGCCCGCCGCGCGGCGGGCGCGGATGGCAGCGGCGCTGCGGCGCGACGCCGCGGGGTGGCTCGAGCCCGACGACATCGAGGCCTTGGTCCGGCGCGCGGATCTCGCCGCGGCGTGCGTGCTGCGCGCGATGCGGCTCGCGCGGCCCGGCGGCCGCGTCGTGCTCGTGCTGTCGACCGCGCTGTGCGACGCCGGCTACGCGCGGCCGCTGTGGCGCGCGGTGTGCGCGCGCGGCGCGGTGAGCACGCTGGCGTGGGCACCGGCGGAGCGGTGGTTCGGCGAGGCCGCGGTCAACGCGATGATCGCCGTGATCGACGTCGACGCCGAGGCGCGTGACGTCGAGGTGTTGCGCCTGCGCGCGCCGACCGCCGAGGTCGCCCGCCACGCCGGCGCGTGGGGCCGGCTCGCCGAGGTCCGGCGCGTCGCCGCGGATCGTCCCGAGACGTGGGCCGCCGCGCTGCGCGCGCCCGCGGCGTGGTTCGACGTCGTCGCCGCGGCGGGCGACGCGCTCGTCCCGCTCGGCGCGCTCGCGACGCTCCGGCGCGGCGTCACCAGCGGCGCCAACGAGGTCTTCTACCTGCCGCGGGCGGCCGCGCGCCGCGCCGCGATCGAGACGGACGTGCTCGCGCCGCTGGTCCACTCGCCGCGCGACGGCGCCGAGCTGGCGATCGCGATCGATCCCGCGGCGACGCCGCTCTACGCGCTCGTGATCCCGAAGGGTGGGCTCGCCGCGCGCCCCGGGGCGCGACGGTGGATCAAGCGGCACGCCGCGGCGGCGCAGCGGCCGAGCGCGAAGGGACGCGATCCGTGGTGGGCCCTGCCCGCGCGCCCCGCCCGGCTGTTCCTGACCAAAGCGTACGGGCCGCGGTTCGTGCAGCGGCTCGCGCCGCGCCCGGTGATCGCGGACCAGCGCGTCTACGCGGTCGCGCCCCGCCCGGGCGTCGACCTCGACGTGCTCGCCGCCGCGCTCAACGCCACGTGGACGTCGCTCGCGCTCGAGTCGCTCGGCCGGGCGTCGATGGGCCACGGCGCGATCGAGTGGACGGTCGGCGACGCGGCGACGCTGCCGGTGCTCGATGTCCGTCTGGCCGGACGCGCGCAGGCCGCCGCGATCCGGGCCGCCCTCGAGGCGCTGGCGGGACGACCGGTCCGCCACGTCGCCGTCGAGCAGGACCTCGCCGATCGCCGCGCGCTCGATCGCGCCGTCGGCGCCGTCGCGCCTCGCCTCGCCGACCTCCTGGACGCAGCACACGCCGGCCTGGTGGCCAGCGTGGCGCTGCGCGATCGCTGGAAGCTGCCGATCGCCTGAGCTACGGGTGAGCTCCGGGTGAGCTACGGGCCCGGCGGCGGGGGCGGCGGCGGCGCGAACATCTCGCCGATCCGCGTCCGTCGCTCGGTGATGAACCAGTGCATCGACTGCTGGTACGCCTGCGTCTCCGCCGTCGTGTACGGCTTGCGCGTGTCCGACGCGACGTGCGGCGCGATCTGCGTCGCGATCCGGGCGCGCTCGGCGTCGAGGTTCAGGGTCTCGATCATCGTGACCAGCTCCAGGGTCCGCGCCTTGAACGCGTCGAAGCACGCCGGCGACGCCGAGCACTTCTGCGCGAGCACCGAGCTCACCTGCTTGACGTCGAAGCTGCCCGAGTAGAACGTCTCGTCCATGCCCCACGGGATCGGGTGGAGCCGGCCGGTCGTCGGGTCGGCGTAGACGAAGTAGTCGTCGCCCGGGACGCTGTAGGGGAACGAGTCGAACTGGCCGATCACCGCGCACGCGGCCCAGAACGAGTAGAACGCCTCCATGTCGATGTACAGCGCCGCGGCCGCCATCGCGGCGTCGGCCGACGGGTTGGCCAGCGCGTCCGCCAGCCCGACGAGCAGCGTGCGATCGTCGGTGCCGTTCTCGAGCTCGTAGTCGGCGATGTCCGCGGCCACCCAGTCGACGTCGGTCGCCTCGTACAGCGGCCCCTCGACGTCCGTGAACCACTGGCGCAGCATGTTCTTCTTCACGGTCTCGAGGCTGGTGTAGAGCCCGTAGAACTGGCCGTTCACGTACAGCCGGGCGTGGTTGGCGCGCGACGCCGCCACGCCGGCCTGGCGCATCACGAAGTAGCCGAGCCGCTCGTGCATCATCGAGAAGTCGTTGTCCATGTTGTTCAGCGTCAGGTCCTTGAGGCCGAACAGCCGCGCGTCGGGGTTGAACTGATCGATCGACAGCCGCAGCGACGGCTTCATGTTGAACGGCTGGAACGAGTTCTGGCCCTTGAGCCGCACCCCGATCGGCCCGTAGCTGCGACCGGAGACGATGATCTGGCCCTGGACATACTCGAACGGGTTGGCGAGGAGCGACGCCGACGCCGCCGGCGACAGGATGAGCTGGTACTCCGGGATCGCGTCGTAGACGTAGATCTGCGCCGCGAGATCGCCGGCCGCGGGCACCAGCTCGGGCGGCGAGCCCTCGTCCTCGAGCGGCATCGGCGCGCCGCCGGTGCTCGCGTTCGCGGCGCCCGGCGTCGGGTGCCACGTGATCGCCCAGCGATCCGAGCCATCCGGCTCGCGCGCGGCCGAGAAGTCGGTCTCCTGCGCCTCGTACGTGATGCGGTCGATCCACGTGCCGTCGGGCCGCGACAGCCCGATCGCGCCGCCGTTCTTCTCCAGCTTGAACCCGACGTGGCGCAGGCCGACGTCGGTGCCGTCGAGCCACAGCATCAGGTGCTCGCCGGCGTCGATCTCCAGACCCTCGGGGAACGTGAACTTGCCCGGCTCGGCGAGGTCATCGGTGAGGCCGTAGCCCCACAGCGAGATGTCCGTGTCGGTCGGGTTGTGGAGCTCCACCCAGTCGCCGGCGAGGTCGTTGTCGTCGTTGATCGTGTACGCGTTGGCGGCCATCACCTCGTTGATCGTGATCTGGCCGTCGAGGTCCGCTGACACCGTCGGCACGACCGCGTCGGGCGGGATCGCGTCGGGATCGTCGTCGCTGCCGCCGTCCGGGGGGACGACCACGTCGTCGCCGCTGATGAACGCGGAGTTGCCGCAGCCGGCGAGGAGGAGCGCCGCGAGCGCGAACCGGGTCACGGCGCACCGCCGACGAGGCCCATGTCGGGGTCGCTGCCGTCACCATCGGGCGGCAGCTGCGGGTCGCCGGCGTCCTCGCAGGCGCTGCCGTCCGCGAGGTGGAAGTCGCCGCCCGCCGGGTTCACGAACTGCGGGTCCGCCTCGATGTTGCCGTCGCCGCTCGGCGGGGGCATCCCGACGAACGTCGCCGGGAACGTGTCGTTGTAGGACCAGGTCGGCGGCGGCGCCAGCTCCTCGACGGACAGCGCGGCGCCGGCGTGACCCGCGACGATCGAGCTGGTCACGGTGAGGCCGGGGTCGCCGACGCCGATCGCCGCGCCGTTGCCGGTGTTGCCGTAGAACACGGTGAAGCTCACCGTGCCGGTCCCCTGCGTGGGCGGGCACGGCAGGTGGCCCTCCATCCCGCACTGCGCGTCGTCGAACGGCTGCGAGAACGCGTGGTGGAGGCCGGCGCCGGTGCCGGCGCGGTTGTTCGCGATCACCGAGTCGGTGAGGGTGTAGTTGGTCGACTCGATCATGATGCCGCCGCCGAACCCGGCGTGGTTGCCGGTGATCGTCAGGCCGCGCATCTTGAGCGGCTTGAAGTTCCAGCGCGCGCGGATGCCGCCGCCCTTCCACGCCGTGTTGTTGATGATCTTGACGTTCTCGATCGTCGTGCCGCTCCACGGCGCGAGCCAGGTGAAGATGCCACCGCCGGAGCCGCCGGCCTCGTTGCCGCTGATCTCGCCGCCGCGGATCGTGCTCGAGTCGTTGTCGAGATCCATGCCGCCGCCGGTGCCGCCCGCGTAGTTGTTGCGGACGATGTTGTCGACGACGAGGCAGGGCACGTGGGAGATGCGGATGCCGCCGCCGCCGTCCACGGCGGTGTTGTTCTCGACGGTGTTGCCCTCGAGCGTGCACGCCGACTCGAACGACCGGATGCCGCCGCCGTCGTCGCCGGTCATGTTGTCCTTGACGAGGTTGGCGCGCAGCGTCGCGTGGCTGTTGTCGAGGTAGAACCCGCCGCCGTCGTTGTTCGGCGCCGAGTTGCCGCGGACCTCGTTGAACTCGACCAGCGGCGCGTGGCCGTCGATCACGATGCCGCCGCCGACCCAACCCGTGGTGTTCTCGATGACCGCGTTGCTGGTGATCGCGGCGTCGCTGATGTGGTGGAGCGCGCCCGCCCGGGTGCGCGCGTGGTTGCGGGACACCTGGTTGAACTCGAAGGCGACGTCGCCCTCGAAGTTGACGAGGCCACCGCCGTGATCGGCCGAGTTCTCGAGGAACCAGCTGTGGTGGATCGAGCCGGTCGAGACGCCGAGGAACGCGCCGCCGCCGTCCGAGCCGCCCTCGTTGTGGTCGAACTGGGTCGCGTTGACGTCGAGGTCACACTGGACCGTGGCGAGCCCGCCGCCGCCCATCACCGCCTCGTTGGCGGTGAGGCGGTTGTTGTTCAGGACCAGCGTGCTGTCGTCGCACTTGATCCCGCCGCCGAACGTGGCGTTGTAGCCGTTCTGGATCGTGAAGCCCTGCAGCACCACGCCGGCGCCGGTGGTGTTGCGGACGGTGACCACCGAGCCGCCGCCGCCGCCGTCGAGGATCGTCGCCGCCGGGCCGCCGACGCCGGTGATCGTGACGGCGAGGTCGTCGATCACGAGGCGCTCCTGATACGTACCCGCGCACACCTCGATCGTGTCGCCGGCGCTCGCGGTCGCGAGCGCGGCACTGACGGTCGTGAACGGCGCGTCGGTCGCGCAGACCTGGAGCACCTGCGGCGCCGCGTTGGCGTCGGGCGGCGCCGCGTCGGGCGCGACGGGCTCCGCATCGGCGACGGGGCCGACGCCGCCGTCAGGGTCACCCGGAGCGCCACCGTCGGGCGCGCCCGGGTCGGCGTCGATGGCGGGGCCCGGGCCGTCGTCGTCACCGATGACGTCCGGTCCGGTCGCCGGACATCCGGCGAGCGGGAGGAGAAGGAGAAGCCAGGTCTTGGAGAAGGACGTCATGGGAGGCTGCCTTTGCGAGCGCTGTGCCAGGGAGATCGCGGCCGATCACTCGCAGATCGTCGCGCCGTTGACCGAGTCCACCCGACCGTCGCAGTCGTCGTCGCGCAGGTTGCACGCCTCGACCGCGCCGGGGTTCACGTCGTTCGAGGCGTCGTTGCAGTCGTGGCACATGTCGAACCCGTCGCCGTCGGCGTCCGCGCCGCCGGCGCTCCAGCAGCCGAGCCACTGGTCGAGATAGGTCGACCGCGCCATCGGGTACATGCGCATCCGCATCACCGCGATCGCGTGATCGTCGTCGGTGAACGGCTTGTGCGGATCCTCGGACGCGGACGCGGCGACCTGCGCCGACCACGCGTCGATCCGCTGCATCATCGACGTCGGGTCGTAGGCGGCGCGCGCCTCGGCGACGGCGCCGACGTACTGCTGGATCGCGGCGTCGTCCTCGATCGCCATCAGGTAGTGGTACCAGTCACGCTCCCACCGCCACATCGCGGGCGGCGCGACCGGCGGCGCGGTCGGGCTCAGGAAGTCCCAGTCGAGCACCGTGTCGAGATCGCTCGGGATCCAGATGAAGCCGCGGTCCGGGTGATCGTAGAGGTAGAAGTTCGCGCGGCCGTTGTAGTAGCCGTCGGCGTCGCCGACGACCGCCTCACCCGCCCACTCGGCGTACGCCGCGTCCTCGTCGGCCAGGTCGTTGAACGTGGCGATCGGCGAGTTCCACAGCTCGTCGAGGCGGTCCCACGTGAAGGTCTCCTCGTTGGTCTTGATGATGCGGCCGCTCTCCCACAGGTCGCCCTCGTCGTCGTCGCCGTACAGGCGCTGCAGGAACTCCTTGTCCTGGCGCTCGAGGTGCGAGTACAGGCCGTAGTACTCGCCGTTGAGCACCAGCCGCGCGTTGTTGCCGCACTGGGCGGGCAGGCCCGCCTCGCGGAGGTACGAGAGCGCGACGCGCTGCTGGATGAACGTGCGATCACTCCGCGGCATGTCGAGCACGACCTTGCGCACGCCCTGGAACCGACCGTTCGGATCGATCTCGTTGAAGGCGAGCACGAACTGCATCTTCGGGTCTTCGTCGAGGTCGATCGCCTGCACCCAGCTCGACGCGCCCTTGAGCCGGACCACCGCGTTGGGGATCGTCGTGAGCTCGCTACCCGCGGCGTAGGTGACGGTGGCGGGGTGGTACGGCGTCGGGTCGAGGCCGGCGTCGATGCGCGCCTGCCGGTTGTAGAACTCGTCCTCGATCGCGGCCATCTCCGTCGCCGACAGCTCGACGTGCCACTCGGGGAGCAGGTCCTGCGCGAACATCTCGGCGCAGTCGTAGGGCGCGTCGACGTCGAAGTCCTGGACGACGTCGTCCGACGACGGATCGACAAAGCAGCCGCCGAGGACGGCGGCTGCGAGGAGGGCGAGCGAGGTGAAGCGACTCATGCCGGGACGCTGTGCAACCGATGTGCCTCGAGCGTGTGCGGCATCTGCAGCGGCGCCGGGAGGTACACCACACGGTCGAACACCCGCGCGGCGAACGCGGCGTCGTCACGGAGCCGCGCGAGCTTGGGTTGGTCGCCGCCGATGCGACGCATGACACGATCGAGGATCGCGAGCGCCGCCAGCGGCCGCCCGATCGCGAGCTCGAGCTGCGCGAGCTTGGGCTCGACCTCGAGGGCCCGAGACGGATCGCACACGAGGGCGCGGCGATACGCCTCACGCGCTTCGTCGGCGAGCGTGCCCGCCACGGCGGGATCGGCCATGCCGTTGAGCACGAGGTGCGCGGCGGCCTCGCCCGTCGCGAGCGCGGTGTCGTAGCAGTTCCGCGCGGCGAGCGCTGCGCGTGCCGCGACCAGGCACGCCTCGCTGCGAAGCTCGAGCTCCTCGAGCGTGAGCGCGCAGTCGAGCACCACCTCGCTCGGTCCATGGTCACGCGCCCAGCGCAGGACCTCGACCGCCATCGCGTCGCCGGCGCCCGACAGCGCGACCATCGCCTCGAGTCGCTCGCCGGCATCGGAGGTGAACAGGCGGTCGAGCGCGGGCGACACCTCGCCGAGGCGCGTCGCGTCGGCGGACGACATCCTCTGACGGGCGGGCTTCTTCGGCGGCTCCATCACCACGCCACCGCCGCGCGCGCGACGGACCAGCGCGGCGATCAGCGGACCGGCGAACGGCACGAGCAGCGCGACGGTGCCGGCGAGGATGCGCCGGCTCTTCGAAGCGCCCGGGCGAACCGCGAGCGCGAACCAGAACAATGAGGAGAAGCTGAGGAGGAGCCACATGGGTGTTGATGTGGTCGGATTGCATTGGTCGTGCCGCCGGTTCGCGAGCGAGTTCGCACCCCTGTGCGCGCGTGCCTCGTGGAGGTCTCGGTCCGTCGTTTGCAAACCGGCTCCGCATGACTCGAATGGTGGAACACCAATGACGCGGACTTCGATCGTCATCGCAGAGGCGGCGGGAGCCGCCATCTTCGTCGCTGGTGTGACGGCGGTTGCTTCGCCGGGCGACGTCTGGCTCGTCAACAGCGGCTTGCATCCGATGTGGCTCGTCGTGATCGTGATGGCCGCGCGCTACGCGACGTTCGGCCTGTTCACGTCGCTGGCGATCGGCGCCGCGGCGCTCACCGGAGCGAGCCTCATCACGGGCACCCCGCTCGACGACGCCGCGATCCACGTGCGCGCCACCTCGGACGTGTTCGCACTGGCGACCGCGGTGCTCGTGACGTGGATCGCGATGCTGCACGACACGCGGCTCGAGCGCGTCGAGGCGAAGCTCGCGGACACCAACCTCGGCAAGCGCGACGCCGAGGACAACGTCCACGCGCTCCACGCCAGCCTCGCGTACCTCCGGACCCGCCACGATCGCCTGGATCTCGCGATCGGGCTGTGGCGCAACCTCGCCAGCCGGCTGGAGCGCGGCGATGCGCAGGACGCTGCCCGCGCGGCGCTCGAGCTGTGCGAGATCCGCGCGGGCGCCCGCGCTGGCGGCGTGCTGATGCGCCAGGGTGCGCGCGGCGTCACGCTCGCCTGGCGCGGCACCTGGTCGGTGAACGACCTCGGCGCGCACGACCTCGGCCAGGACGCGACGGTCCGCGCCGCGATCATCAGCAAGCAAGTGACCCCTGCCGGCGCCGGCGCCGGCGAAGACGACTGCGACGTCGCGGTGCCCGTCACCGACGACGAGACCAACGATGTGATCGGCGTGATCGCGCTGCGGGGCGTGTCGCCGACGCGGATGCACGCCGCGGAGCTGCGGGATCTGGGCGTCATCGCTCAGTGGCTCGCACCCGCGCTCGCCCGCCACGTCCCCGCCCAGCGCCCCATCACCAGCCAGTCCGGAGGAAGATCATGAGCTCGGAACCCGTCGATGTGACCCTCATTCTCGAGGGCACCTATCCCTACGTCGCCGGCGGCGTGTCGACCTGGGTTCACCAGATCCTCGGCGCCTACCCGGATCGCAAGTTCGCGCTGATGCACATCGGCGCTCACCCGGGCGCGTACGAGAAGCCGATCTTCGACGTGCCGGCGAACGTCGCCGAGCTCAGCGAGGTGCACTGCCGCGGCAACGACGCCACCGGCGGGCGCGCCGAGATGGTCGACGCGCCGCCGCCGCGCGAGTCGCCGTCGCGCGTGCTCTCGGCGATCCGCCGCCTCCACCTCAACGACAAGATCGACGACGCCCTGCTGTCCGACCTGGCGTCGGGCGATCTGTCGGTCCACGAGCTGCTCCACGGCGACGAGACGTTCCGCCTGATCCGCGACGAGCTCTACGACCGGCTGTGCGGCGGAGCACCGTTCATGGACTTCTTCTGGCACTTCCGCGCGATGCACGTGCCGCTGCTGCGCATCCTCGCGGCGCCGGTGCCGGCGGCGAAGTGCTACCACGCGGTGTCGACCGGCTACGCCGGCCTGATCGGCGCGATCGCCAGCCACCGCACGGGGCGCCCGCTGTGCGTCACCGAGCACGGTCTGTACGCCCGTGAGCGCGAGATGGAGCTCGCCCGGGCGAGCTGGATCAAAGATCTTCCGACCCGCGAGGCCTGCGCCGCGCGGCCGTCGCCGCTCCGCGGGTTCTGGTCGCAGTACTTCCGGGTGCTGTCGCGGATCGCCTACCACCAGGCGACCAGCCTGGTGACGCTCAGCGAGGCCAACCGCCGCAAGCAGCTCGCCGACGGCGCCGACCCTCGCAAGATCACGGTCGTCCCCAACGGCGTCAAGCCGCTCCCCCTGGCGATCCCCGGCACCGCGCCCGAGCCGATCGCCAAGCTGCCGAGCGCGCCGCTCCGCGTCGGGTTCGTCGGGCGCGTGGTGCCGATCAAGGACGTCATCACCCTGGTGCGCGCCGTCGCGATCGCGAAGGAGAAGGTCCCGCTCGAGGTGTCGATGATCGGCCCGCAGGACGAGGACGCCTCGTACGCCCGCCGCTGCGAGCACCTCGTCGAGACGCTCGGGCTGATGGACGTCATCAAGTTCGTCGGCCCCAAGCCGCGCGAAGAGATCTACGCCAACCTCGACGTCGTGGTGCTGACCAGCCTCAGCGAGGGTCAGCCGCTCGTGATGCTCGAGGCGTACGCCGCTGGCGTGCCGGTGATCGCGACCGATGTCGGCGCCTGCCGCGAGCTGATCGAGGGCGGCGACGCCGCCGATCGCAAGCTGGGCCCCAGCGGGATCTGCACCCGGGTGGCGAGCCCGCACGAGACGGCGGACGCGCTGTGCAAGATGGCCACGGATCCGGTGCGGCGGATGGCGATGGGCAAGGCCGGGCTCGCCCGGGTGACCTCGCGCTACCAGCTCCAGGACGTCGTCGCCCGCTACGATTCTCTCTACGCTCAGCTGGCGGCCTGACATGGCGGGCATCGGCTGGAGACTGGAGCGGATGCTCGACCGGGACTCGCTGGGCTCGACGCTCGGCGCGTTCCTCACCGGCGTCGCGGTCACGTCGGGCCCGTGGCTCCTGACCACGTTCGTGCTGGTCGCGCTGCGGGTCAGCGCGCTCGGCACCGGCGTCGTCGGCGTGCCGCAGGCCGAGCTCGTGATCACCGTCGTCTATGCGGTGGTGATCGTGGTGAGCGCGCCGATCGACATCGTGCTGAGCCGCTACGCCTCGGACCGCGTCTACGCGGGCGAGCGAAACAAGATCGCCGCGCCCTTGAGGACCTTGCTCGCGGTGTGCCTCATCGGCTTTACCCTCGTCGGCGGCATCGCGATGACCGTGATCGGCGTCCCGCTCGAGGTCGCGGTACCCGGCACGCTGCTCGCCGAGGTCGTCGGGCTGCAGTGGCTGCTGCTGTCGGCCGCGGGCGGGCTGTCGTCTCCGGCGATCATCCTGCGCGCGTTCGCGCTGGGCGCGCCGGTCAGCGTGATCGGCGTGATCTTCCTGGGTCGGTCAGAGGTCCTGGGTCAGCTCGGCTACCTCTACGGGTACGGCGCGGGTCAGGTCGTGACGCTCGCGCTGCTGATGTACGGCACGTTCCGCGCGCTCCCCGAGGACGAGGACGAGACCGCGAGCGTCGCGCCGGCGTTCCGCAAGTACTGGCTGCTCGCCGCGGCGGCCGCGGCGTTCCACGCCGGCCTGTGGGTCGACAAGTTGATGGTCTACGCGCTCGGCGGCGCCCGGCTCGCCTCCGACTACGCCGCCGCGGCCGCGCTGGCGTGGCTGTCGGTCATCCCCGCCTGCGCCTACCTGTTCGTGCGGATCGAGACCGTGTTCCACGATCGCTTCCAGGCCTACTACGCCGCGCTGCACACCGGCGCGTCGCTGCGCGAGCTCGAGGGGCTCGCGGGTGACCTGCGGGTCGAGGTCGGCCGCACCCTGCGCGGCGTCGCCGCGGTCCAGGGCACCGTGACCTTGCTGTGCGTCGCGATCGCGCCGTCGATCGCGGGCCGGGTCATCACCGGCGACGTCGGCGTGCTGATCAGCCTGCTGATCGGCGCCGCGTTCCAGGTGGTCGCGGTGTCGTCGATCCTGCTGCTGTACTACTTCGACATGCGGCGCGAGGCGTTCGTGGCCGCCGTCACGCAGCTGTGCGCGAGCGCCGCCGCGACCGCTCTGATCGGCGCGCCGTCGCCGATGCTCGGCCTCGGCTACGCGATCGCGTGTGCCCTGACGGGCGGCGTGGCGATCGTGCTGCTCCAGCACCGGCTCGGCGGCCTGCTCGAGCGGACGTTCCAGGGCCAGCCCTACGCCACCGAGGACTGACGCCACGCGACGCGCGGTGGCGCGCGGCGTGCAACGCGCTCGGGGTCATGAAGCACATCTCCATGACCCTGAGCGCTTTCTTGTTCGCCGCGTGTGGCGGCTCCGGCCCCGGCCCGTCCGAGCCCCAGCCGCAGTTCCCGGACACCGTCGCCGAGAACGAGCCGTCGGACGATTCGCTGGCGATGGTCCCCGAGGAGACGATGCCGACGCCGACGCCCGAGTCGGAGTCAGTGATCGCCCCCGCCGGTGGCGAGATCGAGGCGCCGGTGCCGGCGATGGCGCAGGAGCCCGCCCCCGCCGTGATCACGGCGTCCGCCGCGCTCGCCAACGTCAAGTCCGGCGACGCGATGGGCAAGGTGATGTTCAGCCGCGCCAACGACGGCGTCATCACGATCACGGGCGAGTTCACCGGCCTCAAGAAGAACGCGCAACACGCGTTCTACATCCACGAGTACGGCGACTGCAGCAAGGGCGGCAAGCGCGTCGGTGGCCACCTCGACCCGACCAACGCCAAGCACGGGCCGCCGTCCTCGGCCGAGCGCCACGCCGGCGACTTCGGCAACCTCGCCACCGACGACACCGGTAACGCGGTGTTCGAGATGACCACCGACTCGCTCACCCTCGAGCCGGGCCGCGGGGACTCGATCATCGGTCGCGCGATCGTCATCCACGCCAAGAAGGACGACGCCAAGGGCAAGAAGGCCGGCGCGGCCCTCGCGTGCGGCGTCATCGACTTCGACTAGCCCCAGCCCCAGGCTGGGGCTAGCGGCGCGAGGCTGCGACGGGGCGCGAGCTCGAGCCGCCGAACACGCGCCGCAGGTGCGCGGTGGTGCGGTCGACCTGGTCGGTCCCCTCCCAGAGCGCCGTGTCGGCGCCGTAGTGCGCGTGCAGCGCCCAGGCGATGCCGGTGGCGCGCGCGACCTCGCGGAGCACGCGGCGCCCCGTGAAGAACGTCAGCTCGTTGAGCGCCCGCTCGTCGGTGGGATCGACCATCGCGACGCACACGTCGCCGTCAGGCTCGACCCACACCGGCACCGCGCGGTGCTCGACCGCCATGTCCATGGGGAGGAGCTGGAGCGCGTCGCGGGGCGCGGCCACCAGGCGGGCCAGCACGCACGACGGCACCGCCACGTACGCGCCGACGCGCTTGGCGATCTCGGCGTCATCGACCATGCCGGTGAGCAGCAGGTGCTCGATCCAGGTGGTCGACGTGCCGCGCGCCATCGGGATCGCGTGGCCGACCTGGTCGTCGGTCAGCACGCCCTCGCGGACGAGGATCGCGGGGAGCTCCGAGACCGGAGCCCGAGGGATACGAAGGGAGACGCGGCTAGAGGTCGACATGGAGTACCGCCGATGCGAAGTGACGACGTCCGGTGAGCCCCGTTCCGCTCTCGCTCGCGACGTCGTAGTCCAGGGTGAGGCGGCTCGCGCGGGTCGCGGCCACCATGAGGGAAGCGCCTGCGCGCCACTGCCTGCTCTCTCGGGCGCCGTCGTAGCCGATGCCACCGCGGAGCTCGGCACCGAGCTTGTCGCCGACGACCTGGCGGATCACGCCCGACACCTCGTCGAGGCTCGCGCGCTCGACCAGGACCAGCCGCGATCCGAACGGATCGTCCGACATCATCTCGTAGTGCCGATAGGAGATCACCGTCGCGCTCGCGAGGCCGCGCGGCGCCAGCATCTGCGCGTCGAGCATCTCGCCGCGCACCGCGGTGCCGGGTCCGAACAGCGTCACGTCGACGCCGGCGGAGCCGAGCAGCTGGTTGGCGTGCGCGGCGTCCATCGCCGGCAGCGGCCGCAGCGACAGCCGCCGCGCGAACCCGCCGGCGCTGAACAGCACGCGGCCCGAGTTGCCGGGGTTCGCGTACACCTGCGCCGACAGCGCGTCGAACACGCCGCCCTCGCGGACCGTCGCCGCCGACTCGCTCCACGGCAGGTTGTAGTCGGCGCGGGTCTGGAGCTGCACCTTGCGGTGCGGGCTGGTCGACGCGAGCGCGCTGCCGCCGACGCCGCGGTGCAGCTCCTCGAACTGGAGCGTGGTGCCGAGCGCGAGCGTGTTGCCGCGGCCGACCGTGAAGACGCCCCAGCCCGAGCCGTTGATCTGCTCGGCGTCGGTGTAGCCGAGCTGGGTCATCGCGCCGCTCGTCACGTCGCGGCGCACCGTGGCGATCAGCCGGACGCGGCCGTCGACGTTGACGCTGGCGCCGCCGTGCGTGCTGGTCACCGTGCCGGTCGGATCGGTGCGCATGCCGAACCCGCCGGCCAGCTCGGGCGAGGTGCGGCCATCGAGCCGCGACAGGCCGTCGCCGGCCTCGTCGACGCCGAGCTCGCGCGCCTCGCGATACTGATCGAGCGCCGCGTCGTACTCGTAGGCGCGCTCGAGCGCCCGGGCGTACTCGAAGGTCTTGCGCGGGTGATCGGACCAGTCGTCGGCGAGCACCGCGCGGACCTGGATCTCCTCGTCGAGGTGATCGCGGCCCTCGAGGATCCACGCGAGCATCTCCTGCGCGCGCTGGTGCTCGGGCTTGGCCTCGATCACCGAGCGCACGACGCGCTCGGCGCTCGCCCAGTCCTTGTCGAGGATGTGCGCCTCGGCGCCGAGCAGCAGGACCTCGGCGTGGTCGTTCGAGCTCGGGTCGAGCTGATCGAGCACCGTCTTGTACCGCGCGAGCGACGCGTCGGTGTCGCCGCGCAGCGCCTCGACGCGCGCCAGCCACAGCGTGCACTGGCGATCGTGCGGGCCGGCCCCGAGGTCCGCGATCATCCGGTCGAACTCCGCCTTGGAGTCGTCCTTCTTGCCCAGCGCGTACAGCGCCTCGCCGCGGATGTAGTGAAGCTCCGGGTCGGGCTGCTCGCCATCGAGCTTGTCGACGCGGCCGAGCGCCTCGACCGCGTAGGTGAACTTGCCGAGCGCGCTGGCGATCCGGCCCGACTCGCGCAGCGCGTGAAGGTCGCTCGGATCGATCACCAGCATGTGCCAGTAGAGCTGCCACGCGCGACGGAGGCGGCCCTCGGACAGCGCCGTGCTCGCCTCGTCGTTGAGCAGCGCCTGCAGCGCGTCGTAAGACGGCGGGTCGACCTGCACCTCGACGGTGGTGTCAGCGCGCGCGATGTGCGCGCACGCCAGGGTCATGGCGGCGGCGGCGACAGCGTGCGCGGCGGCACGACGGCGGGGGGAGGACTGCGAACGCGGCATGACCAGCCGGATTGCAGTTCTCGGACCGAGGTCGTGCCGCGAACGGGCACGCTGGGTGCTATTCGCTACTCGATCTCGGCGAACGCGGTCGCCGACAGATCCCGCGCGCCCGGGGCGCCGTCCTCGACGAGGACCGCGTCGCTCACGACGTTGTCGCCGTGATCACTGCGCCAGGTGCCCTCGTTGGCGAGGCGGATCGCGTACGCCGGCCTGTCGGCGAGCGACGACGACTCGTCGGGCAGCCGCACCGCGAGCTCGTACGCGCCGATCGGAGCGTCGGCGGGCAGGCGCAGGCGCGCGGTGAGCGTGACGGTCTCGCCCGACTTCCACGCGCGCGCGTCCTGGCCGGACAGGCGAGCGATCCAGCGCACGTCGCCCTGGCGCAGCACGACCTCGACCGGGCGGCGGTTGTACGGCGACGCGAACCCGGTGTTCTTGATCTCGAGCTCCACGTCGAGGATCCCACCGGGGGCGACGCGCTCGCTGTGCGCGGCGCGCACCACCGTGAACCGGTAGCCGAGGCCGCGGTTGATGTCCTCGTGGCAGCCGCCGTCCTCGAAGCCCGCGAGCACGTCCTGGTGGTACTCGGAGTTGAGGTACGACCAGTGGCCGTCCTTCATGATGTCGACCGCCGCCGCGCACGACGAGCGGGGCGCGTACACCTTGCAGGTCTCGCCGCCGATCGCGGTGTACTGGCCGTCGGTGGCCGAGAAGTCCTCCCACGCGGGCGAGTCGTAGGTGCCGTAGTCGGTGGCGCTGGCGAGGAAGCAGTCGTTGTGGTGGCCGAGGCGCGCGCGCGCCGAGCCGTCGTACGCCTCGTCGGCCGACAGCGCGCCGCCGGGGAACGAGCCCTCCTTCGCCATCGGGGTGCGGACCTGGATCTGGCGGTGCGCCGGCACCGCCGCGAGCAGCGCGTCGAGGATGTCGCGCTGGTCTTCGTCGTTGTCGAGGTTGTTGGTCGAGCCGTGCCACTCGCCCCACGAGCCGATGAACCCGGCCTGGACGACCGTGATCACGTCGGCGTTCTCCTGGATGATCGGCGCGACCTGCGCGATGTGCGCGAGCACCCGCGCCTTGGGCGCGTCGGGGTCGGTCCCCGACGAGTTGTACGTGAACCGAAGGATCGACTTGATCCCCGCGGCGCGAACCGCCGCGAAGCCCGCGCGGATCTTGTCGAGGAACGCGTTATCGAGCGAAGACGCCCGGTACGCGTCCAGGCGCACGATGGTCAGCGCGATGGTGTGCCCGCCAGCGCGCACCTGTGCGGCTTCTGCGTGCTCGGTGACGAGCTTGAAGCCGACGTAGTAACCGCGCTCGGGGTTGAGGAAGTCGTCATCCGACTCCGCCAGCTGGAAACTGACCATCTGGCTCTGCGGCTCGGTCGGCTCATCCGGAGTGGACGGGTTCTCGAGTGCGTTCTGGCCAGAAAGCTCGTCATCTCCCACGGGTGAGTCCCCGAGGGTCGCGTCGACGCAGCCGGTCAGGATGAGAAAGGACATCAGAAGGTTTCGCATCGAGGGGCACCTTAAGTGCCTCGCTAACCGGCCGCATTGTATGAATTCCCATACTTGGGAGACGATGTGCGCTCGTGCCTCACCGAGCGCCTCGGCACTAGGGATTGCGGCCGACGAGCCGCTCGTCCAGACTCCGCGACCGCCATGTCGACCGTCTACTTCGTCTCCCTCGGTTGCCCGAAAAATCAGGTGGATACCGAAGTGATGCTCGGTCAGGTCCGCGACGCGGGCCACGCGCTCGTCGAGAATCCCGAAGGCGCGGACGTGATCGTCGTGAACACCTGCGCCTTCATCGACGCCGCCAAAGAAGAGAGCATCGACACCATCCTCGAGATGGCGGAGCACAAGAAGGCGAGCTGCCGGACGCTCGTCGTGACCGGCTGCCTCGCGCAGCGCCACTCCGCCGAGCTCACCGCCGACATCCCCGAGATCGACCACATCCTCGGCTCGGCGGACTTCCACGGGATCGCGGAGGTGCTCGGCGGCGGCAAGCCCGGCAAGAAGGGCAAGTCGAAGCTGCCGATGGTGAAGGTCTCCGAGACGCCGGCGTGGATCTATGACCACGAGTCACCGCGCGTCCGGATCGGCCATCGCCACTCCGCGTACGTGAAGATCGCCGAGGGCTGCGATCGGCCGTGCGCGTTCTGCATCATCCCGAAGCTGCGCGGCCCGCAGCGCAGCCGGACGATCGACGACATCGTCGCCGAGGTCCGCGCGCTGGCCGCCGAAGGCACGCGCGAGGTGAACCTGATCGCGCAGGACCTGACGCGTTACGGGTGGGATCTCGGGAGCGACGAGGCGAGCCGCCCCACCCTGGCAAGGTTGCTGCAAGGCCTCGCAGCTACTGACGTCTCATGGCTTCGCCTCCACTACACCTTTCCCTCCGCGTTCTCGGACGAGCTGATCGACACGATCGCGTCCGAGGCCGCGATCACGAAGTACGTCGATGTGCCGCTGCAGCATATCGACGACCAGATGCTCAAGACGATGCGGCGGGGCCACTCGAGCCGGGTGATCCGCGGCCTGGTGGAGACGCTGCGCGCCCGGATCGACGGGGTGGTCCTGCGGTCGACGTTCATCGTCGGGCATCCGGGCGAGACCGAGGACGCGTTCGAGCGCCTGTGCGAGTTCGTGGCGGAGGCGCGCCTGGATCGCGTGGGCGTGTTCCCGTACTCGCACGAGGTCGGGACGACGGCCGCGATGCTGCCGCACCGGGTGCCGGCAGAGATCGCGGACCAGCGCCGCGATCGGCTGCTGGAGATCCAGCGCAAGATCTCGCGCGAGCTCGGCGAGGCGATGGTGGGCAAGGAGATCGAGGTGCTGGTCGACGGTGTGTCCGAGGAATCGGACCTGCTGCTCGAGGGCCGGTGGTACGGGCAAGCGCCGGGTGTCGACGGGGTCGTGTACCTCGCCGACGGCACGGCGCAGCCGGGCGAGCTGGTGCGGGCGCGCGTCACGCAGGCGGCGGACTATGATCTCGCCGCTTCGCTGGAGCTCTAGCGAGCCCCTGGAAACTGGCCCCGCTCCGGCTGCCGTGGGACACGAGAGTGTGGCGTCCACGATCGATCTGGACGCGTTCGCACGCGCGACGCCGGAGCTGCTGGAGCGGCGGGCGCTGCTACGCCGCTCGGATACCAAGTTCCTCGGCAACGACAGCCAGGTCACGCAGGTGCTCTCGGAGCTGACCGCAGACTACGCGCTGCTCGGCACCGCGCCGTACTCCACGCTGTACTTCGACACCGACGACCTCGCCTGCTTCCACGCGCACCGCCGCGGGCGCCGGATCCGCCACAAGGTCCGGATCCGCCACTACGGTGACCGCAAGCTCACCTACCTCGAGGTCAAGAGCCGGCTCAGCGGCGAGATCACGAACAAGCACCGCATCCAGCTGCCCTACGAGAGCGTCGAGCTCGGCGAGCCCGAGCGGGTGTTCATCGAGCGGCACACCGGCATCCCGGGCGCCGCGATGCGGCCGACGCTGTGGATCAACTACCGCCGGATCACGCTGCTGTCGCTGCAGGACAACGAGCGGTTCACGATCGACCTGGACCTCGCGGTCACGCGCGCGGACGACCGCGCCCAGGTGGTCAAGGACCTGACCGGCGTGGCGTTCTTCGAGATCAAGCAGGCGCCGCTGCGGCGCGATACGCCGGTGATCCAGCGCCTCCGTGGCGTCGGGCTTCGTCCCCGGTCGATCAGCAAGTACTGCGCGGGCGTGATCTATCTGGATCCGACCACGCGCCATAACCGCCTGCGCCCCGTGGTGCGCGCGCTGGAGAGGGCCCGCCATGAGTGACTGGCTGCTTGGGAGTGACCAATTCATCGACAGCACCGACCTGGTGCAGCTGCTCGGGCGGCTCGGGTTCAACCTCGTGTTCCTGTACCTGGTGTGCTGGCCGATCTACTACCGGCGCCACAAGAACCGCGATCACGTCTTCACGATGATGACGCTGAACGTGATCACGTTCTCGATGTGCGTCCTGCTCCGCAAGGTCCCCGTCGACCTCGGGTTCGCGCTCGGCATGTTCGCCGTGTTCGGCATCCTGCGGTACCGCACCGAGCCGATCCGGATCCGCGACCTCACCTACCTGTTCGTCGTGATCGGCCTCGGCATCTGCAACGGCATCGCGAACAAGAAGGTGTCCGTGATGGAGCTGGCGACCGTCGACATCGCGATCGTCTCGCTCGCCGCGCTCCTCGAGGCGTTCCCGCGCCACAAGATCCACGAGTCGGTGCCGATGCTCTACGACAACCTCCAGCTGCTGCGGCACGACCGCCAGCCGGAGCTGGTCAAGGATCTCGCCGGCCGCACGGGCCTCGAGGTGATCCGCGTCGAGGTGATCCGTATCGACATGCTGCGCGACGCGGCCGAGGTGATGGTCCACCACGTCCGCCGGACCTGACGCTAGTCGGTCGGCGCGCCCGCGTCGATCGGACCCGCGTCGTGCACCGCGTCGTGCGCCGGATGGCCGGCCTCGACGCGGTTCGGCGTTGACGGCGAGGTCGCCTGGACGATCGCCACCGCCATCCCGCCGACGACGATCCCCGCGGTGATCCACAGCACGAGGCGGCGGCGGCGCGGCGGATGGGCGAGCTCGACGCCTTCGGGCTCGGGCTCGCGCTCGACCGCGACTGCCGGTGCCGGCGCAGCCCGCGACGGCGCGCGGCGAGGCGCCGGCGACGGCGACGGCAGCGACACCGCGGTCGCGGCCTTCGGGAGCTGATCGGCGCACGCCGCCGAGCAGTACGCGAGGATCTTGCCGGCCATCACGCGCGCGGCGGGCGCGCGCAACGGATCGACGTCCTTGCCGCAGGTGGGGCACGAGACCGCCATGGCTACTTCGGCGGCGGCGAGCCGCCTTCCTCCACGAAGCCGGCGTTGCGGTGGCGGGCGGTGGGCACGTGCTTCTGCCAGCACGTCTCCGCGCAGAACCGCAGCTTCATCCGCCCGGTGTTGCACGACGCGACCGTGCACCGGACATAGGTGGCGCCGAGCGCGATCGGCTTGCGGCACGTAGCGCACACCATGGGTCCTTTATAGCCCAGACAGCTCCTCGGCGAGCGCGATCGCGCGGCGGAGCTGGCCATCGCCGCGCGTGACCAGCCGGACCACCCCGTGATCCACGACGACGAGGTGCGGGATCTCGTGGACGCCGAACCGCTCGGCGGTGCCGGCGGCGTCGGCGACCAGGAGCTGGGCATAGCCCTCGGCGTCGAACAGCGCGCGCGCGCCGGCGAAGTCCTCGAGGTCGACCGACAGCACGACGACGTCGCCGCCCGGGTGACGCTTCGCGAGCGCGCTCAGCGCCGGCATCGCGCGCAGGCACGGGCCGCACCACGGCGCCCAGAAGTCGAGGACGACGACGGTGTCGGCGAGATCTTCCGAGCGCACCGGCTCGCCGAGCGCGCCGTCCGGGCCGATCCGCGGCAGCGCGAACGCCGGCACGGGATCGCCGTCGCGCATCGGTCGCAGCCAGTCGAGGTGGGTGACCACCCAGACGGCGTGGACCACGAGCAGCGCGACCGCGACGCCGGCGATCCCGAGCCCGGCGCGCCGGCCCGTCGACGACGGCGCGGTCACCGGCTGGTCGCGCCGCGCCTGCGCGATCGCGAGCGCGGTCACCGCCGCGCCCCACGCCGCGCCCGCGCCGGTGATCGCCCAGCTCGCCCACCCCGGCACGCGCAGCCCGAGCGCCGCGATCGCGAGGCTCGCCGCGAGCTCCACGAAGATCAGCGGGATCACCGCGACGCACCCGAGATCGAAGGCGCGGCCGAGCGCGCGACGGCGGCCCGCGGCCAGCCAGCACGCCGCCGCGGCGATCGCGAGCGCCGCGAGCGGCACGGTGAGCCCTCGCGACACGGCGTCCATCGCCGCGCGCAGCCCGAGCCCGAGATCGATCTCGCCCGCCAGCCACGCGGCCGCCACCAGCTCGCGCGCGTGCACCGCGATCATCGCGACGAGGATCGCGATCAGCAGGTCGTTGCCGGCCCGACCGGCGGCGCCAGGCACATCCGCCGCCGCCAGCGCCGCGCGCGGGTGCGCGATGGCGAGGCCGACCCGGCCGATCACGCTCATCTACTTCTTCGCGCCGGGCGTGCGCTGGCTGATCAGCTTGCGCGCCTGGGCCGCGACCGCCGACGGGATGCCCTTCGACTTGGCGACGTTGCGGAGATCCTTGTCGCGCAGGTGCGGGAGCATCCGCGCGACCTCGGGCAACGGCGTCTTGGGGTTCATGATCAGGCTGACCTTGACCCCGTACAGCCGCGTCCACTCGCGGCGCGACGCGATGTAGCGGATGACGTCGTCGCACAGCCCGGGGTTGCCGGCGTACCGCGCGGCCTCGATGTCGGTGACGCCCTGCGCCTGGATCGCGGCGACCGCGACCATCTTCATCGGATCGCGGATCAGCATCGCCCGCGCCGCCGCGTTCCCCACGGTGGCGAGGCGGATCTTGCCGGCGACGTTGAGCTTCGAGATCGGCACCTTCTTGTCGTCGATCTTCGGCGTCGTCACCTGGATGATCTCGCCGTCGGGGCCGATCTGCGCCGCCTCGGCGTCGCCGGTGGTCAGCGGCGTGACGTCGAGCTCGGCGAGCCCGGCGACCGCCTGCGCGAACGCCTCGTCGTCGGCGGCGCCGCCGCCGCCGGCCTGCAGCACCTTGACGAGCTCGTCCCACGCGGCGATCCCGTCGACGCGGACGCGGTTGTGGATCGCCAGCTCGACCGTGCGGTCGACCGTCGACATCCGGGCGCGCGGGTTGCTGTACATCGCCGCGATGATGAACGGGCTGCGCAGCAGGCGCTGCTCGTTGGTCGCGATCAGGTCCACCGCGCGCGCGTCGCCGGCCGCGGCGAGCTGCGCCACCGTCTCGTCGGCCACCGCCGGGGCGGCGATCAGCGCGTCGAACAGCGCCGCGCCGCCCACGCACCGCGGCGCGATCCAGTCGAGGACCCGCGGATCGATCTCGGCGTCGGCGAGCGCGCCGGCGACGAGCTTGTCGGGCAAGCCCTCGGCGGTGGTGCGCGCCGCCTGCGCGAGCGCGGCGTCGACCTCGAGCGCGAGCTGGTAGAGGACGCTCAGCATCTCGGCGGCGCGCGGCAGCGGCACCATGCCGCGCGCGGCCATCGCCCGCGTCGCCCCGGGCGCGAGCGCCTTCTGCGCCGCCGGGGACAGGCGCGTGAGGTCGAGCGGCGTGTGGTCGAGCGCGGATCGGATCATAGGTTCCTGTCGAACAGGATCTTGAGGCCCTTGAGGGTCAGCAGCTCGTCGGTCTCCTCGATCGTACGCGTCTCGGGGCCGACGAGGCGCGCCAGGCCGCCGGTCGCGAGACAGCGCGCCGGGAAATCGACCTCGGCGCGGATCCGATCGACCAGCGCGTCCACCATGCCGGCGTAGCCGTACAGCAGGCCAGATTGCATCGACGCGATCGTGTTGCGCCCGACGACCTTGGGCGGACGCCCCAGCTCGACGCGCGGCAGCTTCGCCGCGTGCTCGTAGAGCGCCTCCGCGCTGACCTGGATGCCCGGCGCGATCACCCCGCCGAGGTACTCGCCTTTCGGCGTCACCACGTCCCAGGTGGTCGCGGTGCCGAAGTCGACGACGATGCAGCCGGCGCGGACCTGCTCGAACGCCGCGACCGCGTTGACGATCCGGTCGGCGCCCACCTCGCGCGGGTTCTCGTAGAGGATCGGCATCCCGGTCTTGATGCCGGGGCCGACCAGCAGCACCGGGAGGTCGAGGTGTTGCTTGAAGAACTGCGTGAGCCCGAACACAGCCGGCGGGACCACCGACGAGATGATGCCGTGCGTGATCGAGCCCCACGCGAAGCCCTCGAGCTGGAGCAGCGAGTGGATCAGCACCGCGTACTCGTCGGAGGTGCGGCCCGCGTTGGTCTGGATCCGCCAGTGGTTGACGAGATCGTCCCCGCGGAACACGCCGAGGACCGTGTTCGTGTTGCCGACGTCGACGGCCAGCAGGCAGCTCATCGCGACGGTGATGCTACCCGGGACCTGGCATCCGTAGTAGTCTCGGCGCGATGGGAACGCCACACGCTCGCGCCTTCGTGTTCGGAGCTCTGCTCGCCCTGGGTGGTTGCGGTGGAGCCTCTGACGGCCCACCCGGACCCCTGGCTCGCCACTTCGACGAGATGAAGTTCCTCGGCGGGATCCCCGTGGATCAGCGCCAGGAAGAGCTCGACGCCAAGGGTCAGTACGACCTCGCGCTGATGGAGCAGGCCAAGGCCAACGCGGACTTCGACGCGGCCAAGGTCCTCCTCGATGTCGCGAAGAACGAGCGCGACGCGGCGAAGCTCGACGAGAAGTCGGCGCAGAGCCGCCAGAAGGCCGCCCAGACCTCGGCCGACACCACGCGCATCAAGGCCGCCGAGGACGAGATGAAGGGCGCGCGGCTCGCTGCCGACGCCGCCGACAAGCGCTACGCGTACCTCACCGCGTATCGCACGTGGATCCAGCGGGTGATCCGCTACACCGAGCACAACGTGTTCTGGAAGGAAGCCGCGTACGAGCTCGCGCAGGCGAAGATCGCGAAGAAGAACACGATCGCGCCCGCCGGCTTCAACTTCGACAACTTCGTCAAGCAGGAGTCGGATCGCGGCAAGAAGGTGGGCGACGCGCGCAACCGCGCCGAGTCCGAGAAGAAGACCGCGATGGCCGCGCGGACCAAGTGGATGGCCCTCCAGAAGGAGAGCGACAAGCTCCTGGGCAAGACCAGCGAGTATCCGGACCCGCTCAACCCGGAGACGCTGCAAGGCGTGGACTCCAAGGGCTACTCGACCGGCGGCGGCAGCGTGGGCTCCGACAAGGAAGTCGAGCCGACGCAGGATCCGACGATGCGCGACCCCGCGCCCGACGAGGACATGGAGGAGTCTGGTGACGACGACGACGAGAGCGCCGATCCCGACGAGGGCGGCGAGTAGCCCGACGTGACCGCGTCGTCCGAGGCGACGGATCAGGCGCAGGCGCAGTCGCAGGCGCAGTCGCAGGCGGACGACGGGCCCGACGCGGCGCGGATCCTGGTCGTCGACGACGAGAAGGTGATCCGGGAGATCCTCTCGGAGTTCCTCAGCCTCGAGGGCTACTCGGTCCGCGCGTGCGAGGACGGCGAGAAGGCGCTGGTCGAGCTGCGGCTCCGGCCGTACGACCTGGTGATCAGCGATCTCAAGATGCCGCGGGTCTCCGGCCTGCAGCTGCTCGAGAAGATCACCGAGGAGAACATCAACGTCCTCACCGTGATCATGACCGGCTTCGGCACGGTCGAGAGCGCGATCGAGGCGATGAAGAAGGGCGCGTACGACTACATCCTCAAGCCGTTCAAGGTCGAGGAGGTCATCCACGTCGTCCAGCGCGGGCTCTACCGCCAGCAGCTCCAGGCCGAGAACATCCGGCTCCGCGAGGCGCTGACGATCTACAAGGTGTCCGAGGCGATCGCGACCTCGCTCGAGGTCGATCACATCCTCGACGTGATCCTGCGCGCCGCGATCGACGAGGTCGACGCCGACGTGGCGACGCTGCACCTGCAGGATCCCAAGACCGGCGCCTACGAGGAGCGGACCAAGAAGGTCAACCAGCACCACGAGGTGTCGCTGCCGGGCGGCCTGCCGACGCCGTCGTTCGTGCTGCTGACCGAGCAGTTCACCGCGGGCGCGCCGGTGATGGCGCACGGCCTCAAGGCGTCCCGATACTTCACCGAGTCGCAGCCGGCCGAGCACGTCGTGAGCTACGGCTCGGTGCCGCTCACCGTCGGCGGCCGCGTGATCGGCGCGCTCAACGTGTTCTCGTTCACGCGCGGCAAGAAGTTCGACGAGGGCCACCGCAAGATGCTCGCGGTGCTGGCGTCACGCGCCGCGACCGCGATCGACAACGCGCGGCTGTGGGACGACCTGCGCCACACCAATGACGACCTGCGCACCGCGAACGTGAGCCTCGAGGAGAACTTCCAGACCACCGTGTCCGGATTCTCGCAGGCGCTCGAGGAGAGCGACGTCTACACGCGCGGCCACTCCGAGCGGGTCGCGACCTACGCCGAGATCATCGCGCGCGGGCTCACGCTGCCCGAGCCCGAGATCCTGCGGATCGTGAAGGCCGGGCTGATGCACGACATCGGCAAGATCGGCATCCGCTACGACATGCTCAACAAGCCCGGCAAGCTGACGCCGGAGGAGGTGCGCGTGTTCCGCACCCACCCCGAGAAGGGCAAGCGCATCCTCGATCCCGTGCCGTGCCTGCACGGCCTGATCGACGGCTGCTGGTGCCACCACGAGTTCTGGGACGGCGGCGGCTATCCGCGCGGCCTCAAGGGCCACGAGATCCCGCTGGTCGGCCGGATCGTCGCGATCGCCGACGCGTACGACGCGATGACCTCCGACCGCGCCTACCGCCGCGCCCTGCCCCACCACGTCGCCCTGGGCGAGATCGATCGCTGCGCGGGCACCCAGTTCGACCCCGAGCTGTCCGGCGCGTTCGCGAAGGTGCTCGAGGCGTGGCGCGACGAGATGCGCCGCCGCGGCGAAGAGTCGCTGATCCCGCGCTGATCAGCTACGCGAGCAGCGCGCGGACGCGATCGAGGATCGACTTCGCGCCGCGGATCTTGAGCACCGTGCCGTCGTCGTCGTGCGACTCGGCGAGGATCTCGCACTGCTCGTGGATCTGGTGGACCACGCCGTGCTTGGCCCACGGGACGTGGAGGTCGGCGTCCTCGACGGCGCCGAGGAACTGGCCGACGATCAGGTCGCGCAGCATCGCGACGTCCTCGGGGCGCTTGGCCGACAGCTGGACCGCGTCGGGGTACTCGACGGCGAGCGTCGCGCGCGTCTCGTCGTCGACGCGATCGCACTTGTTGAGCAGGACCCACGACGGGCGGCGCTCGTCGCCGAGCAGCTCGCCCAGCACCTCGCGCGTGACCTGGATCTGATCGCGGAACGCGAGGTCGGCGGCGTCGACCACGTGGAGCAGCAGATCGGCCTCGGCCGCCTCCTCGAGCGTCGAGCGGAACGACGCGACCAGGTCGTGCGGCAGCTTCTTGATGAAGCCCACCGTGTCGGACACGAGGATCGGCGGATCGGTGCGCGGCACGAGGACGCGCACCGTGGTGTCGAGCGTCGCGAACAGCTTGTCGGCGACGTAGACCTCGCTGCCGGTCAGCGCGCGCATCAGCGAGGACTTGCCCGCGTTGGTGTAGCCGACCAGCGCGACCGTCGCCAGCTCGCCACGCCGACCGCGCCGCGTCTTCGAACCACCCTCGATCGCCGCGAGCTCCTTGCGCAGCTCGGCGATCCGGTCGCGGATGCGCCGCCGGTCGAGCTCGAGCGAGGTCTCGCCCGCGCCCTTGCCGCCGACGCCACCGCGCACGCGATCACCGCCGCCGCCGCCGTCGCGCAGCCGCGGCGCGAGGTACCCGAGCCGCGCGATCTCGACCTGGAGCCGCGCCTCGCGCGTGTGCGCGTGGCGGTGGAAGATCCCGAGGATCACGCTGGTGCGGTCGTGGACCTCGGCGCCGGTCGCGTGCTCGAG
>Ga0163144_10005800_pt1 | contig 27449 bp, 29 predicted proteins | sample OliLak19BULKMAT1_FD_123175 | JGI IMG/M metagenome (GOLD analysis project Ga0163144, IMG submission 123175) | Freshwater microbial mat bacterial communities from Lake Vanda, McMurdo Dry Valleys, Antarctica - Oligotrophic Lake LV.19.BULKMAT1 | ecosystem: Environmental > Aquatic > Freshwater >... | reverse complement strand
ACGACACGCAGCTGCATTCTGGGGAGAGGTCCACGAGGGACTCGTTCAGAAAGTGCGCCTGACGCACGCATGTTTCCCTCAGGCGCGCTTTGGCGATGAACGTGCACGGCTGCCCGGGCCGGTTCGTGCAACGATGGCCGCGATGACGACCCCGGCGACCATGCGCCGCGCTGCCGCCGGATTGGCCGGGCTTGTGGGGGTGGGCGGCTGGCTCGCCACGGCCAGCCCAGTGGCCGCCCACGGCGCGACCCCGACCGAGCCGCCCACGCTGGCATCACTCCTCCTCGGCTGGACGTTCGAGCCGTTGCCGACCCTCGGCATCGCGATCGCCCTCGGTGCCTGGTGGTGGGCCGTCCGCCGGGTCGATGCCGGTCATCCGGCCAATCCCGTGCCCCGCCGTCGGTCGGTCGCGTTCGGCCTCGGCATGGGCGCCATCGCCGTCGCGCTGCTGTCCGGCATCGATGCCTACGACACGACGCTGTTTTCCGTCCACATGGTCCAGCACGTCCTGCTCACGTTGGTGGCAGCACCGCTCATCGCGCTCGCCGCGCCGATCACCCTGCTTCTCCGGGTGGCAGATCCAGGCACCCGTCGTCGCTGGATCCTGCCCGTCATGCATGCACGCGTGACGCGCATGCTCACGTTCCCGGTGGTCGCCTGGCTGGCCTTCGCCGTGGTCATGTGGGTCAGCCACTTCTCTGCGCTTTTCGACGCAGCGCTTGAGGACCCCCTCGTCCACGACCTGGAGCACGTGCTGTTCCTGGGCAGCGCGCTCCTCTTCTGGTGGCCTGCGGTCGCGCAGGATCCGGCGCCCTGGCGCATGACCCACCCCGTCCGAGCGATGTACGTGTTCCTGCAGCTCCCGCAGAACACCTTCCTCGCCGTGGTCCTCCTCGGCGCGACGAATGCCCTCTACCCGCACTACGTCACGATCGCCCGCGCCTGGGGTCCCTCGCCGCTGGAAGACCAGAAGCTCGCGGCCGGGATCATGTGGATCGCGGGCGATGCCGTCTTCCTTGTCGCCATCATGGCCATCCTCTACGGCTGGATGCGAGCGGAGGGGCGCGACACCGACCGACTGGACCGCCGCGCCGACGTGGAGCGCGCGGCCATCCGGGTTCGCGAAGGGCAGCTGGCTGATCGCCGTGAGCGGGAGCGGGAGCGTGAGCGTGAGCGCGAGCGCGAGCGCGATGAAGCTCAGCCCGGAAGCGGCGACGCCAGGTACCGTCGATAGGCCTCCGGATCCACGTTGCCGCCGCTCACGACACCGACGACGGGGCCATCACGGCCGACCAGTCCGGCCTCTGTCGCCCGGAATGCCATAGCCGCGACCACGAGGGCGCCTGATGGCTCGACGACGAGCCGGGAACGTTCGGCCGCGAGCCGCACGCCGGCCATGATCTCCGCCTCGCTCACGGTGATCACGGCATCCAGGTAGGCGCGCAGGTGGGCGAACGTCCGTTCGCCCAGCGACTGGGTTCGAGTCCCGTCGGCGATGGTCCGCGAAACATCGGCCGCAGTCCAGCGGACGATCGCCCCGCGCTCCAGGGACTCGCGCGCGTCAGCCGCGAGCTCTGGCTCCACGCCCACGATGCGCGTGGACGGTCGAAGCGCCTTGAGGGCCGTGGCCACACCGCTGGCCAGCCCCCCGCCACCGATGGGCACGAGGACCACCGCGACATCGGGCATGTCCTCCGCGATCTCCAGCCCGACCGTGCCCTGTCCGGCGATGATCCGATCGTCGTCGAATGGCGGGATGATCGCGAGGCCTCGCTCAGCCGCGATCGACTCCGCGACTCGCTGGCGTTCATCGGACGCCGTGCCGACCACGATCACCTCTGCACCGTCGGCCTCCACCCGGGCGCGCTTCACAGCCGGCGCATCGGACGGCATGACCACGACCGCAAGGCAGCCCAGGATGCGCGCGGAGCGGGCGACGCCCTGGGCATGGTTGCCCGAGGAGTAGGTGATCACGCCGCGCGCTCGCTGATCCGCCGGGAGTGTCGCGATCGCGTGGTAGGCGCCGCGGATCTTGAACGCACCGATCGATTGGAGGCTCTCCGCCTTGAGGAACTGGTGATCGTCGGGGGGCCCGAAGGGCACCAGCGGCGTCCGGATCGCGACACCATGCAGGATCGCCGCCGCGGACCGGATGTCGTCGATGGTGACGAGCGGTGCTGGTCGGGAGTCCATCGAGGGAGGGTACGCCGCCGCGGGCATCGACGCGGCGAGCTCTGGACGGCGACTGGTATACTCCCTGGGAGTACCACCACTGGAGGTTCCATGGCCATCGCGATCGATCCCGTCTGCGGCATGGAGGTCGACACGTCGACCTCGCTCCTGTCCCACGAGCACGAAGGAACGACCTACTGGTTCTGCGGCAAGGGCTGCCTGCTCGAGTTCAAGGACGACCCGGACAAGTACCTGGCCCCGGGTCACGAACCGTCCATGTGACGCCCGCGCCCAAGAGGCACGAGGCCAGATAAGTCGCAGCTAAGCGGTCATCGGGATACTACGGCTCCGCGGTATCCGATCGGGCACTCCTCGGCGGGATCGGTCAGCGGATCGGTCCCGGCCGCTCGGCCGGAGGAGGTTTCCCATGCTCGCTCGACTCCAGGCCCTGGCCGTCGCCCTGCTTCCAGCGATCGTCGTCTTCATCGAGTTCGGCCGGCGATGGCGCTGAAGCTGGATCAGCTGCGCGTGCCCACCACGTTGGAGCTGAGGCGAATCGCGAGGTAGACGGGCACCACGGACAGCAGGATGGCGACCACGCCCGCGACGTTGACGAGCGGGACCTGGTTGGCCAGCCGGAAGCTCTGGAAGATCCAGATCGGCAGGGTCTTTACCCCGCCGGCAGTGAAGATCGTGACGATGACCTCGTCGAACGACAGGGCGAAGGCCAACAAGGCGCCGGCCAGGAGCGCGGACCTGATGGCCGGGAAGGTGATGTATCGAAAGGTCGTCCAGCTGTCCGCGCCCAGGTCGGCGGAGGCTTCCTCGAGCGAGTGCGAGACACGCCGAAGCCGGGCGACCGCGTTGTTGAAGACGATGACGATGCAGAACGTGGCGTGACCCACCACGATCGCGAGGAAGCCCAGCGGAAACCCCACCTGGGCGAAGGTCGTGCTGAGCGCCATGCCGGTCACGATGCCGGGCAGCGCGATCGGCAGGACCACCACGAGCGAGATCGTTTCGCGTCCGAAGAAGTCGTAGCGCGTGAACGCGATGGATGCGAGCGTGCCCAGGATCAGTGCCAGGCCGGTGGCCGACAGGGCCACAGCAATGGACGTGATGAATGCCTGCTGGAGCCCGGTGTTCGCGACGGCGAGGGCCCACCAGTCCAGCGTGAAGCCGACCGGCGGCCAAGCCGGCGTGGCGCCCGAGTTGAACGAGTAGACGAAGATCAGGATGATCGGTACGTAGATGAACAGCAGGATCAGCGCTGCGACCACACCGAGCGCGATCCGGGTGGTCCGACCGATTGTCATCAGAGCGCCTCGAACGCGCCGAGCCGGCGCGCCACGAGCAGGTAGACGACGACAATGGCCAGCGGGATCAGCGAAAGGGCGGCCGCGAGCGGCAGGTTGCCCGCTCCGAAGTTGGCGTAGATCGCGTTGCCGATGAAGATGGTCGTCGATACTTGGGCGGGGGCGATGTAATCGCCCAGGGTCAGCGAGAACGTGAAGATGGATCCGGCCACCACGGCGGGCAGCAGGAGCGGCAGGATGACCCGCCGGAAGGTGACCAGCGATCGCCCACCCAGGTCCGCCGAGGCCTCCAGCATGGAGTCCGGGATGCGCTCGAGTCCGGCATAGACCGGCAGGATCATGTACGGCAGCCAGAGATACGTGAACACGAGCCAGACGGCGACATCACCGAAGCCAGGGCCGGAGAGCCCGAAGGGGGCGAGCAGCTCGTTGAGCAGGCCCTCCTCGGCCAGGATCAACCGCCACGAGTAGACCTTGATGAGGTAGCTCGCCCAGAGCGGGACGATGACCGCCACGACCAGGGCCCCGCGATAGCGCGGCGAGGCGACTCGGGCCATGAAGAACGCGATGGGCAGGGCCAGCGCCGCACAGGTCAGGGTGACCGCGCCGGCCATGACCAGGGTACGCACGGTGATACCGGGGTAGGGACTCGCCAGGAGCCGGCTGAAGTTGTCCAGCGTCGGCTCGTAAAGCGTCGCGCCGGTGAACGCGTCCCGGGTGAAGAACGCGTTGACGAACAGGACCGCCAGTGACCCAAGGTAGATGAGCACGAGCCAGCCGACCGGGCTGGCCAGCAGCATTCCCAGCCGGATGCCCGGGCGGCGATGCAGCCACGAGGCGAGCCGGCGGGGTCCGGACGTCGGGGGCAGCGAGAGCTTTCTGGCTGGGCTCGACACGTGGCGGAGTCCCTGGGATGCCGTGGCCCCGCGGCGGTCAGGACCGCCGCGGGGCCATCGGGTTCCTTCGTCGGGTGGGGATCCGGCTACTGGCTCCGGATCTCGGTCCAGGCCTCCACCCAGGCGGCGAAGTCCTTGCAGGTCACGTCGGTGCGACCGTCGAGGCACTCGGCCACCGGAGTGGTCCAGTACCAGACGTCGGTCCAGTAGTCGGTCTCTTCTGCGTGGTAGATCTTGCAGTGATCCGGGTTGGCGGCCAGGGCACACGACTTCGCGTTACCCGGGGCTTCACCGAAGTACTCGGCGATCTGGATGTTGATCGGCGCCGAGGTGACGTGGTCGACGAACTTGTAGGCGCAGTTGATGTTCTTGGTCTTGGAGTTGATCATCCAGGTGTCGGACCAACCGGTGGCACCCTCCTCCGGCTTCGTGACCTCGACCGGGACGGCCGGGTCCGAGCCCTGAAGCACGTTGGCGATGACCTGCCACGTGGTGCCGATGACCGTGTTGCCGTTCTGGAACGAGCTGATCTGCTTGGTGTAGTCCCCCCAGTACTCCCCGACGGCCGGCTTCTGGACCTTGAGCAGGTCCACGGCCGCCTTGAACTGGGTGTCGTCGAGGGCGTACGGGTTCTTGATGCCGAGCTCGGGCTTGCTACTCATGAGGACCAGCGCGGCGTCGGCGATATAGATCGGCGCGTCGTACACGCTGAACTTGCCTGCATACGGCGAGGTTGGATCGAACAGTTCCGCCCACTTGGTCGGTGCCGTCGCGACCTCGTCCGTGCGCCACATCATGACGTTGGCCCCGCGGCCATGGGGTACGCCGTAGTGGACCCCGTCCACCGTGTTGTAGTCCTTGTCCTTGAGATCCTCGAAGATCTCCGCGTAGCTCGGGATCAGATCGACGTTCACGGGCTGGACGAACCCGCCCGCCACGAGGCGCAGGCTCGCGTCGCCCGATGCGGAGAGGACGTCGTACTGCTCTGGATTGGTCTGGAACAGGGTGAACGCCTCGTCCGAGGTGCCGAACGTCTGGACGGTGACCTGACAGCCGGTGTCGGTCTCGAACGAGCTCACCCAGTCGACGTCCGGGCTGGTCGTGCCGTCTTCAACGTAACCGGGCCAGGCCAGGACGGACACCTGGCCCTCGCCGTCGCCGACCGCGGTGATCGTGCTCGGGGCGGGCGAGCCGCCGCCTCCTGTACCGCACGCCGCTGCGAGCAACGCGCTCACGGCGAGCAGGGCCAGAAATCCTCGATATTGCATGGACCTCACTCCTCCTCCTTGACCGGGGCCCCACCGTCGGCGACGGGGAGCTCGTGCTGTCGCTTCCACACGAGGCGGACAGCCGTGCCTTGCTGGGCCAGCGCCTCTGTGGACGTGGTCGCCAGGTTCTGCTGGGTGACGACGAGCCGGGCGCCCGCCGCCAGTTCAACGATATAGCGGGTATCCGGCCCCAGATAGACCACGTCTCGTATGGTGCCGGGGGTGCCGGTCTCGTCCTGGCCCACGACGGCGTCGGCGGGTGCCAGTCGGATCTTCTCGGGCCGGATGGTATACGTGCCCGGCCGACCCAGGACCTGCATGGCGACATCGCCGGTCAGCAGGTTGGAGGTGCCGACGAAGCCGGCCACGAAACGGGTGGCGGGCTGCTCATAGACCTCCGCCGGGGTCCCCAGCTGCTCGATCCGGCCCTGGTTGAAGACCGCCAGGCGGTCGCTCATGGTGAGCGCCTCCTCCTGGTCGTGCGTGACGTAGATGAACGTGATGCCGACCTGCTGCTGGATCGCCTTCAGCTCGATCTGCATCTCCTCGCGGAGCTTCAGGTCCAGCGCTCCAAGGGGCTCGTCGAGGAGGAGGACGCGTGGCCGGTTCACGAGTGCCCGAGCGAGGGCGACCCGTTGACGCTGCCCGCCCGACAGCTGCGCCGGCCGACGTTCCTCATAGCCTTCCAGCCGGACCATCCTGAGCGCTTCCGTCAGGCGCGCCTGACGCTCCGCCCTGGGAACCTTGCGGACGACCAGGCCATAGGCCACGTTCTCGCCGACGGACATGTGCGGAAACAGGGCGTAGTCCTGGAAGACCGTGTTGACGTCGCGATCGAACGGCGGGACGTCGGTGACGTCGACGCCGTGGAGCAGGATCCGACCGGCGGTCGGGCGCTCGAAGCCGGCGATCATCCGGAGCGTCGTCGTCTTGCCGGAACCGGATGGCCCGAGCATGGAGAAGAACTCGCCGTCGAGGACCTCAAGGTCCAGACCCGCGACCGCAACGACGTTGCCGTACTGCTTTTCCACGGCCACCATCCGGACCGCCGGGGTCGACGCGGCGGCGCGTGCTGCCAGCCCCGCAGAAGGGCGGTCGATGGGGGCCCGGAAACTCGTGAACGGAAGCGCCAAGCGGATCCTCGTGACGGTGACGGTTCGTCCCAGGGCGACGGTGCGCGAACGATGCGACGAGCCACGGGGCGTGTCAAGCAGCATCGACCGGCGTTGCGAAGGGCGCGTCGGCGGCGGCTGCCCCCTTCCAGGGCGGACGATGCCATCATGACCGCCGTGCCATCACTCCGCGCCCGCCTTCCTGCCATCGCTGCCCTGGTCATGGCCATCTCGGCTGCCTGCCAGTCCGGCGTGCCGGCGACCACATCGCCGACGTCCCCGGTCGTGGCCGGTTCATCCGCACAGCCGCGCGAGATCAACCTGATCGCCAAGGACTACCTGTTCCTGCCCGACGCCATCGAGCTGGTGCCCGGCGAGACGGTCCTGCTGCACGTCATCAACGGCGGACTCGCCGTCCACGAGGCGATCTTGGGCGACCAGCGAGTCCAGGACGCGTGGGAGATCGCGGAGGCGGCGACCGTCGGGGCCGCTCCAGGCCCGACGCCCCTCGTGAGCGTTCCGCCTGAGGTGGCCGGCGTGCGCGTCGTGGTCGCGTCGGGCGAGCGAGTCGACCTGATCTGGACCGTCCCGTCGGGTGCGGCGAGCGCGGCGGCGTGGATCGTGGGTTGCCATATCCCAGGCCACTGGGCAAAGGGAATGCAGGTCCCGGTCCGCTGGATCACCGGGTTCGAACGGGAGGGCCCCTGAACGATCGGCCTCCTGAGCGCTCTCGGTGGTACGCTTTGGGCCCGCACCGGGCCCCCGGGCGGCTACTCGCGCAAACCCTGATCACCTCGAAGGAGGATGTTGGATGACATACGTGATCGCCGAGCCCTGCATCGACGTGCTCGACGAGTCGTGTGTATCCGTCTGTCCGGTCGACTGCATCCATTTCGAGGCGGGCGCGGACCGCAAGTTGTACATCGACCCCAACGAATGCATCGATTGCGGCGCCTGCGAACCGGAATGCCCGGTCAATGCGATCTTCCCGGAAGAGTCGCTGCCGCCCGAGTGGGCGAACTTCACCGCGATCGACTCGATCTGGTTCACGGACAAGGCCGCGGCCCGCGCCGCGGTCGACGAGTTAAAGCCGGCGTAGGGTTCGTCCCCGGCCCGGGGACGGCTTCTCGGCCCGGCGCGGGCTGGACCCGCTGAAACCCGGCCACCTGGCCCATCGAACGTGCGCATCGTCTCCCTCCTGCCGTCCGCCACGGAGATCGTCTGCGCGATCGGCCTTGGCGATGAGCTGGTCGGCGTGACCCATGAGTGCGATTGGCCGCCATCGGTGGTCGGCAAGCCGGTCGTCACCCGCAACGTCCAGGATCTGAGCACGTTGGCGTCCAGGGAGATCCACCAGCGGGTCAGCGCGTCCATGCACGGCGGTTCATCACTCTATGAGCTGGACGAGACGGCGCTGGCGGACCTGCAGCCCGATCTCATCGTGACCCAGGAGCTCTGCCGCGTCTGTGCGGTCAGCTACCGCGAGGTCAACCAGGTTGCTCGCCGGATCGACGCCGACATCACGGTCATCTCCCTGGAACCGACCTCTATCGAGGGCATCTTCAACACGATCACGACGATCGGTGCGATGACCGAGGTGGAGGACGCGAGCATCGACCTGGTCGAGGCCCTGCGCGCGCGCCTCGGCGCCATCGAGCGTCGTGTGGCGGAGCGACGTGACGGTGGCCACCGAGCCCCTCGAGTCGTGGGGCTCGAGTGGCTGGATCCCCTCTTCGCGGTGGGTCACTGGGTGCCGGAGCAGATCCGCCGGGCTGGCGGCTGGGACGTCCTGGGGGCTGACGGCGCCAAGGCCTACGAGACGACCTGGGACGCGGTGGCCGAGGTTGATCCGGAGATGCTGCTCCTCATGCCCTGTGGCTTTCACCTTGCGGAGACCGTGGCTGAATGGACTCGCAGCCCGAAGCCCGCCTGGTTGCCGGACCTGCCGGCAGCGCGACGTGGCGCGGTCATCGCCCTCGACGGATCGTCGTACTTCAGCCGCCCGGGTCCCAGGGTCATCGACGGCATCGAGTTGCTGGCCGAGATCATGGATCCGGATGGCTTCGCCGACATCGCACCGCCTGGCGGCTGGACGCCGGTCACGGTCGGCTGACGTGCCGTTCCGCGCCTCGTTCGACTGCCTGTGGTGTGGTGTGACCCATACCTGCCGATCGTCCGACGACCTGGAGGGTTGGGCGCATCTGTGTCCGGATTGCGTGGGCAAGGCTGGGGACAATGGTTTCCTGCGGTATCGACTGCGGCAGGCCCTGACCGAGCGGAGCGGGGGGTCACCCGTGGAAGCGCTCGCGACGACGATCGGTGCCGCCCCGGCTCCGCGAGCCCCGGATATGGCTGCGTATCACGAGGCCCGCGCTCCGGAGTACGACGACTGGTACCTGCGACGCGGCCGCTATTCGCGGGGTGCGATCCACGACACGGCCTGGAATGCGGAGCTCGACATTGCCGGTCGCTGGCTGGACGCGCAACCCATGAGCGGCGAGATCGTGGAGCTTGCCGCCGGCACCGGCTGGTGGTCCCCACTGTTGGCCTCCAAGGGCGAGCTCTCGATGTACGACGCCGTTGCCGCCCCGCTCGAGCGTGCCCGCGAGCGCCTGGTGGCACACCACCTGCGAGCCCACCTGCATGTTCGCGACGCATGGGCCGAGCCGGACCGCCAGGTGGACGCGGTCTTCGCCGGGTTCTGGCTGAGCCATGTCGAGCGGGAGCGACTCCCCGACTTCCTCGGCCTCGTCCATCGCTGGCTCAAGCCTGGTGGGCGCGTCGCCTTCATCGATTCGCTGCCGGATCCGGCGTCAGGCGCGGCGGACCATCCGAGCCCCGCGGACGAACAGGCGATCCGGCGCCTGCAGGACGGCCGGGAGTTCACGATGGTCAAGGTCTACTACGAACCTCGCGAATATGTGGAAGCCCTCGGATCTGCGGGCTTCGAGGAGGCGGCCGTTACGACCACGGGCCGGTTCTTCGTGTTGGGATCCGCACAGGCGCCCTGATCGGCGTCGCTATACTCCGCGCGATGTCCCCCCTTGCGAAGGCCACGATCGCGACCGTCGGCTCCGGCGTCATGGCGGAAGCGATGATCGCTGGCCTCCTGCGCGGCCAGCACGGCCAACTCGTCCGACCGGACCAGGTCGTGGCCAGCCACCCGCGCGCGGAGCGACGCGAGGCGCTTGAGCGTGAGTATGGCATCCGGACCGTGGCGGACAACGTCCAGGCGGTCCAGGGTGCCGACGTCATCCTGCTGGGTATCAAGCCCCAGATGCTGGAAGAGGTCGGGAGCGAGATCGGCCCGCATCTCCGTCGCGGTCAACTCGTCCTGAGCGTCCTCGCCGGCGCCACGACGGCCGCGTTGACCGGGTTCCTCGGCCACGACCAGGTCGTCCGGAGCATGCCCAACACGCCGGCCCGTCTGGGCAAGGGCATGACGGTCTGGTATGCGACGCCGGAGACGACCGACGACCAACGGGTTCAGGCGGCGGCGCTCCTGGGTGCCCTCGGGGTCCAGCTGGAGGTCGATGACGAGAAGATGGTCGCCATGGCGACTGCCGTGAGTGGCACCGGGCCAACGTACGTCTTCCTGTTCATGGAAGCGCTGATCGACGCCGCCGTCCACCTTGGATTCCCGCGCCACATCGCGCACGATCTGGTCATCGAGACCCTGGAGGGTTCGACCCTGTTCGCCAAGCAGTCCGGGATGCACCCTGCGGAACTGCGCAACATGGTGACCTCGCCCGGCGGCACGTCCGCCGCCGCTCTCCACGAACTGGAGAGCGGGCGCCTGCGAACGGTCCTGTCGGAGGCTGTCTGGGCGGCGTACCGTCGGACTGTGGAACTGGGTGAGCAGCTGGAGACGCGCGTGGATGCGGCCTCGCCGAAGGGTCGGGCCGGGCACTGATGTCGGACGGGGTGGCGACCGCGGCGGACCTCCGGCGAGCGCCACTGGGCGACGTCCGGGCGCTCGACTTGCGCGCCCCGGAGCGCGACCTGTGGGCGGACGAGGCGGCCTTCTGGGATCGCATGCTCGCCGCGTGGGCGGGTCTGGATGACGCCGCATGGCACGTGCCCGGAGCCGCCCCATCGGACGCCGGCGGTCCGGACTGGTCCATGGCGGAGCACGTCGGCCATATCGCCGACTGGCAGGAACTCGCCATCGACTATGTGGCGGTCGCGGTCGCAACCGGTCGGTGGCCATCCGACGATGACTTCGACGACGGCGACTTCGACCGCTACAACGAACGGCGGCGCGAGCCCTGGACGACGATGTCGACCGAGGCGATCCTGGCTCGCCTGGAGACGGCTCGTCCGCGGCTCCTGGCCGCCGTCCGCGAGCTCAGCCTGGACACCATCCGCGGCGACGCCCCGTGGGGCTGGATCTACATGACCCTCCACGGCCATTACCTGGATCACCTCGCGGTGCTGGAGCCGTGGACGCAGCAGCTCCGCGTTCGCCAGGGCGATGGCGACCCGTTCGTCGCGGACCCGCGACCGGCCGACCACGCCGAGTTCGCGGCCCAGGACGCGGTCATCGCGGCGCAGTTCGACGCGCTCGTCCGCCCGATCCCGGTGGAGCGCTGGGTCGACGAGGAGTTGACGCCCGGCTGGACGCTGCGTGACCACGTTGCGCATCTCGCCGATTGGGCGGCGGAGGCGGTCCGGGCTATCGACGTTTACCACGCTCGCGGCCAGTGGTTGTCCGATCCGGAGGAAGGCGTGGACACCTGGAACGAGCGGCACGTCGCCATCTCGCGGGCGGCCGGGGAGACGGCGCTGGGTGCCCTCGCCCGCTACGACGCCGCGCGGGCGGACCTGCTGGCCGCCATCCGCACGCTGACCGTGGATGAGTTGCGTTCGCCGGACGGCTGGTCATGGGTGTACGACTGCCTGCACGGCCACGTCCGCAAGCACCTCGCGATGTTCGGGTCGTGGTCCGCGACCAACGGATGGCCGCGCCAGCCACAGCGCATCAGAGAAGCCCATCACGGATCCGCAATGGTCTCCGGATAGTCGGCGCCTGGCGTACGTCCGCGACGGTAACATCTGGGTCGTGTGCTGAAGGTGATGGGCACGCCGGACGACGCGTCGCGTGCGGATGCCTTCCGGCGCGGCTCGCCGGTCCATCGCTCCGAGCGCATCCAGGCCGCGCTGCTCATTGCGCACGTGCCACCGGACGCGGACCGAACCTGGCCGTCCGTTCAGGGCGGCAGGGTCAGGCGGTCGGCGGCATCGAGGTCGGAGAGGCTGCCCACGGGAGCTTCGATGGCCCACCGATAGGCCGCGCCAGGCGCGTAGGTCGGGCACGGAGTGGCCGCGCAGACGGCCATCGTCGTGACCCCGACGAGGTCGCCGTCGGCAGCGAACCAGGCGATGTCCAGCGGGAACGCGACGCCGTCCATCACGAACGCGACCGAGCGTGGCTCGACGTCCTCACCAAGGTCGAAGAGCATCCCGTCGGCCCCCTCGAAACCGGACTTCCCGCGCATCCCGTCGTCACCGGCCAGGAGGACGGTCAGCAGACGATCGCCGACACGGACCTCGCGCTGTCCGACGGGTGCGCTGCTTGCCTGACAGCCACCGAGCGCCATCGCCGCCGTCACCACCAGGATGACGCCGGTCCGAAGGTCAGACCGGACCCGCGTCGACATCGGTCGGTCGGTTGGCCGGCGTCGGGGTCGCCTGCTCGAGCGGGATCACGCTGATGGAGCCGTCCGTCTCCAGGACGGCAAGCCGGACCTCGTCGACCCGGGCCAGCCCGTGCGATCGGATCGCCGCGCGGACGTCCTCGGCGTCGATCTTTTCTTCACGCAGCGCCTTCTGGAGCAGCCGGCCATCGCGGACCAGCAGGCGCGGCTCGCCTTCGATGATGGCCTTGAGCGGGCGCGATCGGTCGGCCAGCCACTTGATCCCGAAGTCGAGCGAGAGCAGGGTCACGACCGCCACGAGTCCACCCCACAACGTCGTGTTCTCCCCGATCATGGAGTTCTGGACCGCGTCGGAGATGACCAGGATCACCACGAGCTCCAGGACGGACATCTGTCCGACCTCGCGCTTGCCGGAGATCCGCATCGCGGCGATGAGGAACAGGTAGACGACCGCCGTGCGCAGGGCGACGTCGGGCAGGCTCGAACCGATATCCGGCAGTGCCAGCATGATCGTTCGACTGTAGCGGCTCCGATCGGCACGTGGTCGCGTCCGCGCGCGCCTCGAATCGCGTCTTGTCGACTCGTATCGCCGTCTCGTGGCGACGCCCACCGACTCCCCGGGGCGTTCTCGGCATACAGAGCTGTGGCTGCTACTACGCGGCAGTCGGCCGCTCCCGCAGCGTCCATCGTCAGCAAACAGAGCTGTGGCTGCTACGAAGCGGGCGATTCGGACGAGTGGCCGCCAGGCAGAGCGATGAAGGCCACGCCAACCGCGCATACCAGAGCTGTGGCTGCTATCTGCCAGGAATGGGCGACGCCGACCCTGCGCGCGCGGTCGAATTCCTCGCCACCGCCCGCTCCGCCCCGCCACCGCGACACCGCGGCACCGCTCGGGCCCGGAATCGAAACGGCCGCCCTTGATCGGACGGCCGCTGCGAGTTGCGTCAGGGCCGGCGGCTTGCGCCGGCGTCTTGACGATCCCGGGTCAGAACCACCGACGTCCGGCCATCAGCACGAGGCTGGAGCTGGCCAGAGCGGAGAGGACCATGACGACCCGGAAGGTCTGCGACTTGATCATGTTCATCGCGTTCCTTTCGGTTGCTGCGAATCCCCCAGGCGCCCAACGTACGGGCGCGGCCCCAGTCCGGCCATGGGCCATCGGTACCAGTCCGGACAGCCTGTCGGGGCAGTGCCCGCACGCACCACCCACCCCCGGAGGCGCAGGGCGGCGACCTCAGGACTGGCGAGCGCCCCGCATCCCCACGGCGATGACGACCGCGACGCCGACCCCGATGAGCACGTCGCCCACGCTGAAGACGTTCGCGAAGGGGATCCAGGTGGGCAGCGCGAAGATGTCGGTCAGCGGCCGCAATGCCGGGTCCGCCATCACGACGCTGTTCGAGAACCCTGATCCCGCCGCCGTCCCGAGCGCGGCCAGCGCGTCCGGTGATGCGGGCATGACGCCCCCATTCGCGGCGATGGCGGCCAGGTTGGAGGCCGCACCCACGGCCACCAGCGCGAGCCCCGGGATCCGCCAGTTGCGGATCACCGCGATGAGGACAGTCGCCGTGGACGCCACGTAGATCGGCGGTCCAAGGCCCCCGACGACGTCCGCGACCGGCCCGGAGAACAGGACGATCTGGATGACCAGACCGACGCTGGCCAGCCAGCCCCAACGGAATCGGACGTCGCCCAGGCGATCCAGGCGCCCACCCAGGAGGTAGCCCGCGACGATCCCGATGGGGATGGCGTACAGGATGAACATCTCGGGGGCGCTAACGGCCGGCGGCCGCCAGGACCTCCTGGAGCTGGGCGAGGTGCTCTTCGGTATGGCCCAGGACGAAGCGTTCGGCGATCTGCGCCGCCGCCATCTCACCAAGACGGGGGTGGAGCCCGATCCGGTCGCGGTGCGCGTCGGTCAGCTTCGGCAGTCGTTCCATCCACAGCCAAAGGGCCGCGTCCAGGCGCGAGAAGAGGACGCGCAGCGGTAGCGAGCGATCCCGGTCGATCAGGCCGATCCGCAGCGGATCGTCGGCGATCCTCCCGAAGGGCACGGGCGTGATGCCATCGCCATCAACCACTCGCTCCAGTTCCCCGAGCCAGAACGGCAGCATCTCGACGACGTGGGCAAGGGCTTCGCGCGGTCCGAACGATGCCTCCGGTTGCGTACCGAAGGCCTCCGCCAGCGGCCACGGCTCGCCGTCCATGACCCGCGACGCGAGGGCTCCGTAGTCCGCACGAGCGTCGGCCAATCGATCGAGCTCGGAGGGGAGACGCCGGTTGATCATGCTCGCCAGTGTCGCACGCGGGGCGTAGCATGGCGCCACTGGCCGACGCCACTGGGCCCTCGCCGTCGCCGAGGTGACGAGGCGTCAGAGGCCGGACCGCAACGAAGCGGAGACGAGCCATGACCGAGACCATCTCCCAGGCTGCCGCCAACCAGGCGGGAGCACGGGTCGATGCTGACGCGTATGCGAAGGCGGCCGACTTCCTGCCCCTCGACGGCATCGATCACGTCGAGTTCTGGGTCGGCAACGCCCGCCAGGCAGCGGCCTACTACCGGGCGCTGTGGGGCTTCACGCCGGTCGCCTTCAGCGGCCTGGAGACCAAGGTCCGCGATCGGGCCAGCTACGTGCTGGTCCAGCACGGGATCCGCTTCGTGTTCACGGCGCCACTCACCCCGGACGGGGAGATCGCCGCGCATGTCCGGGAGCACGGCGACGGGGTGCACGACATCGCCTTCCGCGTCGCGGATGTCGAGGCGGCCTGGCGCGAGACGACGTCCCGTGGCGCCACGTCCGCCCTGGAGGCCACGGAGCTCGACGGCGGCCGGGACGGCATCCTGCGCAAGGCCAGCATCCGGACCTACGGCCAGACGCTCCACTCGTTCGTCGATCGGCGCGACTATCACGGCATCTTCGCGCCCGGCTATCGGGCGGTGAAGGCGCCAGCCCGGGCCGCCGCGGGGCTCTCCCTCCTGGAAGTCGATCACTGCGTGGGCAACGTCGGCCTGGGCGAGATGGACACCTTCGTCGACTTCTACCGCGACGTCATGGGCTTCGCCCAGCTCATCCATTACGACGACAAGGTCATCCATACCGACTACAGCGCCCTGATGTCCAAGGTCATGACAAACGGCAACGGCCGGATCAAGTTCCCCATCAACGAGCCGGCGAGCGGGAAGCGGAAGAGCCAGATCCAGGAGTACCTCGACTGGTATCGATCGCCCGGCTGCCAACACATCGCCCTGCGCACCGACGACATCGTCGCGACGGTCCGGCAGTTGCGCGAGAACGGCGTCGAGTTTCTGGGGTTGCCGCACGAGTACTACGCGAACCTGGCGGACCGCGTCGGTGACGTCGGGGTGCCCATCGACACCCTGGAGGAGCTCGGGATCGAGGCGGACCGCGACGAAGAGGGCTACCTGCTGCAGATCTTCACGCGCCCGGTCCAGGACCGACCGACCTTCTTCTTCGAGATCATCGAGCGCCACGGCTCGCGCGGTTTCGGGGTCGGCAACTTCAAGGCGCTCTTCGAGGCGATCGAACGCGAGCAGGCGAAGCGCGGGAACCTGTAGCGGTATCCTCCGTCTCGCCTTTGAACGCCGTCTCGCCTTTGAACGGCACCGATTCCGGAGGTCTCTGATGTTCGCGCTGCTCTGTCTCCTCGCGGTCGCCGCCGCGCTGGCCGCCGCTGGTTGTCAGCCTGGCCGTGGCGACGAAAACACCGATGGCGGTCTGGCCCTCACGAGCTGGACGGTCGCCTCCATCGCCGAGACGCCGACCCTCGCCGATTCCCGGCCGACCATGTCGTTCGACCCCGGGGGCACCGTCGCCGGCACGGACGGCTGCAATCAGTACAGCGGACCGTTTCGCACCGAAGGCGCGCAGATCGTCGTCGGCCAGCTCACGTCCACCTTGATCGGCTGTGAGCCACGCCTGAGTGCGCAAGCCCAGGCGTTCGCCCAGGCGCTCGCGGGCGCTTCATCGTGGCGTCTCACCGAGGCCGGCAACCTGGAGATCCGCGGCCAGGGCGACATCGTGGCTGAGCCCGCGTCCGACGAAACGGGGGCTACAAGCGGGTCCGCCATCGTTGACCTCGCGGCAACGTCGTGGGTGCTGGAGGAACTCGCCGGCGCCCCGGTCGTGGACACCATCCCGACCATCGCCTTCGACAGCGATGGCACCGTTTCCGGTTCCGCGGGCTGCAACACCTTCAGCGGTTCATACCGGCAGGAAGGCGCGTCGCTGCGGGTCGGGCCGCTGGGGTCGACGAAGATGGGCTGTGCCGATCCGACCATGCTCGTGGAGTCGACGTTCCTGGCAGCGCTCGCCGGAACGACCGACTGGTCGGTCGGTGACGATGGCCGCCTGCGCCTTGGTGGCAAGAATCCGCTCATCTTCGGGCGGGGTTGATCGTGCGGCTCGCCCACGTCCGTGAACCTCACGCCCCGGCGGGTGCCCCCTGGCGCCTGGTCGCGGGGCTCGACCAGGAGGGCGATCGCTGGATCGACCTGGAGACCGCCCGCCGTCGGGCGATCAGGGCCCGACCGACCCTGGAGCACGACGCGGCGCTGTATCGCCAGCCCGTGACGACGCTGGACGACCACCTGTCGCGGGGTCTGCGGGTGGCCGCGCTGGCCGATCTCGTGGAGGACTTCGTGGCGCGCGACGGGGACGACGAGGCGCTGCTGGACGCCGAGGCGTTGCGTTTTGGCCCACCGGTCCTGCGCCCGCCGACGATCCGCGACGGCTACGGCTTCGAGCGCCATGTGCGGACCATGTGGGAGCGGCGCGGCGGCGAGGTTCCGGAGGCCTGGTACCGACTGCCCGTCTTCTACTTCTCCAACGTCTCGGAGATCCGGGGCCCGGACGACCCGGTCTGGGCGCCACGGCAGTGCCTGGAGCTGGACTACGAACTGGAAGTCGCGGCGCTGATCGATACGCCCGCCACCGACCTGACGCCGGACACGGCTGAGGCGGCGATCGGCGGCTACACGATCTTCAACGACTGGTCCGCCCGGGATCTTCAGCGCGACGAGACCGCGGTCCGCCTGGGTCCGGCCAAGGGCAAGGACTTCGCGAGTTCGTTCGGGCCGTGGCTGGTGACGCCGGACGAACTCGAGGATGCCCGCTCGGGCCGCGGCTACGACCTGACCATGACCGCCAGCGTCAACGGGGTCGAGACGTCGCGCGGTCGCTGGAGTGATGCGCTCCACGGCCTGGCCGATCTGGCCGCCCGGGCCAGCGCGGACGTCCACCTGCGGCCCGGCGACCTGCTGGGGTCCGGGACGGTCGGCAGCGGCTGCCTTCTGGAGATCCGGGAGTCGACCCTGGGCCGGTACCTGACGCCCGGCGATGACGTCACGCTCGCCGTGGAACGCCTCGGCTCGCTGCGCACGCCGATCGTGGTGCGCCCGAGCCCGTGACCATCCGCATCGAGCCCATGGTCCCGGGGGACTGGCCGGAGGTCCACCGGATCTACGCGGAGGGCATCGCGACCGGCAACGCGACCCTGGAGCGCGAGGCGCCCGATCGGGACCATTTCGACCGGTCGCACCGACAGGACTGCCGATTCGTCGCGCGCGCTGCGGAAGGCGGTCCTGTCCTCGGCTGGGTCGCGCTGAGCGCGGTCTCGGCCCGACGCGTCTACCGCGGGGTCGCCTGGGAGAGCGTCTACGTCTCGGCGGACGCTCGCGGGCAGGGCGTCGGTCGGGCGCTGATGGAGGCCCTCGTCGCCGCGTCGGAGGCGGCCGGGTTCTGGACACTCCAGGCGGGCGTGCTGTCGGAGAACGCGGCGAGCCTCGCCCTGCATGAGCGAGTCGGATTCCGGCAGATCGGGATCCAGCGACGACTCGGTCAGGACAAGATCGGTCGATGGCGCGATGTCGTCATGATGGAACGCCGGAGCGCGACGGTGGGCCTCGACTCGGACCCCGCCTGACGGACCCCGCCTGACGGACCCGGTGCACGGCTAGACTGAGGTCCTCGGATCCTGAGGAGGCCAGTCCGTCGATGTTCTACGTCGCCCACGGCAGCATCCCGCGCCAGCGCCACACGCAGCACCGCGCGCAGGACGGCGCGCTGTACGCGGAGGAGCTATTCGGCGTGGAGGGCTTCACGGGGCGCTCGTCCCTGCTCTATCACCTGGTCCCGCCGACGCGCACGCATCGGATAGAACCTGGCGCGACGATCGAGCTGGAGGAGGCCGACGACGGCTATCACCACCATCGATTGATCGACGCCGCCGCCGTCGAGCCGGCGGGCGACGCGATCACCGGGCGGATCCCCCTGTTCTTCAACAGCGACGTCGTCATGGGCGTCGTCCGCCCCGCGCAGTCGATGCCGGATGGCGTCTTCTATCGAAACGGCGAGGGCGACGAGATGCTCTTCGTCCACGAGGGGACCGGGGTCCTGGACACGAATTTCGGGCCGCTCCGATACCGCCCGGGCGATTACCTGGTCATCCCGATCGGCACGACCTGGCGCCTGGAGCCCGACGTCGGCAGCGAGCAGCGGATGCTGTACCTGGAATGCCCGTCCGAGATCGAGGCGCCCAAGCGCTATCGCAACGACTACGGCCAGCTCCTTGAGCACGCACCCTTCAGCCAGCGCGATATCCGCGTGCCCGACGAGGTGGCCCCGCGCACCGACGACGGCGAGTTCGTGGTCCACGTCAAGATGCGCTCGCGGCTGACGTCATACCACTACCGGCATCATCCGTTCGATGTCGTCGGCTGGGACGGCTACCTGTGGCCCTTCGCGTTCGACATCGCCGATTTCCAGCCGATCACCGGGCGCGTCCATCAGCCGCCGCCGGTCCACCAGACGTTCCAGGCCCGGAACTTCGTCGTGTGCTCGTTCGTGCCGCGCAAGTTCGACTACCACCCGCTGGCGATCCCCGCGCCGTACAACCACAGCAACATCAACAGCGACGAGGTCATCTACTACGTGGCCGGCAACTTCATGAGCCGGCGCGGCGTGGGGATCTCGTCCTTCACGCTGCATCCGGCGGGGATCCCGCATGGGCCGCACCCGGGAACCGTGGAGGCGTCCATCGGCAGGGAGGCGACGGAGGAGCTGGCGGTCATGGTCGATACGTTCCACCCGCTCAGGATCACCCGCCAGGCGGCCGCCCTGGAAGATGCGCGCTACCCGTACAGCTGGATGCCGGCCGAAGACGCCCAGGGCGAAGCCCGCGAACTCAGCGAGCGCGGACCGGAGGCGTTCCCGGACTGAGCTCGGCTCCCTCGGCGCGTGCCAACGCCGGTGCGTCCCGTCAACTGACCACGGTCACCTGTCCGTGGGACCTCCGGGGCACTCGTCAGCGACATGCCCACGGGCCACGCTCCGTCCATGCCGACGTCCCTGCACCGCCGTCCGACCCATCTGCTGCCGACCGCCATGGTCGTGCTGCTCATGGCTGGGACGGTCCTGGTCGGGTCGGCGTCGGCAGCCACCACCGATCCCGATGGCGACGGCCTGTCCAGTGTCTTTGAGCGTGACTGGAGCCGGACCGATCCTGCGCGCAAGGACACCGACCGTGACGGCCTGCCGGACGGCTCTGAGGATCCCGACCTGGACCGTCTCACGAACCGACAGGAATCCGTCACGGGCACCAGACCGCGTCGCGCCGACACGGACCGCGACGGCGTCCGCGACGACCGCGAGAACCCGGATGGCGATGCGCTCTGGAACTGGTCCGAGTTCCGGGCCGGAACGCATCCACGACGCAACGACAGCGACGGCGACGGCCTCGGCGACGGCAAGGAAGACCCGGATCGCGACGGGCTGACCAACAGTCGGGAGCAGGCCCGTGGCACGCACCCGCGACGGGCGGACACGGATGGCGATGGGTACCGCGATGCGACCGAAATCGCCGCCGGAACCGATCCGCTCGATCCGGCCAGCCACCCCACCTCAGTCGCTGGAACGGCCCCGACCCTCCCCGGCGCTCCCGGCTGCCCGGTCTTCCCAGCCGACAACGTCTGGAACGCTCGGGTAGACAGCCGGTCCGTCGCCTCCGATTCGGCGACGATGATCGCCGCCATCGGGCTGGATCGTGGCCTGCACATGGACTTCGGGTCGTATGCCGGTTACGGGATCCCGTACCAGGTCGTGTCGAGCGCGACGCCACGCTCCACGGTCGCCTTCGAGTATGCCGATGAGTCCGACCAGGTGGGCTATCCGATCCCGAGCACCCCGCTCATCGAGGGCGGGCCCGGTGCCACGGGCGATCGCCACATCCTGTTGGTCGACAAGGACGCGTGCCGACTCTACGAGCTGTTCGCGGCGGAACAGGTGGGCGGCATGTGGCGGGCGGGCAGCGGTGCCACGTGGGACCTGCGCTCCAATGCGCTCCGACCGGCCGGCTGGACCAGCGCGGACGCCGCCGGGCTGCCCATCCTGCCCGGCCTCGTGCGCTACGACGAGGTGGCGGCGGGTGCCATCACCCACGCCCTCCGCTTCACGACGAACCAGACACGCCGGTCCTATCTTTACCCGGCGCTGCACTACGCGAGCTCCTCGACTTCGTCGACGCTCCCGCCGATGGGCCTGCGCGTGCGCCTGAAGGCATCGTTCGACACGTCGCGTCTCTCACCGACCGCGCGGGTCATCGCCGAGGCGCTCAAGCGCTACGGGATGATCCTGGCGGACAACGGATCACCCTGGTTCGTGAGCGGGATGAGCGACCCGCGCTTTGACGACGACGTCCTGCATGAGCTCGATGTCGTCACGGGCCGGGATCTGGAGGTCGTCGACACGGCCGGGCTGGTCAACGGCGCGTAGCTCGCCACCCCTGCGCGGACGCCTCGCGCGGCGGACCGCGAGGCGGCATCATCACGACCATGATCGACCTGCGAACCCGGATCCGCGCCGGCGACACGCTCATCGGCGTCTTCTCCGACCTCGCCTCGCCACTGGCCGCCGAGTTGTGCGGTCAGGCCGGCTTCGACTGGATCGTCCTGGATCTGGAGCACGGCGCCGCGACGGAGGCCGACCTGCTGGGTCTGCTCTATGCGGTCGGGACAACGCCGATGGTGCCGATCGTGCGCGCCCAGTCGGCCGAGCGGCTTCGGGTCGGTCGGGCGCTGGACCTTGGGGCCGCCGGAGTCATGCTCCCCCAACTCCAGTCGTTGGCTGAGGTCCGCGAGGCGGTCGGATACCTGCGCTACCCGCCGCTGGGCCAGCGCGGGGTCGCACTCCGGACGCGCGGCGCGGACATGGGCACCATCGGGCACGCCGACGTCGCTCGAGTCATCAACGAACGCATCGTCGGCATCGTCCAGATCGAGTCGCCGGGGACCGTGGCCGATGCGGACGCGATCGCCGCGCTCGATGCAGTCGATGTGCTGTTCGTGGGTCCGGCGGACCTGTCGCACGGTCTTGGGGTCCCGGGCCGGTTCGACGATCCGTCGTATCTCGATGCGCTGCGCACGGTCGTCGCGGCCTGTGAACGGCACGGCAAGGCCGCCGGGATCCTCATCTACGACGCCTCGGCTCTGCCCCGCCACCTGGAACTCGGGTTCCGGTTCATCGGCCTCGGCTCGGAAGGCGCGTTCGTGAGCGCCGGCGCCCGGGCGATGCTGGCCGCCGCCAGCCGAACCTGAACGACCGATCGCCGCGCCGCCCCGGGCCGTCGGCGCCCGGGTTGCCGATCAGTGGCCGCCGGGCAGAACGGCCGTGGCCTGGATCTCCACTTTGAATCGGCGAGCCCGACGGCATCGCCCTCGTCGTCGAGACGCTGGTCGGCGATGACGCCATCGTCATCGTCGAGCGCGTTCGCGACTTGCTCGACAGCTGACAGGCGACCACGCAGGCGACCACGCAGGGCTACCTGTCCATCTCCGCCTCCAGCGGGGTGGCCGGGTGCGGTGCCCCATCCGGTCGTGGCGAGGTCTGCGCCACGATCACGGCGAGCAGGATCAACCCGCCGCCGACCAGCTGGATGGGTCCCAGGGTCTGATCCAGCACCAGCCAGGACAGCAGCACGATGAACACGGGCTCGGTCGTGCTGACCAGGGCTGCCTGTGCGGCGCCGATGCGGCGCGCCCCGGCATACAGCGCCTGGATGGCGATGAACGACGCGATGAGTCCGATGCCCACCAGAGACGGCCAGGCCGCCGCCGGGATCTGGGCGGGCAGGAACGGTCGTCCAGTGAGCGTGGCCAGCACCACGAATACGACGGCGCTCGCGGTCATCATCAGCGCCGTTGTCGCGGCGGCATCGCGGGCCGTGCCGTCCGCAGCTGGAGCGTCGCTCCCGAGTCGGTCGCGACGCTCGCCGGACAGCCGCGCCGAGAGCACGATCCAGACCGAGTAGATGGCCGCCGACGCCAGGATCAGCAGCAACCCTTCGACCGTGATCGCGCCACCGATCTCTACGCTGCCCAGGGCGAGGAGCACACCGGTCGCCGCGATGGCCAGGGCGATCCACGGCCGGCGACCCTGCAGCCTGGTCGCGTAGCGTAGCGAAAGGATGGCGACGAAGACCGGGTAGAGGTACACGAGGACACCGGCAAGTGCGGCCGGGATCGTCTCGAGGCCCGCGTAGTAGGTGCCGGCGTTGCCGGTGTACAGGGCGCCCAGGGCGAGGGCCATGGCTACCTGCCGGCCGGACAGGCGCCGCAGGCCGGCACGGCGGCCCGGTGACATGACGACCCACACCCAGCCGGCCGCGGCCCCGATCATGAATCGCCAGGCGAGCAGCGTCAGGGCGTCCGTGCCCTCGGCGTAGCTGAGGGTCGCGAAGATGGAGCCCGACCCGAAGCTGACGCCGGCCACCAGCACCAGGAGCAGCCCAACCGCCCGTCGTCGATCCATGGACCGCGAGGCTAGCAGCCCGGACCGCTGGCCGGCTCGGCTCCGGCCACCTCGCGCGTGAGGGACTACACTTCACAACGTGACCGACCCCTCCGAACGTGCGGTCGCCCGCCGCGTTCCGTTCCTGACCGACGAGCGCCTCGGCGTGCTCAGCCGTCGCCAACCCGTGACCGTACCGCCGGGCACCAGCCTGAGCGATTGCGTTCGGGCGATCCAACGCACGGGGACCAGCGATTCGGTCTTCGTGTGCGATCCAGGCGGCAGGCTGCTGGGCGTCCTGACCGAACGTGACATCTTCGGGCGGATCGTCGGAGCCACCATGGACCTGTCCCAGCCGGTCGAGACGCTGATGACTTCGGAGCCGCGCACCCTGGAGCTGGACCAGACGATCCGCGACGCGATCGACCTGATGCAGACCGGCCGCTACCGCAACGTCCCCGTCGTCGATGCCAGCGGCCACCTGGTCGGCGTGGTTCGTCAGTCGGACATCATCAAGTACCTGGCCGAGTCGTTCCCGGAGGAGTTGCTGAACCTTCCGCCGCGGCCCCACCAGCGCATGGAAGAGTCGGAAGGGGCGTGACGATCAGCACGCGACCGGAGCTTGACATCCAGGAGCTCGAACGGGTCACGATCCGGTTCGCTGGAGATTCCGGCGACGGGATGCAGCTGACCGGGACGCAGTTCACCCGGACTGCCGCCGTATTCGGCAACGACATCAGCACCCTGCCGGACTTCCCGGCGGAGATCCGCGCCCCGGCAGGCTCGCTCCCGGGCGTCAGCGGTTTCCAGATCAGCTTCAGTTCCACGGACATCCATACCCCTGGCGACGAGCCGGATGTCCTGGTGGCGATGAACCCTGCCGCCCTCAAGACGAACATCGGCGACCTGCCGGCGGGCGGCGCCCTGATCGTCAACAGCGATGCGTTCACGCAGGCCAACCTGAACAAGGCCGCCTACACGTCCAACCCGCTGACCGACGGCTCGCTGAAGCCCTACACGACCTTCGAGATCCCGATCTCATCGCTCAACGAGCGCTCGCTGGACGGGCTGGACATGACCAGCAAGCAGAAGGACCTGACCAAGAACTTCTTCGCGCTTGGGATCATGTTCTGGCTGTACGAGCGGAGCATGGAGCCCACGATCGCGTGGGTCGAGTCGAAGTTCGGCGCTCGGCCGATCGTCGCGGAGGCCAACAAGCGGGCCCTCAAGGCCGGCTACGCGTTCGGCGAGACCACGGAGATCTTCCACACCCATTACCGGGTCAAGCCGGCTCGCCTGGACCCGGGCACGTACCGCAACATCACCGGCAACGAGGCGGCCGCGCTAGGGTTTCTGGCCGCCTCCAGGCTTGCCGACCGCCCCCTGTTCTACGGTTCCTACCCGATCACCCCGGCCAGCGATATCCTCCACCAGCTGTCGGGCTACAAGACGTTCGGCGTCAAGACGTTCCAGGCGGAGGATGAGATCGCCGCGATCGGGGCCGCCATCGGGGCGAGCTACGGCGGCTCCATGGGCCTCACCGCGTCGTCCGGCCCAGGCATCGCGCTCAAGACAGAGGCGATGGGCCTTGCGGTCATGGTGGAACTGCCGCTCGTGGTCGTGGACGTCCAGCGCGCTGGTCCGTCCACCGGGATGCCGACCAAGAACGAGCAGGCGGACCTGCTCCAGGTCATGTTCGGGCGGAACTCGGACTCGCCCCTTCCCGTGGTCGCGCCGGCCACCCCGGGCGAGTGCTTCACGATGGCCATCGAGGCCTGGCGGATCGCCCTCAAGTACATGACCCCGGTCGTCTACCTCTCGGACGCATTCCTGGCCACGGGCTCAGAGCCGTGGCGGATCCCGTCCCTCGCCGACCTGCCGGACATCCGCGTGGGGAACGCGACGGACCCGGCCACATACCGCCCATACCAGCGAGATCCGGAGACCCTGGCGCGACCGTGGGCCGTCCCGGGCACGCCGGGCCTGGAGCATCGGATCGGCGGACTGGAGAAGGCGGATATCACGGGCAACGTCAGCTACGACCCGGACAACCACCACCGGATGCAGACGCTTCGAGCGGCCAAGGTCGCGGGGATCGCCAACGACATCGATCCGCTGGAGGTCCTTGGACCGGCCAGTGGCGATCTCCTGATCCTGGGCTGGGGCTCCACCTACGGCGCCATCCGTTCCGCGGTGGAGCGCATGCACGTAAACGGTCGTTCCGTGGCCCATGCCCATCTGCGCCATCTCAACCCGTTCCCGGCCAACACGGAAGAGGTCCTGCGCAGCTATCGGCGCGTGCTCATCCCGGAGATCAACATGGGCCAGCTGCTGATGCTTGTCCGGGCGAGATACCTGATCGATGCCATCGGCTACGACCGGGTCCGCGGCAAGCCGTTCCGGATCGCGGAGATCGTCGACGAGGCCGAGCGCATCCTTGGGGAGACCACGTCATGACCACGGAAACGGCCACCCCCGTGCCACCAACGCCGCCTCAGCCACCGCTCAGCCCGGAGAACGCGAAGGTCATCGCCCTCACCCGCAAGGACTTCGTGTCCGACCAGGAGGTCCGCTGGTGCCCGGGCTGCGGCGATTACTCCATCCTCGCCCAGACCCAGAAGGTGATGCCCGACTTCGGGTACGCCCGCGAGAATATCGTGTTCATCAGTGGCATCGGCTGCTCCGGGCGCCTGCCGTACTACATGAACACGTACGGGTTCCACACCATCCACGGCCGCGCCCCGACGTTGGCCACCGGGCTCAAGGCGGCTCGACCGGACCTGATGGTCTGGGTCATCACCGGCGATGGCGATGCCCTCTCGATCGGCGGCAACCACATCATCCACTCGATGCGACGGAACGTGGACATCAACCTGGTCATGTTCAACAACCGGATCTACGGGTTGACCAAGGGACAGGCGAGCCCGACGTCGGAGTTCGGCAAGCGCACGAAGTCGACGCCGATGGGCTCCGTGGACATGCCGATCATGCCCCTGACCCTCGCCCTGGCGGCGGAGGCCTCGTTCGTCGCCCGCTCGGTGGATACGCATACGGAGCACCTCCAGGGGACGTTGGAACGGGCCGGTCGACACCAGGGCAGCTCGTTCGTGGAGGTCCTCCAGAACTGCAACATCTTCAACGACGGCGCCTGGCGGGACTTCACCGACCGCGAGGTGCGCGAGGACCGGATGCTGGTGCTGGAGCACGGGGCGCCGATGATCTTCGGCAAGGACCGCGACAAGGGCATCCGGCTGCGTGGCCTGCACCCCGAGGTCGTGACCATCGGGCAGGACGGGGTGACGGAAGCGGATCTGGTGGTCCACGACGAGACAGCCGACGAGCCATACCTGGCACTCATGCTGTCGCGGATGTTCTGGCCGGAGTTCCCGGTACCGGTCGGCGTCCTGCGCGCGATCAGCCGGCCGACCCATGATCGCCTGATCGAGGATCAGCTGGCGACGGCCGTGGCGAAGTCCGGGCACGGGGATCTGGAGCTCGCCCTGCATGGCGGGGAGACATGGACCGTCGAGTAGACGCGGGCCACGACGGGATCGTTGCCGGACAGGAAGCTGGTGGCGACCTGATGCGCTGCCCGGCCTGCGGATTCGACAACCTCATGGGCACCGACACGTGCGACAACTGTGGCGCCGACCTCGCCGGGCGCGATGTCCCCCAGCAGGCACCGGCCTTCCACGGCCGGCTCCTCGGCGAGCACCTGGATGAGCTCGGGGCGCCCACGCCCGTCACAGTGAGCCCGGACGCACCCCTGGACGTGGTCATCGCCCGGATGCACGAGACGGAGAGCGACTGCGTCCTCGTCATGGCCGGCGAGCGGCTCGTCGGCATCTTCACCGACCGCGACGCCGTGGTGAAGGCGGCCGGAAAGCCCCTCGCGTCGATCCACGTGCGTGACGTCATGACCCCCGACCCGGTCGTCCTGCGCCACGACGACCCGATCGCGGTGGCCATCCACAAGATGGCCGTGGGCGGCTTCCGACACATCCCGATCGTGGAGGACGGCAAACCGACTGGCGTGGTCACGGCTCGCGACGTCTTCCACCACCTTGCCAAGACGCTCGGTTGACCGACACACCCCGCGTCGTCATCCTGGCGGACGACCTGATCTGGGCCGACCGGCTCGCCGCGGCCGTCCGGACGGCCGGTGCCCAACCGGTTTCGGTGCGCACGCTTGATCGGTTCCGGGCCGCGCTCGCGGGCACGACCTT
>Ga0163144_10005799_pt1 | contig 27449 bp, 24 predicted proteins | sample OliLak19BULKMAT1_FD_123175 | JGI IMG/M metagenome (GOLD analysis project Ga0163144, IMG submission 123175) | Freshwater microbial mat bacterial communities from Lake Vanda, McMurdo Dry Valleys, Antarctica - Oligotrophic Lake LV.19.BULKMAT1 | ecosystem: Environmental > Aquatic > Freshwater >... | reverse complement strand
TTGCTGCACGAAGCGATAAGAGTTCAATTGGTTTTGCGGCTAATGTTAAGTCGAAAGAAGAAATGCGCCATAGTGATGTATTAAAAGAGTTACAGATTGAAGATATAATTAAGTTTGGTATGATCCCTGAGTTTATTGGGCGTTTGCCAGTTGTTGCTACTTTAAAAGAGCTTGATAAAGATGCTTTAATTAAGATTCTTACCGAACCTAAGAATGCTATTGTAAAGCAATACAAGAAACTCTTTGCTCTGAATAATGCTGAACTTGAGTTTACGGAAGATGCTCTTGAGGCGGTGGCAGCTAAAGCGTTAAAAAGAAACACTGGTGCAAGAGGCCTCCGTTCTATAATTGAAGAATTGTTGTTAGAGGATATGTATAATTTTTCTGAATTGAAAAATAAGAAGATTACCTTTAACAAAGAGACAGTAGAAAATAATGTTGCGGCAGTCATTAAGCCAATAAAAATTGCTAAGGTTTCTTCTAAATCACCAAAAAAACGTTTGGCTGTATAAACTCTATAGCATTATTAAACATGGTTTCATTTATTGCTGAAAGAGAGGAGAAATTAAAGTTATTTATTAACAGTTGTTTTTCTAAAATACCGCATACAATTGAGTCTATGCTTGGTGATGCTGGTATGCGTAGCTACTATAGAGTGTGGGCTGACAGCAAAAGTTATGTAGTGATGGATTGTCCCCCAAGTTATGCAAATGTTCAGTCTTTTATTAACATTGCTAATTTTCTTTTGAAAAATGATTTTTCAGCTCCGCTGGTTATTAAGAAGGATCTTAAGCAAGGTTTTTTGGTTATAGAAGATTTTGGAATTGTTAGCGTCAAAAACTACTTGGAAGAGATAGCGGATAATATTCAAGAAAAAAAGAATATTTATTGCTTAATCGTTGATTTGCTGTGTTCACTTCAGAAGTTAGAGTGCCCCACCGGGCTTAGGTATTTTGATAATGAACTACTTTGCAAAGAAATAGAGCTTTTTGTTGATTGGTATATTCCTTATGCATATAAGCGAGAACTAAAAATACATGAATTCGATGAATTTATCGAAATTTGGCAAAATGTTTTGGCAAAGCAAGCTACAATGCCAAATTGTTTAGTTCTAAGGGATTATCATTTAGAGAATATGATGTATCTACAGGAACGTGATTCATTTAGGAAAATAGGTTTACTTGATTTTCAGGATGCTCTTTGTGGTTCTCCGGTTTATGATCTAGTCTCTGTACTAGAAGATGCACGATTTGATGTAACTCGGCAAGATGCGCTTGATCTTGTAGATTATTTTGCTGAAAAAAAAGAACTTGATAAGTTCGAGGTATTGCGTGACTATCATATATTAGGCGCACAAAGAAATTGTAGGATCCTTGGAGTATTTTCTAGAAAATATACAAGAGATAACGATGATAGTTATTTAAAATATATCCCAAGAGTACAAAAATATTTGGAATATGATTTGTCACACCCTGACTTACTTCCGGTAAGAAAGTGGTTGAAGAATTTAAAGTAGGTTGGAATGATTGATACTATAATGTTATTTGCGGCTGGATTTGGTAATAGAATGCGCCACTTAACTGAAAATAGCCCTAAAACATTAATTCCTATTTTGGGTCAGCCGATGCTACACCATGCACTGGCTTTGTGTAAAATGTATCCATTCCAAAAGGTAGTAATTAATACCCACTATTTACATGATCAAATTAGTAAATCTGTCGATGACTTCAAGAAGCTTAATCCATCGTTTCCTGAAATAATAGTAATATACGAAGAAGAGCTGCTCGAAACAGGGGGGGCTATTAAGAATGCTCTGGCACAATTGGGAAAAGATCCAGTTTTTGCTCTAAATACTGATATTGTTCTAAAGTCTGAGTATAATATTTTTGCTGACATGATTAAGAAATGGAATCCTGAAGAAATGGACTTTTTACTTTTAATGCAAAAATATAATAGAGCTGTTGGTTATTCTGGCCATGGCGATTTTGATCTGCTTGCTGATGGAAAGCTTTCTAGACAAGATAAAGAAGGAAATTATGACTATATGTATGCTGGTTTACAAATTTTAAAACCGCAGAAAATAGCCAAACATCCACTCAAAGTATTTTCTCTTAGAGAATATTATTTAAACAGTGATAAGGTAAGAGGTATCGCTGCAAAAGATAGCACAAGATGGTATCACGCTACTACGCCAGAAGATTTAGTCGATATTGAAATGGATATGCTGGCTCATGGTGATCAATAATTCTATTCATAGTTTTTGTATATTAGGTCTGTTTTGTTGTAACTGACAAATAGAGTTTAAACTTATGTCACTAACAATTCACTGGTTTCGTCAAGATTTAAGATTAAGTGATAATCCTTCGTTATCTGCGGCTGTAGAAAACGGTGATGTTTTGCCAATTTATATACTTGATGACTATAATCCAGGTCAACATGTTATGGGAGAAGCAAGTAGAGTCTGGTTGCATCACTCTTTGAATAAACTTAATGAATCTTTGGGTGGTGGCTTGAGAGTATTTTCTGGTAATGCTACAGATATTATTCTCGATCTAACGCAGAAATATAATATAAAATCAGTATATTGGAATAGGTGCTATGAACCATGGAGGATTAAACGAGATAAAATAATAAAAGAGAGTTTGCAAAAACAAAATATTGACGTAAAAAGCTTTAATGGATCGTTAATGATCGAACCGTGGAAGTTTCTCAAAAGTGATGGAACCCCTTATAAAGTATTTACTGCTTTTTATAAAAAAGCTTACCTAGATGGTTATTTTACCAGTACACCAATACTAAAGCCTAATAATACCCATTACACAAAAGATAATATAGATTGTTTAGATATAGAATCTCTTGCTTTATTGCCATCTGATAAATGGGGAAATAATATTATTAAAGGCTGGGTTGTAGGAGAAAATGCAGCATATAAAAAACTGCAGAACTTTTTACAAGTGGGTATAAAAAACTATAAAGAGGGTAGAAATTTTCCGTCTAAGGAAAATACTTCTCGTCTTTCACCGCACTTGCATTTTGGTGAAATTTCTCCAAGACAAATTTGCTATTACATTCAATCTCTAAATATAGAAGAAAACCTAGAATGTTTTGTTAGTGAAATAGCTTGGCGTGAATTTTCATATTACCTGCTTTATCATTTTCCCCAGATCCCAGTAAATAATTTAAATATTAAATTTAATCAATTTCCTTGGAGAGATAATAAAAAGTTACTTGGTTGTTGGCAAAAAGGTATAACGGGTATTCCTATTGTTGATGCCGGGATGCGGGAACTTTGGCAAACAGGTTATATGCATAATAGAGTGAGAATGATTGTTGGTTCATTTTTAGTAAAAAACTTACTAATCCACTGGAATCATGGGGAAAGATGGTTTTGGAATTGCTTATTTGATGCAGATTTAGCTAGTAACAGTTGTAGTTGGCAATGGGTTGCTGGATGTGGGGCAGATGCTGCGCCTTATTTTCGGATTTTTAATCCCGTAACTCAAGGGGAAAAATTTGATACTACAGGGGAATATACTAGGAAATATGTACCAGAATTAAAATCATTACCAGATAAATATTTATTTAATCCTTGGGAAGCTCCAAAAAAAACGTTGATTGATGCTGGAATTCAGTTAGGAATCAATTATCCAGAGCCTGTAGTTGATTTAAGTTCTTCCAGGAAAAGAGCTCTAGAAATATTTTCTTCCCTTTAAAACTTGCTTATCCTTATAACTTATATGAGAAACCAATGGCTATAATAGAAGAAGGCTCGTGCCTTATCGAATTTATAAATAACCAAGGGCTTGGTTGCGGTAAGAGTCCTCTGGGATTAGTAGAAGTACCATATGTTCTCCCAAATGAAATTATCACTTTTGAGAGACACGAATATCGTCGGCAATCTAATTGTTTGCTCAAAAATATTGAAAAACTATCGAGCCATAGAATTACGCCAGAATGTAAATATTTTGGGCGGTGTGGTGGTTGTATGCTCCAGCATATGGACCTGAAAACTTACGATAATTTCAAGCTTAGTCTTGTAAAACAGGTTTTGCCTCCTGAGACTATAATCAATCCTATAGTTACTATTCCTAAAGGAACCCGTCGCCGTATCAATCTGCAGGCTCTTAAAAAAAATGAGCAACTCTTCCTTGGATTTTATCGGTTCCATTCCCATCAGATCATTGATATAGATAGCTGCCCAGCCATGATGAGCCCGTTGTCGGCTATACTTATACCACTCAAAGAAGTTCTTATGAATATTTTGGAACATAGACAAAAAGCTGAAATCTTTCTAATGCATGCAAGTAATGGTATTGATATGCTCCTTGAGCTTCATAACCTTATCAATATTATACCAGAGCAGGAGCAAGAATTGATAGATTTTGCAAAAAAAACTGGAATTATTAGATTACAATTTCGTTCATCTAAAAAGCCTAAAGTTTTGTTTGAAAGTGAAAAACCATATATTTTATTAGGAGATAAAAAAGTTACTACTGATGCCAGGGGCTTCATGCAAGCAAGCTTCTCGTCAGATCAAATACTAGCAGATTTAGTGGAACAATATTTACCTCAAGAAAAAGGCGCTTTAGTTGACTTGTTCTGCGGCCGAGGCACTTTTGCCCTACCACTTAGTAAGCGTTTTAGAGTGGATGGTTTTGAATCTGATGTAACCTCGCTTGAGGCCCTTGGAAAGGCGGCAGAAGGAGCGATAATGCTGTATGAACGTGATTTATTTACTAATCCTTTAAGTAAGGACGAGCTACGGTCATATCGTTTTGCTGTTATTAACCCACCAAGAGCTGGTGCTTTAGAACAGGTCAAGACGTTGGCTCGTAGTAAGTGTGAAAGGGTGATCTATGTTTCGTGTAATCCAGAGAGCTTTGCTCGTGATGCAGGTATTTTAGAAAATGGAGGGTATAAACTGCTTGAAGTTACTCCAGTAGATCAGTTTTATTGGAGCTCACATCTTGAGGTTGTAGGAGTCTTTGTTTCTACTGAGGTCTAGGATTGGTTTTGCTATATTCAGGTTATTTAAGACTGTTGATAACAGTTTCTAACTCTACAAAGGCCTTCTCGAGTAAGTTGTAATTCGATGATCTAAGTACTAGGGCAGTTCCATGGATACCATTTTTTGTAAACGGGTAACTGCCCATATCTACCTCTCTATATTTGTTTTGTAATTCTTCAAAACTAATTGCGATCTTGCTTTCGCCCATCATTACTTCTAGGGTTTTTGACTGAACAACTGTGCCTCTTTTTAGCATTGGAATAGCTGATTTAAGCATCGCTTTCATAATATTTGGAATACCGGCCATAACAAACACGTTATTAATAACAAACCCTGGCACCATCGTAGCATCATTGTGCAGAAGCTTGGATGATTCTGGTATGTAAGCCATTTTTTCTCGAGCGGAGTTTAATTTTTCTCCCATTTTATCGTAGTAATTTTTTAGAATATTATATATTTCATCATTTCGGACATAGCCAACATTAAATGCCCCGGCCATTGCTTCGGCAGTTATATCATCGTGAGTTGGGCCAATCCCACCTGTTGTGAAGACGTAATCATACTTGTGGCTTAGCTCTCGAACAGTATCTATAATCATTTTGCGATCATCGGCAATGGTTCTTGTTTCGACGAGTGAAACTCCTATCTCGCCAAGTCTCAGAGCAACTTCTTGTGTGTTAATATCAAGGGTTCTGCCTGACAGTATCTCGTTGCCAATGATAATTGCAGCTGCTGTATAATTGCTCATTTTCTACTTTTAATTTATTTGATTATCATAATATCAGGCTATGGATATAAAAAAAGAGCCAATGCTTGCATTGACTCTTTTTATTTATTATTTATTGCTATTAGCAGACACTATAGCAGGACTATTTTCTATCACCAAAGAATCTTAGCATATATAAGAACAAGTTGATAAAGTCTAGATACAATGTAAAAGCTCCCATAATAGCAGTTTTTTCACCCATCTCGCCACCACCAGATTGATAATACAGTGACTTTAATTTTTGTGTATCCCAAGCTGTTAGTCCCATAAAAATTGCTACGCCAACAAAAGAAGTTGCAAAACTAATCGCAGGGCTTTTTAGAAAAATATTAACCAAAGATACTACAATCAAGCCAATTAAGCCCATAACCAAGAACGACCCCATTGATGTTAAATCTCTTTTAGTAGTATATCCATAAAGGCTCATAGAACCAAACACTGCTGAGCAGATAAAGAACGTACGTGCAAGAGATTGTCCAGTATATACCAGTCCCAATGAAGAAAGTGACATTCCCATTACAGCGGCGTAAACCCAAAATAAAGCCTGGGCTTTATTAACAGACATACTTCCCATGCCCATAAAGAAGTAAATAGCAATACCAAGAGGAGCGAAAGTAATGATCATTCCCAGCATTGATGTGCCCATAAACTCGCCATTTGGTCCGATATTATACATCAGATTCATTAATGGTGGAAAATTTAGAGTACCAAAAGCGAAAACTCCCGTAAGCAGGAGAGCAAGAGCCATGTAGTTATATATTTTAAGCATATAACTCCTAAGTCCTTCATCAAAGCCCTTAGTATCCTTCGCAGCAAACGATTTAGTATAATCAATCATATAGTTACCTCGTAAGTCAATTTATTATCTACATTAGTAATAATATAAGCGCTTTTTATAGTTTTTCAAGTAGTAAACCTAAAAATACAGCTTAGTGTGTAGTATACCTATTAAGAGTGTGATACCGACATATGTATTGGATCTGAAACGCAGTTGGCAATTTTTAGGATCTTGGATATCTAAAGTTTTTACTTGCCATACAAGTAAACTTAGACCCAAAAATATTCCTAGGTAAAATATTGGGGATAAACTGATGGTAGTTAGATAATACGAAAGAAAAAATAAAACTATAAATATAATATAAAATATCATAATCCACGCCTTGTAATTCTTGTTTTCTAACCAAATTGCCATTGATTTAACGTTAATTTTCTTATCATCTTTAATATCCATGAACCCATATATTACATCGAATCCTATTGTCCAAAATCCTATAGCTAAATATAGGATGACAGCATTTATGGATATATTATTAGTAATACTCGCATAACCAATTAAAGAAGCTGTGCTATAAGTTAATCCAAGGAAAACTTGAGGTAGGTAAGTTATTCTCTTCATTAGAGGATAAAAGGCCGTCATAACTGCAGCAATTAATGAAGTATAAATTGCTACTTCAGGGAGTGTGATGAGTATTAGCAAACTAATGACTAAAAATATCATCAATTGAATAAGGGCAAATTTTATACTAATTGACCCATTAGCTAGCGGCCTGTTTTTTGTTCTCTCAACTTTGCTATCAAAATTTTTATCAAAAATATCATTAATAATACATCCAGCACCCCTTGCAGTAAGGCTTCCAAGAAAAAATAATGGAAGCATTTTAAGGTCAGTAAAAGTAGTGCTACCAAGAATCGCGCCAAACGATGCTATGAAAAAAGGGAGCAAGTAACTAGCTGGTATGTTAAGTCTTGCTAGCTTAATTGCAGATAAAAATATGTTTGGCATTTTTGTTCTAGTTGTAATATTATTCTTCACTCTAAATACTAATAAATAAATTATTCCAGTTAAGTAATACCAATGGTAGAATTCCCTAGCAAGTACAAGTTTAGTGACAGCGAAAAAAAATGGCAACAGTTTTGGCAAAAGCAAGGTGTATACTTGTGGGATAGAAACGAAACTCGTGATAGGACTTATGTTGTTGATACACCTCCACCAACAGTTTCCGGACAATTGCATATAGGGCATGTTTATAGCTATACCCACACTGATTTTATCGTGCGTTATCAGCGTATGAAGGGAATGAATATATTTTATCCAATGGGTTTTGATGATAATGGCTTACCAACGGAGAGATTAGTCGAAGCGAAGCGAAAAGTTAGAGCAAGCAGCATGAATCGGGAAGAATTCATTGCCATTTGTCAAGACGTTGTAGAGGTTGAAGAGGCAAAGTTTCATGATTTATTTAATCGAATTGCATTATCAGTAGATTGGAATATTGAATATAGAACTATTAGTCCTATTTCTTGCAAAATATCTCAAATGTCTTTTCTTGATTTAATACAAAAAGAACAGATATATCGTGATTCACAGCCGATGCTTTGGGATCCTGTTGATCAAACCGCTCTAGCGCAAGCTGATATAGAAGATCATGAAAAAACAACCTTCATGAATGATATTCAATTCACAACCGAAGATGGTAAGCCAATAATTATTGCTACTACGAGACCTGAATTACTCCCTGCGTGTGTGGCTGTGTTATTTCATCCCGATGATACAAGATATAATAAACTAGCTGGAAAATTTGCGATATCACCGCTATTTAGTGTTAAAGTACCTTTATTAGCCGATGATATGGTTGATCCAGCAAAAGGTACCGGCCTTGTAATGTGCTGCACTTTTGGTGATCAAACAGATATTTTATGGTGGAGAAAGCATAAACTTCCGACAAAAATAATTTTCAGTAAGTGGGGGACAATAGCTGGCATAGAGTTTGACGATACTTGCATGGATAAAGAAAAGGCAGAGAAATTTGCTATGGAAATTGTTGGTATGAAGATCATCCAAGCAAGAGAAAAAATTATTGAACTTTTGAAAAACGAAGGTTTGCTTCCGAGCCAAACAGAGAGAATTCAGACGGTAAAATGTGCAGAAAGATCTGGTTCTCCGCTTGAGATACTAACGACCCCGCAATGGTTTATTAAAGCGGTTAACCACAAAGATGAGTTAGCCAAAAGATCTAATGAATTAAATTGGCATCCATACTCAATGAAAATTAAGCTTGATAGCTGGATTCAAGGCGTATCGCTTGATTGGTGTATTTCAAGGCAAAGATATTTTGGTGTACCTTTTCCTGTGTGGTATTCCAAAAGAAGGGGCGAAGAGGGAAAAATACTTTTGGCAAAACCTGAACAGCTACCGGTAGATCCTTTGCGTGATTTGCCGATTGGTTATGCAAGAGAGGAGGTAGAAGCTGACAAAGACGTGATGGATACGTGGTCAACTAGTTCCGTTTCTCCTCAGCTAAGTTCTCATGGTATTGCACAAGGTTTTATGGTTGACCAGGAACGTCATAAAGCCTTGTTCCCGGCTGATTTGCGCCCCCAAGCGCATGAAATATTACGAACATGGGCTTATTATACCTTACTCAAAAGCCATCTACATGAAAACACGTTGCCGTGGAAAAATATAATGATTAGCGGTTGGTGTTTGGCTGAAGATCGAAGTAAAATGTCTAAATCTAAAGGTAATGTTCTGGTTCCAGATGCTTTACTTGAACAATTTGGTGCAGATGTTGTAAGATATTGGTCCGCTAGTTCAAGGCTTGGGGCGGATACAGCTTATTCCGTGGATGTTATGAATAATGGTAAGCGTCTAGTGAATAAATTATGGAATGCAGCAAAATTTGTTTCCCAACATTTTGATAAAATTCCAAGTGAATATAAAAATGTAGAGCTATCTGAATTAAAGGATAAAATCTGTTGTGATTTTGACAAATATTTTATAACCAGATTGTCCAGTCTTGTGAGTGCTGCAACTAGAGAGTTTGAAAAATATGAATATGCTGGGGCAATAGATCATACAGAGCAATTTTTTTGGTTTTTATTCTGTGATAATTACCTAGAAATTACAAAAGCTAGGGCCTACGATGAAGAAAATAAAAATGCCGCAAGTGCTTTGAGTGCTAGATTAACACTTTATCATAGCTTGAAGATAATCCTAAAATTGTTTGCACCATTCTTACCGCATATTACAGAGGAACTTTATCAATTGCTATATACTACTGATGCCTCAATTCATAGAAGAGGTTCTTGGCCAGTATTAGACTTAGTTTTTAATGGGGTAGATAAATCTTCCGAACAGCTAATTGAAGTTTTGGAGATGGTACGAAAAGTGAAGGCAAAAGATAATTTATCTATTAAAGCGCCAATAAACTACATTGAGATAGCTGGTAAAAAAAGCTTATCTGATGATTTGATTACAGATTTGCAAAACGTAACCTCAACTATGGAAATAAGATTTGTTTCTGAACTAAGTAGTAAAGAGCAAGGGCTTAAAACCGAGGTAATAGAGATCAATGTAGTCTATAGTTAAACTACATCTTGATTTTTTATATAACCAAGCGTGCAGATTTATTATCTATAAAGTGCCTAGTATAAAACTTTCGAATGCTTCAATGTTTAGTGGTTTTTCAAAGAAAGCATGTGCTTCTAATTTATTCATCTTTATAATATTTTCGTAGTTGTTCATAGATGAATGTATGATTACCGGAATATTCTTTATATGGGCTATTTCTTTTAAACGTTTTAGTACTATATTTCCATCAATACTAGGCATAATTAAATCAAGTATTATTATATCTGGTAATATAAATTTGCTTTCCAAGGCGAGAAGAGCATGGTGTGGGTTAGTATGACTTAAAATCGTAAAATTTATATTACTTTGAACTTCTAATAATTCCTTAGTAAGTGCTATGTCTTTTATGTTGTCGTCGATTATTACGACCTTCAGTTTTTTTAATTCTGTTAGGTGTATATCCTGAAATATATGATAATTGTAATTAAGGTTATTATAGATAATGCTAGCTGGAGAATTTAACATATTGACGCTCCCTTTTTATTATAAAACTACATTATTTTATTTTAGTGCGTATTAGTTAACGCTTAGTTAATTTAGGTATCTAAGGTTAAATTATGTTGTATTTGCAGCTTGTCAAATGTCAAAGCTAGTAAAAAATTAGATATATTATAAAAGGCCATTAGCATTCTAAAACCCTCAAAAAAAACTATTATTAGTCTAGAAATTATTTGCTACTAAAAGCGTCTTTTGATTTATTTATATTTAACTTAGCAATATATATTTAAGATTTAGCTACTATACTTATATTTGTTAAAAATTTTCCTTCGTTTAAAATTTAAGCAGGAGATTTAATGTAAGTTATTGCACTAAAAATAGGAATTAGAATGATAGACTTTATGAAGTCTCTAGTAGATACAGCTGGTTTTCCGCAAAGGTGGTATTGTGGTACAGCATGGACACCTGAATTGGGTTGGATCCATATTATATCTGACACATTAATTTTTATTTCATATGTAAGTATACCAATTGGTATATTTATACTTACCCAAGACAGAAAATATATTAGATATAAATTGTTATTATGGCTTTTTATGGCTTTTATACTATTTTGCGGCATAGCTCATCTTATAGAAGCAACAATTTTTTGGCATCCTTGGTATAGGTTATCTGCATTAATAAAAGCTATAACAGCTAGTATTTCTTTAATAACTTCCATTGCATTATTTAGCTACGCCCCTAAATTGATAAAATTTTCTGATGATTTAAAACAAAGAAATTATTTGCAATATCTTATAGATAGTATACCTCATCCTCTATTAATTATTGATCAAAACTTTAACATTACTTTTCTAAATAATGAATTTACCCGTTATACTAAGTTCGGATGTTCGGATTTGATAGGCGTGTCTTCTATACAATTATTTCCGGATAAGTTAAAAAAAGAATTTATTTATTACCTTAAAAAAGGATTTTTGAATCAAGAGAATATTTTTAGAGATTTTAAAATCCAAAATAAAAATGGTGTGATAACTAATATAGAAATGTCCTTAGTTTTTATCAACCACTTAGGTGATAAAGAGATGATTTTTTCATTTAAAGATTTAGAGCAAAGTATAGAGCTTAGCTTAGTCAGCGATAAATTAAATGCCATATTTAATGGGGCTGTAGATGGAATAATCATAACGGATGTTTATGGGACAATTCAATCTTTAAATAAAACTGCAGAGGAAATGTTTCAATATTCGGCAAACGAAATTATTGGAAATAACATAAATGTTATTGTACCATTAACTTACTATAAGGATAATAAATTATGCCAAAATTATGATATTAATGATAATAAAGGAACTGGAAAAATAGTAGATAAAGTTTGTGTTGGGTTGAGTAAGAAAGGAAAAGAAGTTCCTTTGGAAATTTCGAGTAGTAGAATTTATGTAGGTAATGAAGAAATATATACAGCTTTCTTGCAAAATATTTCTGATAGAATACAAATGGAACACAAAATTAAAGGTGCTTATGAGGAACTTGAAAATTTTTCATATATTGCTGCTCACGATTTACGGGAACCTTTAAGGGGAATAAGTAATTATAGTACTTTTTTATTAGAAGATTATAGTGATAAGTTAGATGAGGAGGGTGTTAGAAAGCTAAAAACACTACAAAAATTATCGCAACGGTTAGAAAAATTTATAGAATCATTATTGTATTACTCACGTTTAAGCAAAGAAGAGATGGTTTGCGATCTAGTAAATTTAAATGAACTAATTTCGGACGTATTAATTTCTTTAGATATTAGTATTAGAGGGCAAAAAATAAAAATTATTTTTGATAAAAATTTTCCTGATATAACTTGCCAAAAAATTAAAATTAGGGAGATTTATCATAATATAATAACAAACGCAATCAAGTATAATACAAAATCTATGAAAAAAATAGAAATTGGATATTTAATTGATAACAAGGTTCCTTATAACCCTTATATTTTTTACATCAGAGATAATGGAATCGGTATTAAGCAACAACACTACCAACTGATTTTCAAAATGTTTAAACGACTACATTCAAGAGAACAATTTGGCTTAGGTAGTGGTGCTGGACTTGCAATAGTTAAAAAAATAATAGAACAGCATAATGGAAAAATATGGTTAGACTCAAAAGAAGGACAAGGTACAACTTTTTATTTTACAATAGGAGAATATGAGTAATAAAAATGAAAATTTAGCTTTGGTAGTTATTGAAGATAATGAAGAAGATTTATATAGCATAAAACGTGTATTTAATAGTATTGGTAATCAGGTGCCGATAATTCATTACTTAAATGGTGAATTAGCGTTGCAAGCCTTGAAAAAAATGCAAACTATCAATTATAAGGCCAACATAGTAATTTTATTAGATTTAAATTTACCTGGTTTAAATGGATATGATATTGCCAAAAAAATTAGACAAATGCAAAAATTTGCATTTACGCCTATTATTATGTTTACCAGCTCTGCAGCGACAGCTGATATGGAGTTGTCTTATAAAAGTGGTATTAATAGCTTTGTTAAAAAACATGTCAATTTTCAAAAATTTACAGAGTCTATAGTAAGTATTAAAACATATTGGTTTGAAACGAATCTATTACCTACAATATAAAAAGGATAATATGTTAAAAAAAGCAATCAAAGTACTTGTGATTGAAGATTGTATTGAAGATATAGAGCTTTATAAGAGGTTGTTACACAAGATCTTTAATTGTTCTGTAACAGTAGCTAGCCTTGCAAAAGACGGGCTAGAAAGGATGAAGGAACAAGCTTTCGATATTGTGTATTTAGATTACTCGTTACCTGATATGTCTGGTCTTGAATTATTAAGTTTATTAAAAACTACTAATGGTTTTCAATGTCCTATTGTTGTTTTTACAGGTCAGGGCGATGAAGAAATTGCTACTGATTTTTTAAAATTAGGGGCAAGTGATTACGTAATAAAAAGCAAACTTACAGAAGGATGTCTCTCACGTATAACAGTTGGTGCTATTGAAAAATTCCAATATAAGAAATTGTTACAACAGAGGCAACGTGCTTTATATAACTTTGCTCATACAATTTCTCATGACCTTAAATCTCCTTTAAACCGTATTGGTGCATATTCTAAATTACTAAAAAATAATTCATCTAACCAAAAAGTTTCCCAAGATAAATATATTGAGAATATTCTTGAAGATTCTTTTTATTGCATAGAATTCATTAATTCGCTGTTATTATATGCTGAAATGGGGCGCTCCCAGAAAACATTTGAAACTATACATATTAGTGAAATAATAAACAGAAGTCTCAGTAATCTTGAATTAGAAATTAAAAATAAGTCTGCTGAAATAACAATCGATCAATTACCTGTGATACAAGGAGATAAGATAGCATTAATCCAATTGTTCCAAAATCTAATCTCTAATGCGTTAAAGTTTAATATAAATTCTGTTAAAATTAGAATTTGGTCAGAACAAACTAATAAAGACTATATTAATATTTATATTCAAGATAATGGAATTGGTATTGCAGAAGATAAGGTAACGGATATTTTTTTACCATTTCAAAGGTTAAATGAATCTCAAAGTTTTGAAGGATTTGGTCTTGGTCTTGCGCTATGTCAAATGGTAATTGACCAACATATGGCTAATATTAGCGTAAAATCTAAGGTTAACCAAGGTTCTGTTTTTTGTATAGAGTTTCCGACAAACCCTTAAGTGCGCAGTCAACTTTATAATATCCATATATTATTTATTGTATATTGAATATTTTTGGAAAATTAGAATAAAAGTCTGTCATCCTGAACGGCAGATATTATGATCCCAGGCAACGGAAGGAGGGTCCTGATATCTGCCGTTCAGGATGACTTTGTCACGTTGCATAAGAGATTCTTGCCATGAAAATAGACCGGCTTAACCGGAATTTGACATAGTTTTATATCAAACTCAGGTTAATCTAAGAAAACCTTTTTTGGCGAAGAATGGTTTAACTTGTCAGTTAAATCGCTTTTTACAGTTGTTTTACCTATTTGATGGAAGAAAGCTAGTTTTAAGTAATCTCTTATTTCCTCATTTAGCAATTCTATTTTATCTCTGAAGAAGTGATCCGCTCCAGCGATTACTCTGTAATTAACATCAATATTTTTTTGTTTTGAAAGGCGGTTGGCAAGTTCGCTAACGGAATCTTCTGAAACAACACTATCCTTGTCTCCCTGAATAATTAATCCTGGAATAGGGCACGGAGAAAGAAATGAAAAATCGTATTTATTGACCGGTGGTGAAATTGCAAGAAAATTAGTTATTTCTGGTCTACGCATAATGAGTTGCATTGCGATCCATGCTCCAAAAGAAAAGCCAGCAATCATATTAAGTTTGCTCATGGGATAATTTATTTGTAACCAGTCAAGAGCAGTTGCAGCATCGGTCATTTCTCCAATGCCATCATCATATTCACCCAAAGATCTCCCAACGCCCCTAAAATTTATTCTAAGAACCGTAAAATCGTGTTCAAATAAAGTTTTATACACATTATAAACTACTTTATTATTCATAGTGCCACCGAATTTTGGATGAGGGTGCAATACGAGTGCTATCGGAGCTTTGGGATTTGTAGACTCGGCAAACTTCCCTTCTATTCGTCCAGCTGGTCCATTAAAAAATACTTCAGGCATGTAGAGCTCTCCCTCTTAATTTAGTGTTTTTATTAAGTTTTGCACCTAAAAACGTATAACTAAAAAATTTAATCAGCTGGGAAGTGTAGTACTATACGGTTAGGAACTCAACAAAAATTAATACTAAGTTTGTATATTGTCAAACTAACTATAGGCGAAAATAATAAAAATAGAGTTTATTAAAGATAAATAAAGAGTTTGTTAAAATTTTGAGGATGTTGTTTTCTTATATTTTAGTAACTGTAATGTACATAAAGGGACAAAAAACCTTAGCATTATTAAAAAATCTCCTGTTAATGTCATGTGCAGCATGATGGCTACTTCAGCTATGTAGACGGTTTTGTGCAATTTTTTCCAACCAGTAAAAGAAAGCTTCTTTATAGAGTATTGGTTGCTGGTCAAAGCTAGAACTAATAAAATAGGAAAGGCTATCCAAAAAGCTGGAATGATTGCTGGGTGAAAAAAATATATCAGCCCTTCTGCAAAACCTTTTAAAATCCTTTTTATTAGAAAACAGGAAAGGTGAATAAATGCACAAGAAAAGCTTGCTACTCCCAACTGTCTTCGATAACGATTCAATTTAGTAACTAAGGCTAACTTAGGAAAGATAGTTTTTAGTGGATTTAAGGATAAAGTAACGACAAAAAAAATTAAAGCGCAATACCCAGAGTAAAATGTTAATAATTTCCATTGAGTATAGTCATAAATGAGTATCACGCTCATAATAAAGGCGGGTATATGTACAATAATCCAAATCATGTTTTTCCAAATGACAGTGCTGTATATAACTAGGTTAGCTAATTTAACCTCAGTTTGGTATAAGAAACAATGGCAATTACAGTTGAATCTGCTTTTTCATGACAGTAGGCAGCTATGCAATGGGGTAAAGTAATCCTGAATGCACAAGATATCACGATCTTCCTTCCGATGCCTGGGAGCCTAAATCAAGTTTATGATGACGGGCTTTTGTTCTGATTTTTGCTAAAAACAGTCACTTCTTACATTAAACTGAAGTTATAAATAAGATTCTATTGAGAATTTATCTGAGGCTTTTTTGTTACCTTATTAAAAGTATAGAAGCTTCTAGTGTATTTTGTGTAGAACGGATTATGTTTAGTATTTTCTCGATCTCTGGATAGGCACAAAAAGAGAATGTTAGAAATAGTAAGAAGATTATTAAGTTTTTTACTCTTACTACTTGTTCATGTTGTGATTTTTTGTTATCCATAAACCTCATCTCCCTTTATTAAAAAGTTAAATAATGAAGCTCCATAAAGTAAAGAGCTACATTATTTAAACCACGAAGGGAATGAAGATAGGTTTGATTCCCAAGGTGACCGGGGGAGTTCGAAAACCGTTAACAACAGCTACGATAATCTTTAGAAAGAAGTTTCCTTCTGTCCTGAACATCACTATCGTCTCCCCGACCATAAGATCGAGGATTCTATCAATTTATGGCTGATAACGCCATGTTAAACGAAGTTTCGAAACCCCAAAGCCTAATAGGCTATGGTTGTCATTGTATGTAATTAATTACTACAGTCAAGCAAAATTAGGTTCTCATTATATTCCGTAGCTATTTTGTAATATCTTCTTTAGATTACAAATTATGATTTTTCATATATTTTCAGGTGATAAGTAAAGATTAATAAGAAATATTTAATTATTTATTTGTTGATTTTGAGTATCAGCCTAAATTATCATTGAATTATTTAGCTATGGCTTTCATTTTTTGATTAAAATGTCAGTAATATACACTAGCTAATTGGGTTATTAAGGGTTTTTTGCAGCATGTCTAAGAAAGCGGGTAATAGTAAGCAATCATTTATAGAATATAATGCGTCCTATAGATTAGCGGCTGGCGATAGTATAACATTTTATTGTAGCAACATTGCGGGTGGTAAAGTGTATGGTAAAACTATTACTAATACTTTTAGTACCGGAATGGGTGTTTTATATTCTGAACTTGATCAATCCCTTATCTTGGTTAGTCTAAGTGGAGATGGTGCTGAAGGTACTGAATCTTAACCTAATATTTGCCTGATCATTTTTGTCTCTGTGTATTTTATAATTATTATAAGTTGATGGTCGATTGAGTAGTATTAACTGTCAGCATAATCTTGGGCAAACGGGTTAGAAAAACCTAAAATTTATTCAACGGTTGGGAAAGGGGGGTAAAAAAACAATGGTGAGCCCGCCGGGGCTCGAACCCGGGACAACCTGATTAAAAGTCAAGTGCTCTACCAGCTGAGCTACGGGCTCACAAGTTATAGTAAATTGATTACTAATTTGTTATTAACAACGTAACAAAAACTCACCACTGTTTAATATAATCTCTAAGGTTAAGTAAGTGATTTTAAGTTAAAACCCACTCGAAACATATCACAATGCCCTAGAAATTGTGTTTTACTTTATGGTGGAAAAACGATAATATGTCAACAATTATTTTATAAATGATAAGTGAATTGATTATTGATTATGGATGACAAAGATCAATATTCGGATGTTGTAATAATTGTTCCTTCGAGGATAGGTTCTACTAGGCTTCCGAAGAAGGCGCTAGAAAAAATTGGCAACAAAACCTTAATTGAACATGTAGTACTTAGAATTAAATCCAAGTTTAAAGGAAATTTGTATGTTGCTACTGATTCTGAGGAAATAGCTAATTTGGTTAAAAGATCTGACGCGATTGCCATAATGACAGACGAAGATTGTCCGACTGGATCGGATCGTGTCTTTCAGGCTTTTAAAACTATTCCATATAATGATAAAATAAAATACGTGATAAATGTCCAAGGAGATATGCCGTTTGTTGATTTGCATGTTGTGGGGCAAATTATTACCATGCTAAAAACAGAAGACTATGATATTGTGACTTCAGGAGTTAAAGTGGGCAAAGATATTGCGCAAGCAGAATCTAACGTCAAAATTGTTATAGATAAGCATGGAAGGGCTTTGTATTTTTCAAGGAGCATGATTCCACACGGTGGAGAAGAATTTTTGTATCATGTTGGTATTTATGGGTTCAAAGTTGAAGCTCTTGAAAAATTTATAAAACTAGAGAAAAGCAAATATGAAGTTTGCGAGAAATTGGAGCAGCTCAGGGCTCTTGAAAATGGTATGAAGATTGGTGTGTGTGTGTCTAGCGAGATACCGGTGTCAGTTGATACTAGGGGAGATCTTGAAAAGGCTAATCTGTATTATAATCAGCTGGCGTTATAGTTAAATAACTTATTTAAGAGAATATATATCTATGGTTTTGTTTAAAATATGTCTTTCAATAATATTGGTGCTTTCTTCTTTGCTTGCTGAAGCGAATACTAGGATAAAAGATATTGCCGCAGTAGAAGGTGCAAGGGAAAACTTGCTGGTGGGACAGGGATTGGTTGTTGGTCTGGAAGGTACTGGAGACAACTTGAAAAATACGGTGTTTACTAGAACTGGATTGACGGATTTTCTTGAAAGACTTGGTGTCAATGTTCAGGGTGATAAAGACATTAAGACGAAAAATATTGCAGCTGTGACAGTTACTTCTACCTTACCTGCTTTTTCTCGCCTTGGTACCAGAATTGATATAAAAGTTAGTGCTCTTGGTGATGCAAAAAGTTTAAAAGGGGGAACTTTGCTTGCCACTCCTTTGCTTGGAGCTAATGGTAATGTTTATGCTGTGGCTCAGGGCGCGGTTGCTTTGTCTGATTTTACCCCTGTTTCAGGGGATGTTAAGACAAAATCTAGTTCTGTTCAAACTAATGGTTATATTCAAAGTGGAGCGATTGTTGAAGATGAAATAGATTTTTCTTTTGTTGACATGAATAATATAAAATTTTCCTTATATTCACCAGATTTTGGAACTGCGATTGCAGTAGCTGGGGCTATTAATGATCATGTCCCTGGTAATACAGCTAGTGCTCTTGATGCGGCCACTATAGAAATTACTGTCCCATCTTATAGAAAAAATGATTTGGTTGAATTTATTGCTGAAATAGAAGGGCTTGAGGTTATACCAGATTATAAAGCTAAAATTGTTATAAATGAATCAACCGGTACTGTTGTAATCGGTGACAAAGTTAACATCAGGCCAGTTGCTATTGCTCAAGGAAACTTGATTGTCAATGTAGGGCAGCTTGATCTGAATCAATTTGATGAAAAATTTGGTCCCGAAACTGACGAAAAGAAAAGGGGTTTAGTAGATAGTTTTGCGGATCAAAGGCGCGGAAGATCTTTGCATCATTTTACTGAAGGGGCGACTCTTAGTGATCTTGTTTCTGGGTTGAACAGGCTAGGTGTTTTTCCAAGGGATATAATAAATATTTTGCACAACATGAAATCTGTTGGTGCCCTTGATGCTGTAATAGAAGTAAGATAGGTCGGTGTAAGCCGGGAAAGTCATAGTTGATGAAGTACTACGTGTCATGCCTGGCTTAATTCGGCATCTCAGGCAGCGGAGAAAATGCGGGGCAGAAGGCATGCGTAAGTCCAATAAATTCAGCATGACGGTGTGCGTCGAATGATGTAAAAATCATAGTTGATGACGGTGTTGTTAAGATATGCTTGCTATGACGCTTTAAAAAAAATCAGTTAGATAATTAAAATGCCAAATAGTATAAATTACCTAGGTGGTGGTCTAAAAAACACCGGAACTCCAATAGAGCATTATAAAGTTATTGATGAGCGCCGAAGTGAATCTCGCAAGGTTGATAACTCGGCTAAAGCTAGTGAAGTTTTTGCAAAGGCTTTGAGTAAAGAGAAAATTAATGATGCAATAAAGAAAAATGAGACAAAATCTATTGCAAATAAAGCGGTAAAATCACTTGATAAGGACTCTACTTTAGGTGCTAAAAATATTCTGCCAAACAAGCCTAGTGCTAATGTGGCATCATCTTTAGTCAAAAAGGGAAAAGCTGGGTTAGAACCAGATGGCACAGATCTTGCTCGTATGAAGAAAGTAGCTAAAGAGTTGACTGATCAGGTTTATGGGTTCCTTTGGGCTCAGATGGCTGAAGGGGTCAATCAGAATCCTGAAGGTGGTTTTGGTGAAGCTATATTTCAGAAATCTTTATGGCCAGAGCTAGTAAAAAATAGCACAGGCAATGATTTGGATGAAATAGGCAAGGCAATTGTGCGGGACTTAGTAAAACAACAAGAAAATAATGTCAAACAACGAAAATAAAGCCATGAGTCAAGCGGCAGTTGTTAGTAATATAACGAAAGCATTAAAAGACTTGATAGCTGTAATTGAAAAAGAAAATGCGTTATTAAAGGTGGGGCAAGTTTCGGCCATTGATGTTGTCGTTGAAGCAAAAGTAGACGCCTTACATAAGTTTAATGAAGCGCAATTTGTTGTAGAAGAATACGTAAGGACTGGTCAAAAATTTGATCGAGATAGTTTGCCGATGGTAAAGTTGAAGGACTTATTTGGCGTATTGAATGAGTTAAATCGAAATAATGATATTCTTATTCGCAGCAATTTAGAAGTAAGCAATAAAATTGTTGAAATATACAAAGAAAGTAGGACTCAAGAGACGTTAAGACAATTTGGATATAATAAGGATGGCAAAGTTTCTGTCGCAGGAAAAATAGACAAAGTAATGCCATCTATTGGACTCAATGATAAGATTTAGGTAATTAAATATGGCTAAGAGTGTTGAACAAACATTAAGTTTAGTTAGAGAGCAGATAGATGTTGGAGCTCGTAATCTTGAATTAGTAGGAGATCCTAATGCTAGAAGGATTAGCACTTCTTTAACAGTTGATCAAATAGGCGGAAGTAAGGCTCATAGAACAAGCCTTAGTGAAAGTAGGTCAGTAAGTATACTGCAAGAAAGAGCTTATGTTGAGCAAGTGACAAAACTGGGAAATAATAACACATACACCGAATTTTTGAGCGATTTACAATCTGTAATTGGTGGTGAAAAGGATCCTCAGGTGTCTAGGCTTGTAAAGACCATAGATAGTTTTTTTGCTCAAGCAAAAATTCTTGAATCAAGCAGTGGCCATTCGATGAGGCAAGCGTTTATTAATAAGGCTGAAGAAGTTAGTGCGGCAATTACCGGGGCCTCTAAGAAAGTCACGGACTTAAGGTTTGACGCAGATAAACGTTTAAAGCAAAGCTCTCATTCAGCAAGTGGTACTATAAAAGCGCTTTTTAATTTGAACCAACAAATGCTGATTAGCTCATCTCCAATCAGACTTCATGATAAAAGAGATCAACTGGTTCGAGAATTAGCGCATAATTTTGATATCAAAGCCAGCTATGGTGCTAGTGGAACTGTTAGCATTCAAGCGAAATCTAGCGGAGAATTAATCGTTGCAAGTGATTATTACTCCCAGTTTAGTTACGACGGAGTGGAAAGTATTGATGCTATAATAGAAAATAATGACTATCCACCTTTAATGATTACTCAGTTTGGAAGAGATGGCAAGGAAACGCATTCGAAGGTTTTTATTGGCGGAAGTGATGATTCAACGATGTCTGTTACTGGTGGACAATGGTCAGCTTTAATTGATCTTAGGGACAAAATATTGCCAGAAACTGGCGATAAGATTAAAGCATTAGGGAGTAATTTTGCAGATAAATTAAATGCAATTCATAATAATGGTTCTCCTTTTCCGCCAAAAGATTATTTTAAGAGCTCTGTTGACATTAGTAGGGGACAAGATCTTGAATGGGGTGATCCATTTACTATTCATTTTGTTAGTAAAGAAGGTAATCAGCTTCTTGGTGGAGCGGGCAGATTGAACCCAGCGACAATTGACATGAGGAGTCTAGCTAGTACTTCTTTGAGTGGAAAAGCAACAATAGCTGACCTAATAAAAGAACTTAATGAGAAGCTAGATTTGTCTCCTTCAAGACCAAGGGCGGCAATAGGCGCGATTACTGACGGCGCTGGTGTTCCTGTTCAGGTGCCAGGAGAATATTTACTCAATAATATCCAGCTGCGTGCAAGAGGTCCGGTAAATCCAGCAGATGGTAATAGTTTTACCTTTGATCTGGATCTGCAAGGAAGCTCGCATTTTGGTAGTAATATTGAGGTGCTTGAAGTACGTACTGAAGATGTTGCAACTGGAGCAAATCAACAAGCTGTGGTAACAGACCAGCTTCCTGGAAGTTTTAGGTTAGAAAAAGATACAAACACGGCTACTGGACAAAATATTAAAGTGCAAAATGCAGTAGCTGGTAGAGTTATTACGCTGAGAGTTAGGATTACTGGTGATAATGGAGTAGTTTCAGAAGGTACAGTTTCGTTTGCTGCACCACAGCCAGCAACCGTTGTAAATGATAGAATTGCTTTTGATAGCACTCTTAATGTTAATGGTGGCGTAACTACAGGCGCATTCAATCCAGTCCCTCTAACAAGCCATTCAGGTGTTGCAAGAGCAAAACTTGTTGATGATAATGGTATAGAAATAGACCCTAATTCAGGTCAGAGTGGTAAGCTTGTTATTGAAACTAATGATGATTCATATGGACTTGTGATTCAGGGTGGAAATTTTGGCTCTCTGTTTGGTTTTAATGATTTGTTTAAATTCGATGATCGAACAGGAGAACTAAATCTTAACCAAGAAATAGTGGATGACGTAAGTAAATTATCGATTGGTAGAGCTGAAAAAGATGCTGGTATAGCAACGGCTCATACAGTTGGTGATGTAAAAGCTAAAGCAACTTTAGTTTTTGCTGGTGGTGCCTTAGCTGCAGCTGATACAATAACAATAAATCTTCCTGGTTGGCTTGTTCCGGTTGCATTGAATTTTGTCAATGTTTTAGCAGTTCCAACTGATCCAGACGAAATTTTGGTTGCCGATGGTCTTTTTGGACCAAATGGTTTGATGAATAGAATAAATGCCCACCCACAGCTTCGTGGCCTTGTTTTGGCCGGGAATACAGGAGGTAACTTGACTATTGAGTCAAAAGCTGCTGGGATTGGTGGTAATGCAATTACTGTTGCATCGAACTTAGCTGCTACTACTGTGGCTATAAACGGCAATGCAGCTGCTGGTATTAATGCAGCTACGAATTTAAATGCCGGAAATGGAATAGCTGGAACAAATAAGGTTGAAGCTTCACAAGTATTTGGCTATACTATGAAGCCAAGAAATCAGCAAGTTCTTCAAGACTTAAGTGAATTACAAACTGAGCTTGTTACTATTGCAGCAGATAGTTCTTTGCCAAATACAGTTGCGACATTATCTGGTCTTGCGACTATTGTTACTGGTTTGTTGTCTGATGCTGTTAATGAAGCGAAAATTGAATCAGATGTTGCAAAAATTGTCCTAGAGAGGACTGATGCTCAAGTAAAAAAAGATTCTGGTATTAGCAAAGAACAAGAGTACTTAAGAGTTCTAGACTTAGCAAGACTTATGTCGACTTTGTCTCATTTGCTTAGTATGTTGCAAAACACATTGGTAAAAGCTGAAGATATTATGTTTTCAAGATAAATAATTTTAAGAGATAAATAATATGCCAACTATAGGAAGTAACCTTACATCAGCCCTTGATATATTAAATTCCGTTTCTGGAAAACGTAGAGATATAGGTGATCTGTCTAATAAAGTTCAAGATTCATTGGCTAATGTTACAACTGGACAAAAATTTGGTTCGCGCGCAGAGCTGGATGCTACTGGATTATCAGGAAGATTTGATAATGCTCAGGCTATGATTTTAAAAGCTGAGGCGAATAAGACAACGGTATACGTGTCAGACGGTAAGCTTAAATCACAACAACAGGCTCTTATTGACATTAATAAGGCGATGGTTAGATTTGAGCAAGAACGAGCACACAATTCCGCAGCAGCTGGAACAGATGCTCAGAAAGCGGACAAAGCCTTGGGTGAAATTGAACGAATTATGCGAAGTAAAAACCAATCAGGCGAGTATATATTTGGTGGGAATGATCCGTTTACTGATCCATTATCAGTCATCGATCCGGTTACAGGTGACAGAGTTGCGGTTAATCTAAAAACTCAAAGTAATGTCGTGGGGGGTAGCGTATTAGTAAATAATTATAGTGATGCTGGCCCAGACGTAACGGTGGTAACCGCCTCCTCGGCTCATGAGGTAAAGCAAGGCTTTCTCTATCCTGGAATGGACTCTATGGTTAAAACTATAGGATACCTAAACATGGTTAAAACCGGAGTTTTTGCTGGTGGCCCTGGTGTACCGGCAGTTACCCTTGCAGATATTGGTGCTGCTCAGGACGTTCAAAGACTCGCGCGCGGTGAGACACAAGTTCTTATTAATCTTGAAATAGAAAAAGTTGAGGCCGCAAAAGGTGTTAACTTATCAGATATTAATTCGGCCTCAGCAATACTGAAAGAGTTTAAAGGAGATTTGGTAGAGTTGACTGGTAGAGCTAAGACATTGCTCGAAAGTTTTGTGGCTTCGATTTCTATTGCTAATGCAGGAGACAGGGCTTTTGACGCGCTGCTTCAAAATAGTAGGATTTAAGCAAGGCGTATAGAGAAGGTTCTCGTAACAAGTCGAAACTAGGTCGTTCACAGGATCTCTAGAAGCAAAAGAAGATCCCGGGTCAAGCCCGGGATGACAAAATAAACTGTAATCTCCTGAAATTAAAACGGTATGAAAAGGCTTAATCAAGTTCTAAACATAAAATCAAAAAACTATCTAAAAATTGTCAAATTATTGACAGACACTGGAGCGCAAGTAAGACTTGTTGGTGGCGTTGTTAGAGATACTTTGCTTGGATTGCCAACAAAAGATATAGATATGGCAACTGACTTTAAGCCATTGCAAGTTATTAGTGTCTTAGAAGCTCATGGAGTAAAAGTCATACCTACTGGTATAAAGTTTGGCACAGTTTCAGCTCTCATCAATAAAGAAGTTTTTGAAATTACTACTTTAAGAAAGGATTTGTCCTGTGATGGTAGGCATGCTGATGTCGAGTATGGTAATGATTTTAGAGAAGATGCTCAGCGTCGGGATTTCACGATTAATTCGCTCAGTTACTGCCCTATAAAACATGAAATATATGATTATTTTGGTGGTGTTGATGATCTCAATAATCGCAGAGTTATATTTATTGGTACTGCGGATGAAAGGATTCAGGAAGATTACTTGCGAATACTTCGGTTTTTTAGGTTTTCTTGTAAATATGCTAATAAGATAGATGAAGAAGGGCTAGCGGCCTGTGTCAGATTTAAAGATACGTTGAGGTTGCTTTCTGCTGAACGAATAAAGCATGAAATGGATACTATGTTGTCTTTTGAGCGGAGCCCATATATCTTAGCAAAAATGTATGATTTAGAGATTATGCAGGTTATTTTTCCTGTTACTAGATATGATCAAGTGATGCACATAAAAGCTATAAATATAGGGAAGGATTTTAACATATCCCTTGATTTAGGTGTTGTATATGCAATTTTGTTTAGTGTGTCGTTAGACCTCTCCCATAACTCTACTTTCACGGACGATTGCGTTATCGTTCCAGTGCTCAGATCTTCATGTATACCAAGCCTGCTGCGATCTTCTGCCCCGTATACTCCTAGCTCTCGCCTAGCAGAAGAAAGCTCTGCAAAAGATCTATTGAAAAAATTATTAGAGTTAAAATTTTCTAGAGCTGAAGCGTTATTAGTAATAAAACTATTACAGTTAAAAAAATCTTTAGATAAATGGTCTGTGGAGACATTATTAAAAGTAATTTGGCTTGAAGAGAAATCGTTTTTGAGCTATTTTGTCCTTGCTTCTGTGTGGCTTGAAGATAACAAAATAGTTTATGATTTATTGGCTAGCCTAAAGAATAAAGATGTTCCTAAATTTCCAGTTGATGGAAATGATCTTATAAAATTGGGCTATAGAGGAGAGACTCTTGGTAAACTAATAAAGAGCTTGAAGCATAAATGGATTCAAAGCGATTTTGCTTTGAATAAAGAAGAAATAATTAATTTGGTGAAAAATTGTGAAATATAGATTGGTGTTAGTGTTATTTATTTTGATGAGTAGCTTGTCAGCAAATGCCAAGCCCAAAATAGTAACCAGTATTACGCCAATTGCAAGTTTGGTTGCTATGCTCACTGAGGATGAAGCTGATGTGATTGCGATTAACACTTCATCTGGTTGTCCACATCATTATCAGATGAAACCGTCTGATAAGGAAAAGATTTTTGATGCGAAAATGTTGATTTATATAGATGATAATTTTGAAAGTTTTGCTGGAAAATTAGCTGAAAAATTCAAAGGTAAAGTTATAAAAATTAGTGATTTTGGATCCATAAATTTTCAAGATGACAAGGATGCAATAAACTGGCATTTTTGGCTTGATCTTGATAATGTTTTGGCTCTCCACGAAGAGCTCGCAGAAGTTATTATAAAAGAAGTACCTGAGCTCAAATTAATAGTCGAGTCAAACAGAAATAAAGCTAGCGCTAAAATTAAGTCGCTAATTCAACTTAAGGACCATGAATTATCGTCGATTAAAGATGTGGTTGTAGTAAGTGACAGCTTCGAGCACTTTTTTAATGGTATTGATGCTGGGGTTGTTAAATTATATCAAAAACCGCATTCAAGTTTAAAGGATTATAGTGATATTGAGTCTATCCTAAACAATCAAACCAATCAATGTGTGGTGGTTGATTCAAATCAAGATGATAGTGTGTATAAGAAATTTAACAAAAGAATTATTAAAATAGATTCTGAAAATTGGATAAGCGAAGATGAAAATGGCTCTAAGGCGGATTTGTTTTGTAGAAAATACTTAGAAATGATCGAGTTATTAAAACAATGTGTAGACAAAAGTTAAGTTGCCCTCTTGCAGATGTAACATAATCTCAATATCTAATATTATGTGAGTCAAAAAGGCAAAGTATGTTGCCAACATGAAAAAATAGTTGAATTATTGATTGAGCAAAAACCTTCTTAAATAAAGAATTATTGCGAGAGGCTTCTTCTTTTAGACAACTAATTTTATAAAGTAGATAACAAAAATGCTGACCTCCCTATATCTTATATGTGCAATTTTCCTTGTATTTCTAAATGGTTTTTTTGTAGCAGCAGAATTTGCTATGGTACGGTTGGTACAATCAAGAAACAAGTGCAACGGTTTGTAAATTATTGATATTCCAAGCTTCATTTGGAGTCAAGAAGTTTAGGATTTTTCTTGGTAAATTATTGAGTTTATCCTCAGCCATAGCTA
>Ga0163144_10005798_pt1 | contig 27450 bp, 29 predicted proteins | sample OliLak19BULKMAT1_FD_123175 | JGI IMG/M metagenome (GOLD analysis project Ga0163144, IMG submission 123175) | Freshwater microbial mat bacterial communities from Lake Vanda, McMurdo Dry Valleys, Antarctica - Oligotrophic Lake LV.19.BULKMAT1 | ecosystem: Environmental > Aquatic > Freshwater >... | reverse complement strand
GCTACTGGTGCAATAGTAAGCGGACCTATTCCGCTTCCTACTGAAAAAGAAATATTTACGGTGTTGAAATCACCACACGTTAACAAAACCGCCCGTGATCAGTATCAAATATGCACCTACAAAAGATTGGTTGATATTTATTCCACTAGTCCGAAAACTGTAGATGCCTTGATGAAACTTGAATTGCCAAGTGGAGTTGATGTAGAGATAAAAGTTTAACGCTTTATATACTAGCGTTCCTACCTGGGGTAAATATTGTCATTTCCCCGAGTTTGGTAAGTGAAAATTTTGTTGCGATTTTGCAACCCTTTTTAATTTTAATATAATACAAATGTCAAACAGTTACGAAACAGTATTCATTATAAATCCCGTTTTGCCTGAGCCCCAGGTGAAGGATACTGTAGAAAAATTCAAAAAATTCCTTACCAATGGTGGTGCTACTATCACCCACGAGGAATTTTGGGGCTTAAAAACGCTTGCATATCCGATCAAGAATAAAAAATCAGGATATTATGTTTACTTCGAGTATGATGCACCTACTACCTTGATCAGAACTTTTGAGGTAGAGTTTGTTCGCGATGAGAATATACTTAGGTTCTTGACTACAGTTCTCGACAAGTTTTCATTGGCCTATAATGACAAGAGAAGAAAGGGTTCATTTAAAAAATCTAAAACTGAAGTAGCAGCATAGTATCATGACATTAGTAAACGAAAAAATAAACAACGTAGAGACGCGCAAAAAGTATTGCCGTTTCAAAAAAGCAGGAATCGACTATATCGATTACAAAGACGCAGATTTTTTATTAAAATTTGTAAATGAGCAAGGAAAATTGCTTCCACGCAGAATCACAGGCAATAGCCTTAAATTTCAAAGAAGGGTAGCACAAGCCGTTAAAAAAGCTAGGCATATTGCTCTTATGCCTTATTTGACTGATGGTTTTAAGTAGTTGTTCGTAGTTACAATTTTAGAAATACAGAAATGGAAATCATATTAAAAGAAGATTATAAAGGCTTAGGCTTTAAAAACGATGTGGTGAATGTAAAGCCAGGGTTTGGTAGAAATTACCTTATTCCCCAAGGTGTAGGCATTCAGGCTGACAAAACTAGTAAAAAAATACTAGCTGAAAATCTAAAGCAGGCTTCTCATAAAGCCGAGAAGGTTAAAAAAGACGCAATGGAGTTGGCTGAAAAACTAAATGCTTTGACTCTAGAGATAGGAGCTAAAGTGGGAGAGACGGGTAAAATATTTGGTTCAATCACTCCGCTGCAAATATCAGATGCCTTAAAAAATAAGGGATTCAACATTGATAGGAAGAAGATCTATTTTAAAGATGAGATTAAGGAAGTGGGAGAGTTTGTAGCACATATCATTATTCATAAAGAGGCACAGGCTTCTGTGAAATTTAAAATTGTGGCTGAATAGCCGCTCCTAATTTTATTGATAAACCAAAAACGGCTGCTCCAAATGGGCAGCCGTTTTTAGTTATCAGGTATTTGTGTTCTTAGCTTTAATTTGCGCAATTGGAGTTGTTTGTTTCGATACGTGCTTCCCAACCAAAAAAGTATGGCACAATTGTGATGGATTAAAGTGAAAGTTTCACACAGTGTAGGCGAAACTCAATTCACATAAGGTGCCATCATTTCTTTTCTGTAAACCACTCCCTTTTTCGAGGCCTCTTCAGGGTGCCTTATATGCCATTCAAATTCATCTCTGAAATGCCGGATGTGGCTTGCTACAGGCCAGGCAGCGGCATCTCCAAGAGGGCAGATGGTATTCCCTTCTATTTTCTTAGCAATATCTACCAATAAATCAATATCTTGTTCATGGCCATGGCCATGCTCGATTCTGTGCAGTACCTTTTCCATCCAGCCTGTTCCTTCTCGGCAAGGTGAACATTGCCCGCACGATTCGTGATGATAAAAACGAGAGAAATTCCAAAGGTTTTTTACCATACATGACTCTTCATCGTAAGCTATAAAACCGCCTGAACCAAGCATTGATCCAGTGGCAAATCCGCCATCAGACAAAGATTCATAGCTCATTAAGCGGGTATCGCCATTGGCAGTTTTGAATAATAAATTGGCAGGCAAAACCGGCACAGATGAACCACCAGGCACGCAAGCTTTTAATTTTCTATTTTTCCAAATACCTCCGCAATATTCATCACTCATTAAAAACTCTTCTACAGGAAGCCCCAATTCTAGCTCGTATACTCCTGGTTTATTTATGCTTCCGCCAGCTGAAATCAATTTTGTTCCAGTTGATTTTCCAATGCCAATTTTGGCATATTCTTCACCACCATTGTTGATTATCCAAGAAGTAGAAGCTATAGTTTCCACATTATTTACTACGGTAGGGCAGCCATATAAGCCTTTAATTGCTGGAAAAGGAGGTTTCATTCTCGGATTTCCGCGTTTGCCTTCCAAAGATTCTATCAATGCTGTTTCTTCGCCACAAATATAAGCACCCGCACCGCAATGTACGTGTACATCTAAATCGTAGCCCGTACCAAGGATATTTTTACCTAAAAATCCTTTTGCGTACGCCTCATTAATTGCTTTCTCAAGAATGCGAACAACATACATTAACTCGCCTCTCACATATATATATGCAGTATTGGCTCCCAAAGCAAAACTTGATACAATCATTCCCTCAATCAAAGTATGAGGCGTTTTTGCCATTAAATAGCGGTCTTTGAATGTACCTGGCTCGCTTTCATCGGCATTGCATACCAAGTAACGAGGCACGCCCTCAGGCTTGGCAATAAAACTCCACTTCATACCTGCTGGAAATCCTGCTCCGCCTCTACCTCTCAAACCTGATTTTTTTACTTCTTCTACCACAGCTTCTGGGGCCATAGTTTTCAAAGCTTTTTCTACGGCACGGTAGCCGCCTTTGGCACGATACACTTCAAAAGTTTCTATGCCAGGTTCGGCAATGTTTTCGGTTAATATTTTAATGGGCATAATTCACCTGTTAATTTCAATTAATTAAATACTTCTATATTTTTATTGATAATAATACTGCTTGTAAATAATGAAACAAGACCGATGACAACGATCCCAATGGCAATCATTCCGAATAATATTTTTGGATCATTCATGGTTATTGACAATTTGCAAGTCTGTTTTTCTGTCTAAATAGAATGGTAAAGCGTAGACTAATTGTGCAGAAAATAATATAATTCATCTTACAAAGAGGAAATGGAAAAGATACTTGCCCTGATTTTCTTCTGTTATTAAATATCCAATTAAGCTTCCTAAAACAATTACTACCGTTGTGAAAGAAGTTGAGAATAGTAACTTATTAAAACTAATATTCTCTTTTAAATAATCTTTCATGTACTATTAAAACCAAACCCTGCTTATTTTATTTTCAGCAATGGCCTCATCAATTATCTCATCAACTTTTTGTTCAGTCAAGTGTTCGTGGTATTTGAGGCCGCACTGCATTACCGGTGCTGTACCACAAGCTGCCAAGCATTCTACAGTTTTTAATGTAAACATGCCATCTGGAGTAGTTTGCCCTGCAACTATTCCTAGTTTATTCTCGATATATTCAACTATCTCTTCTGCGCCTCTCAACCAGCAAGGGCTTGTGCGACACACTTCAAATACATATTTGCCAACTGGTTTGGTATAGTACTGTGAGTAGAAAGTGGCCACTTCGTAAACTTCTATTGGTTCAATTTTAAGAATCGAAGCCACATAATCCATTACATCGCTTCCCAACCAGCCGAATTCCTGCTGTGCCAAATGCAAAAGCGGTAGAATAGCTGATTTCTGCTTTCCCTCTGGATATTTTGAAAGATGTTTATCAACTACTTTCATTGCTTCTTGAGAAAATGCAACCTCCATACCTTGTAGGGTATGGGTATCGTGTGAATAGGCACTCATATTATTTTATTTAGCAATATCGAATTGAAAATCAAAATTTATATCTGCATATATGTTGGCCAAATTTAAATCTAAATCAATTGTTTTGATTTGAATTTTCGCCTCCAAACCTTTAAATCCTCCCTGTGTCCAATTAAAATCATCTACCTTATAAAAACATTCTATGAAAGGGCGATCTTGGTAAATTAAAATATATTCCTTGAAAGTTCTAGCGGCTCTATACATTCCAAGCTTTACAGACTTATCATACTGTTCGGTTGACTTAGAAAGAACTTCTATTAAAACAGCAGGGTTTAATATTGTATCTTTAACTTCATCTGAAAATTTAGGAGTATCGCACAAAATCACCATATCTGGATAGGCATAAAATGGGAATTCTGGTTCATAAACTCGTAAATCATTGAAAAAAGGCTTAGATTTTTTGTGTTGTAAGAATGGGGAAATTTCTGTGGAAAGATTTGAAATAGTAACATTATACCTAAAGGAAGCCCCACCCAAAGCGTACATGGCTCCCTTGTAATATTCATTCTTAAAAGGGGATGTTCTCTCCATTTTGAGATAGTCTTCTTCGTAAATATAGATGTTGGGTTGTGCAGACATACGATTCAAATATATTTAAGCATCTAATTCCCCTGCAATCACATTTAAAGAACTCATGGTAACGATTGCATCTGAAATTACTGAACCCTTCACCAATTCAGGAAATGCCTGATAATAAATAAAGCATGGTCTGCGGAAATGCAAACGGTAAGGTGTACGCCCGCCATCGCTTATTAAATAGAAACCTAATTCTCCATTTGCACCTTCTACGGCATGGTAAACTTCACCAATAGGAGCATCAATTTCTCCCATCACCACTTTGAAATGATAAATCAAAGCTTCCATCTTGGTGTAAACATCTTGTTTTTTTGGCAGATAAATACCTGGAGCTTCTGCATGATATACGCCAGCAGGCTCTTTTTCAATTTTTATTAGTGCTTGTTCAATAATGCGAATACTTTGTCGAATTTCTTCAGAATTAACCTGGAAGCGATCGTAGGCATCTCCATTCAGCCCTACTGGAACATCAAATTCAAATTCTTCATAAGAACTATAAGGATTCATTACCCGAACATCGTAGTCAACACCTGCAGCCCTAAGATTTGGGCCTGTAAATCCATAATTTAGAGCCCTTTCGGCTGAAATAGGACCACAACCTATCATTCTGTCCATGAAAATGCGGTTTCTTTCCAACATTCCATTGAATTCTTCATAGATTTTGGGGAAATCCTTTACAAACTTCCGAATTTTCAAGAATGTATTTTCATTGAAATCGCGTTCAAACCCACCAATGCGGCCGATATTGGTAGTCAATCTTGCTCCACAAACTTCTTCATAAATGTCGTATATTTTTTCGCGCTCTTGCATGACATACAAAAAGCCAGTCAATGCACCAGTATCAACCCCCAAAATACTATTGCAAATCAAATGATCGGAAATGCGAGCCAATTCCATAATGATTACCCGCATATATTCTACTCTTTTGGGGAGTTGAATGCCCAAGAGTTTTTCAACCGTCATGTGCCAACCCATATTATTTATGGGTGATGAACAGTAGTTCATACGGTCTGTAAGCGGTGTTATTTGGTAAAATGGCCTGCGTTCTGCCAATTTCTCAAAAGCACGGTGGATATAGCCAATAGTGGATTCGCTTGACACAATTTTCTCCCCATCAACCTCAAGAATATTTTGAAAAACTCCATGGGTAGCAGGATGTGTAGGCCCTAAGTTGATGGTAACGGTCTCTTTCTCAAGCTCATTTACCAGTTGAATGTGTGTCTGTTCGCTCATTTTCTAAATTGCCAGATCTTTAATAGTAGTATAACTGATTACAATAAATGGTATTATTAACACCACAACAATGGAAGCTATCATCGATATTTCAAATATTTCAAGATTCATGGTTTGGGGTATTTATGTCTGTTTATATTCTGGAAAACAATGAAATTACAACTACAGAAATCATATTAATGATTAAGAATCCTAGGGAAGATATCAAAGGTCTTTTCTATTGTTCCCAAAATCATTTCTAAGAAATAGTGAAATCAAGCTTCCGATTACAAGAACACCAGTATAAGTGAAAGAGGTGACTATTTGCAAATTAAGCTTACTATTTTCTTCAAGATATTTTTTCTTTATCAGCCTTAATTGACTAATTCATTGCTAATTTCTTGTCATTTCTACCTTCAACTGCCATTTGATATGACCAATAGAACAGTAAACCTGCAAAGGAAAGACCTGATAAAACAACAAAATTCCAGATTACTAACTCAATTATTTTCATTGTCCTTTAATTTTTCAATGTTGGTTTTAATCCTACCATTCAAATAAAAAAGACAGCTTGCTGCCCTTTAACAATAACAATACCTGCAAAGACGCTCAATAAAACCTTTGGGTCTTTCAAATTTGCATTGAGCCACAATCCAAACTCAGCACCAATCAGTAATACGATTGCATCATAACCTGAGGTGAACTTGGCTTAATCAAACTTGCTATTCTCTTCCATATAATTTTTCATTCCTAAAACTCATCTTCCAAAAAAAGAATCTTTCTTGTCAACCCTATTTGGGTCTTCCAAAGGATATTCTTTTCGCATAGGAAATACTTCCATCTCGTCAACATTCAATATGCGTTTCAAATTTGGATGGCCTTCGAACAAAATACCATAGAAATCGAAAGTCTCTCTTTCCATCCAATTTGCGGCTGCGTACACACCGGTGGCTGTTGCAATTGCCGGATTTTCAACAGGGAGAAAGAATTTTAATCTTAATCTAGTATTTGTAGTAAGGCTATGCAAATGATAGACTACACACAAGGGCAATAAATTGTCAGGGTAATGAACTCCGGTTAAGTCGGTCATGAACTGAAATTTTAATTCAGGCTCATCGTACAAATATTGCAAAACCTCAATATTTAGGTCTTTCGCCATTGTCAATGACAATAAACCATATTGTTCTTGATGAGAAATTACTTTTTCGCCAAATTTTTCCCTTATTTTATTTAATACCAATTCGTTGCTCAATGCCATATATAATTGAAATTAGATATATAATTTCTATAGTTTTTTTTCTATGTTGTTATCAAAAATCAGGCTTCTAAAAATTGATACTTATCTAATAATTTTTTATACGGTTCAGAATCTCTTCTGTCTAACTTTTCAGTTGTGGCCAATCTTTGTATTTGCATAAATCCGTCAATAATTTGCTCTGGTCTTGGCGGGCAACCGGGTACATACACATCTACTGGGATCACTTCATCAATGCCTTGCAGCACGCTATAAGTGTCGAATATACCACCGCTTGATGCACAAGCACCTACAGCCATTACCCATTTGGGTTCGGCCATTTGTTCATAAACTTGCCTAAGCACAGGTGCCATTTTCTTGGCAATTGTTCCCATCACCATCAATACATCGGCTTGGCGAGGCGAAAATGATACTCTTTCAGAACCAAATCGCGAAAAATCGTAAGTGGAACCCATGGTTGCCATAAATTCGATTCCGCAGCACGAAGTTGCGAAAGGCAATGGCCAGAGCGAATTGGCACGAGCTGCACCAATAACGCTATCGAGCGAGGTGGCGAAAAAGCCAGGTCCTTCAACTCCTGGTGGTGTATCTAATGTTTTTAATTTATCTGCCATAATTATTGTCTTTTATTGTGTGAGAAAGCCTACTGCTTAGATACTAAACTAAATCTTTCTCAATTGGTTCTCTCTTTCGGTTTTTCGATCGTTAACCTCCATATATACTACAATTGAGATAGCAAATAAACCTATTAAACTCATTAAAAACATGATTGTGTAATACGCAAGTGTTCCCATTTTTATTATTTAATTTCGAAATTTCATTGTACTGTTTTCTAAGCAGATGTACAATAAGCAGAATAAATGATATGCTTACCCCTAAAATGAGAATCTTTTGAAAGTCTAAATCATATAATTTTTCTTTTGATATTAAAAGCCCCCCTATTCCAGAACCAACGATAATAAAAAAGCAAAGATGTATTTTGCAAATCCATTAAAGAATCTGACACGCTCGGTGATATATTCTTTTCCAAAGCTCATTTATTCCCAATCGAGCGCTTTTCTTTTGATTACATAGAAAAACCCGAACAACAAGAAAACCATAAAGACAAGCATCTCTACAAAGCCAAACAAACCTAGTTCTCTAAAATTTACAGCCCAAGGGTACATAAAGATAACTTCGACATCGAATAATACAAACAATATAGCGGTAAGAAAATATTTTACAGAAAAAGGGCTTCGGGCATTACCAACGGATTCTATGCCGCATTCGAAGCTTTCAAGTTTGTGAGCTGTTTTTTTCTTGGGGCCTAAAAAATGCGTTCCAACCATGGTTGTAACAACAAAGCCCATGGCAAATAGAAATTGGAGGAAAATAGGCAGGTAATCTACAGGCAGGCTCATGCGGCAAATGTGTTACTTTAACAAAAACAAAAATATGGGTATTCTGGCCGCAAACAAAATTTTAAGCAAAATAGAAGGTTTCCAAATTATAAAAAAAGTTATATTCGGTAGCTTGTTTTTCTTCAAAATTTGTGGCCTCGGAGGCATGTGCAAATTTTGGGCGTTTGCCCGGTGTTTCCTCTAATAGCTGCAAGGCCTTGCAGTCACGATCATTTGAAGCTTGAGGCAACTTTGGTTGTAAATAAAGATGGGTTTGAACCCATTCGTGTCTCAACCCAATTTATTGCCTTCGGTAGGAAAAATCAGGGTTGGTTTCCACGCTTTTGCCGATTCAAACTCCATAGTAGCGTAGGAAATTACGATTACCATATCGCCTACTTGCATTTTTCGGGCGGCCGGACCATTCATACAGATGGTGCCACTGCCTCTTTTACCTGCGATGATGTAGGTCTCTAATCTTTCTCCATTGCTTAGGTTGAGCACTTGCACTTTTTCATTTTCTATCATGTTTGCGGCATCCATCAGATCTAGATCTATGGTGATACTGCCTACATAATGCAGTTCGGCTTGTGTTATTTTTACGCGGTGTATTTTTGATTTGAGTACTTCGATATGCATGAAAAGGAGAATTGTGCGGTGAATTTAGGCATTAAAAAGGACATTATCTATCAATCTCACTTCGCCTAAATAGGCTGCTACACAAAGGGCATATTGCCTGTTGGCCACTATTTCGTTTGCTAAAGTGTCCGACTCTACATCTATAAAGTCGATATATTCTATTTGCAGGCCTGCCTTTACTATGCGCAACTTTATTTTGACTTTAAGTTCCACTATTGAAAAGCTGCCAGTTCGACCCGATGCCCATTGCAATGTTTTGAATATGATGCTTGCAATTTGCCTTTCTTCAGGGCTGAGCCTTTTGTTTCTTGACGACATGGCCAGTCCATTTTCATCTCTCACCGTCTTCACTATGTGTACAGTTATCGGAAAGCATAATTCTTTGACGATTTGCCTTACCACTAGGCATTGCTGGAAATCTTTTTGTCCAAAATAGGCTTGATTTGGTTGTATAATGTTGAATAACTTGCTCACGACCAAGCCAACCCCGTTGAAATGACCTGCCCTGTATTTGCCTTCAAGAATGGAATTTTGATAGCCAAAATCAAGCGTCAAGTCGGGGTTGCCGTTCGGATACATTTCTTCGTGGCTGGGTGCAAAAATAATATCGCATTTGGCAGATTTTAATAGTGCTACGTCTTCTTCGAGTGTTTTGGGGTATTTTAGTAGATCAGCAGTATTGTTGAATTGAATAGGGTTCACAAAAATGCTGCATACTGTTATGTTGTTTGCACGTTTTGAAGCGGCAATCAATGCGAGATGACCCTCGTGTAAAGCCCCCATAGTAGGCACAAAACCAATACTGTTTCCGTTTTCCTTCAGTTTTGCAATCGCATTTGTTACAGAATTAATTTTTTCGAATATTTCCATCAATAATATAGTGTACTGTTCTGAAACTTTTGACTTCGGTTGCTGGATGTGCGGCACCAAATAGGGCTATTTTCGCTGACTCCACCCCTTTTGTTGTGCCAGATTAGACGAATATTTCATCACACAATAGGCAATCTCTTTTATTTCTCTCTTGTTACTTCCAGATGTTATTCATTTTCCAACTTCACATGAGCCCAAGCCTCGCCTCTTTTGATGCGGTAAACAGACATTTCTGAGATTCCAAATTGCTTTGCGATCATCTTATTTCGTAGTTTTCCTTTGGCAATCAACCTTTTGATGAGGATTACTTGGGTTTTGGTCAGTTTTGTGCCCTTCTGCATGAGATCGCCCTTTGCGGCTCGTACGCGTGGGCTCATTTTTGTATGTCGGCTTTTTTCGACTTTGCTGGACCACTGCAGGTTGGCATAGTGGTTGTTCTCTGGGTTGTGATCGAGATGAATTATATAATCTTGATCCTCTTTTTTAGTGGGAAGAAAATAAATCGCCACCAAATGGTAAATATGCGCTGCTTTTTTCTCGCCCTTTTTAGTTTCTGGTTTTAGCAGGAGGTAAGGGGGGGTGATCGTGAATTTGTAATTGAATGGCATAAAGAAGCCTTCGGCAAGCGTGGTGGTATAAATCACGATCCTACCAAAGTTTGATACAGCATATTTTCTATTTAAAATGCTATCGGTGTAGAAATCTGCAAACTTTTCAGAGCCGTAAAACTTCAATTTTTCCGCTGGGCGTTTGATCAAATAATTGGAATGGTACACCTTAAACTTATTTCTGGTTACCCAGAGCAAATTTTTGAAGTGGTTGTTGGCCATGTTTTTGTCCACGTGAATAACATCAATAAGTTGATCGGGGTTGGACACAAATAACTGAGCAACGAGCTTGTGAATAGTTTTTTTGTAACTAACTTTCTTTTTCTCACCGCTTTCATCAAAATATACTTTGTTGATGTCAATTCTGTTCGTTTTTAAGTCGAAAGTAAGCTTAATCGGTTTTTCCTCTCCAGAGCCAAAATACACTCTTTTCACGTTTCCTAAATTTGATACATGGAGTGAGAAATCAAATATAGGGTTGATTGGCGTTTCTTTCCACAATTCTATTTCATGTTGTTCTGTTAGGTTGTCTGTCATAGTAAAAGTTTAAATTTTCGCAGTATCAATTTGTGTGTGTAGTTGATGTATAGGGAAAAGCCATGCTTGCAATTGGCGTCTGAAAGTGATTTAGAGTATAATGCGTAGTAACCAGTTGTGAAATAGATACGCTAATAGTTCTACCTAAGAGTGTCATTTCCGCCTTGCTTTCGACATAGCTAGTGATAGATCGAGTCCAAAGTATTAATTTTATCGTTCAATGAGTAAAGCTATGAACAGGATTAGATTGCGATTGATTATTAACTATTCATGATAAAATGACTCCAGCCATCCTTGTTTTTTTGCTTCAGATTCCTGTTATCTTCCAGTTCTTTAATTTTCTTTTTAAATGCCCAGCAGGTCTGTTTACGCATGTTTAATGCCGTGGCTATTTCATCGATGGTCATGTTTTTGCCTGTGCCCGCCAAAAACAACATGTAGAATGCTTTTAAGATCGGAAATTTGATGCCACCGAAAATGGTGTCGGTGTATATTCGTTCAATATGATTGCATTTGGAGCATCTGCGGGAATGTGGTGAGTTGCCTTTAGAATATTTGTTGTTGCCGCATTTTCTGCAAGTAAATTGGTTTTGAGGCCATTTTAAGGTGGCCAGATACTTGAGACAAGCCTCATCGTCAGGGTATATTTCCATGAATTCTTCGAAGGTCACTCTTTTTTGCATCACCCGATCTTGAACTATTTTTTTTACATTGTCTTTCAGATCACTGTTATCTTGTTGTAAAAGTGTGTTTATGCGTTCTATTTCAACGGACTGGGCATTTAATTCTTCATTTACCTGTGCCAACTGCTTAGTTCTGGCTTTTACTTTTTGCTCGAGTTCTCGATTCACCTTGTCTTTCAACTGCTCGTTTTCATGGAGTTGCACAATTATCTGGTCTTTGAGTTGGTTATTTTCTTCCAGAAAATTGATGGTTTGGGCGTCACTTTTTTCTTTATCTGCCTTTAAGAGCCTGAACCGCTCCGCCAGACCAAAGGAAAACAAAATAATTTCGTAAGCTCCCGCATTGAAAAAATCGAACGGAGTCATAAAAAAGGTGGTGTATTCCTTCAAAAACCCGAAAGCATGAACGAGGAAACCTAAGTAGGTGATGGAGAATGCCAACAAGTAGTAGCGTGCAGGTTTATAGCCTTGCCTTAGACGAGCGATGCCTGCTGCAAAAGCTCCGAGCAAGAACAAATCGTCTGTTTTGGGGCTGTACAATTCATCGGAATCTATGGCAAAGCCTGTGAAATAGACCAATATTCGGCCAATTACCAGCGCGGTCAGCAGCTTGTGAAAGACTGGCAAGTGTTGCTTTGTGCCTAGAAAGCTACGGGCGTACAAAAGCAAAAAGCAAGTCATGGAAGCGAATGGAATGGTGTAGAAATTTTTATTCCAGCCCACAAAATTTATGAAAGGGAATATGGTGATCAAATCCCAAACCATGGCGGCAAACAGCCCAAAACAAACCACATATAATGTATAATATAAGTATGCTTTTTCTTTGATTCGCAGGAAAAGAATAAGGCTATATAGGGCAGCGATAAGAATAATGCCAAAAAAAAAGCCATAATAGGTAAAGTTCCTGACCGATTGGTTGTGGTGAATTGCATTTGAACTGACGCCAAAAACAATGTTAGTTGCTTCTTTAGATACTATTCTAATGTAGTAAAAAGCCGCTTTCCCTTTTACAATTTTGATGGGCAATGAGGCATTGTTGTCTGAAAAGCTTCGGCTCAGAATGGGTATTTTAAATCCGGTTTTTTGGAGTGTGTAGACTCCATCGGAGGTTGGTGAATACAAATCTACCCAATCGTACATCGACAACGTATTGCATATTGCATCGCCAACATTGGTCTGGTCAGAAAATTTGAATCGAACCCAATAGGCATAGTTTCCATGGCCAAATTTATTTTCTGGCTGTAGGGGCAGAAAGTTTTCCTTTTCAACAATGTCTTGCAAAGCCAATTGGGCAGTTGTATCAGTGTAAAGCGAATTCTCGATCACCTCGATGGTATCTGGGCGATACTGTATTTGCAAAAAACCTTGGGAAGTGGCTGTAAAAACGGAAAAAGAAAAAATAACAATTAAAAAACACAACTTTTGATAATGCCAAACTTCGTATTTACCTTCGCACTCCATTTTTAAAAAGGATTGAAAACTATAGTTTACAAATCTCTCATTTTTTTATCTGTTTTCGCACTGTTACTTGCCGGATATTATAGCCACTTTGATGAGCCAAAGGCAAAATCGGCCATGAATGCGAATAAAACTGCCTCTCAAGATGAAACAATTGTGAAATCTGTAGCCTTTGAAGCTACGGCCAGTGTGTTTCATTCTGCGGTACAACGGTTTTCGGTATTGCTTTTCAGCTTCGAATTCAGCTACGAGATGGCAATTCCGGAGGCAGTATTTTTTCCTAAGTTCCTGAACAGCTTCAAGCATATACTCTTTAGCAGGATTTCTCCTGTGAATGCTCCCTAGTGGTTATTAATTAGTAATGCGTAATTATTAATTAATACAATTCACAATTCACAATTCACAATTCACAATTCACAATTCACAATTTTAAAATTAATTTCTAATGAAAAACAAAATAGGTGTCATTATTATCGCCTCAATATTGGCTTTAATTTGTGGCTATTTCCTCTCTTACACCCTTATTTCCAACAGCATAAAGTCAGATGCAGAAGCATACGGCACTGATGAGTCGGGGACAATCAATTACGGCAAAAGACAGGCTTACTTAGATTCTTTGTGGATAAAACCTGCATTTGAATTCTTGGGTGCTTCGTGGACTTACAAGGAAATTAAGGAACAAGAACTACACTTAGGCTTGGATTTGCAAGGCGGCATGCACGTGGTAATGGAGGTTTCGCCAGTAGAAATCGTTCGCGGTATGGCTGGAGGCAGTTCTGATCCGAATTTTGACAAAGCTTTGCAAGATGCTTTTCAGAAATCGGCTACCAGCAATCAGAAATTTACGACACTGTTCTTAGAATCGTACAAAACTTTAAATCCCGATGTGAAGCTTTCGCAAATATTTGGCAATACTACCAACAGAACTAGAATAACACCCAACGCCACAGATGCTGAAGTATTGGCTGTGTTAGATGGCGAAATTGAAGGAGCTATTGAGCGTTCGTTCCAAATATTAAGAACTCGTATTGATAAATTTGGTGTAACACAACCCAATATCCAAAGGCTTAAGGGTACTGGGCGGATTCAGTTAGAACTTCCGGGAGTGGACAACCCAGAGCGGGTTCGCAAATTGCTACAAGGAACTGCCAAGTTGGAGTTTGTAGAAGTAATCGAGGGCGACAAATTTGGCCCATATTTTGAGGCTATGAATAAATACCTCATCAAACTTGAAAAGAAAGACAAGAATTTTGACGTGTTTAAATCGAGCCTCGATACCAATGCAATAGTGGATAATAATGTAGCTGAAAGTGATGACACTAGCTCATCAAAAGACGCATCGGAAGAATTGTTCTCGGGTGCACTGCCAAAGAATGCAGCTGGAGGCGACTCCATTGGGTTGATCTCATCGAAATCATCGAAAGAAGCGGCTACTGCCGATTCATCGTCAAAAACACAATCAAAAACAGTTTCCAAGCTGTTTGTGCCTATTTATGGTGGTTTGGGCGCCAATGTGGTTGACACTGGCAAGGTGAACAAACTATTTGCATTGGAAGAAATAAAGAAAATTATGCCCTCTAACATGCGAATAGTATGGGCTGCCAAAGGCATAAAGGCCGAAGACGGCAATGAATATATGCCATTATACTTCATCAAAAAGGGCAGAAATGAGAAAGCTGCATTGGATGGCGATGCCATTATTGACGCCCGTCAAGATTTCGGTCAAGATGGTTCGCCTGAAGTAAATATGCAAATGAGTGCATCGGGAGCAAAGAAATGGAGGAAAATCACGGGTTCGAGCATTGGCCGCAGAATAGCGATTGTGCTTGACAACTACGTGTATTCTGCCCCCGTGGTGCAAGGCGAAATACCCAATGGTAGCTCTTCTATTTCAGGTAATTTTGATATTGACGAGGCAAAAGATTTGGCCAATATATTGAAAGCAGGTAAGCTTCCGGCCCCGACACGCATAGTCGAAGAAGCTATTGTAGGCCCTTCTTTAGGTGCTGAATCAATCTCTCAAGGCTATTTCTCTACATTGGTAGGTCTTGTTGCGGTAATTGTTTTCATGGTATTTTATTACAGCACAGGTGGCGTGGTTGCCGATTTGGCTTTGTTTGTCAACCTTTTCTTTTTGGTGGGCATAATGACACAAATGCAAGCGGTAATGACCTTGCCTGGTATTGCAGGTATAGTGCTTACACTGGGTATGGCGGTAGATGCGAACGTGCTGATTTATGAACGTATCAGAGAAGAATTGCGAGCCGGTCGAACGCTGCAACAAGCCATAAGCTTAGGCTACGACAAGGCCAACAGTTCTATTGTCGATGGCAATGTTACTACTTTTATAGTGGGTGTGGTACTTGCCATTTACGGTTCTGGTCCTGTACAAGGCTTTGCGGTTACGTTGATGATCGGTATTGCTTCTTCATTCTTCACTTCTGTTTTCTTAACTCGTTTGGTGATGGAGTGGTGGGCCAAATCTCCTTTTGCCAAAGGCATTTCCTTTTCTATTCCGCTTACAGCAAATATTTTGAGAGATATGAATGTGAACGTAGTAGGCAACAGACGCTATGCCTACATGTTCTCGGGCCTTGTAATAGCCATTGGAATTGGTTGTATTTTTGCCCAAGGCGGTTTGAATCTGGGTGTAGATTTCAAAGGCGGTCGTTCGTACATCGTGAGCTTCAACAATAATATGGATGCTTCGGCTGTGCGTGAGCAATTGGTAGATGATTTCAAAAACTCAGGTACGGAGGTGAAAACCTATGGCTCGAACGATAAATTGAAAATCACCACTAGCTATTTATCAGACGATGAAACTGAGGAAGGCGACAAAACAGTGTCTGATGCCTTGAACAATGGCTTGGCTGCCTTTGCGGATAATAAACCGGCCATATTGAGCAGTTCTAAAATAGGAGCTACCATTGCCGATGACATCAAGCAGACTTCATTTGTGTCGATTGGGTTGTCGCTATTGGGCGTATTCTTGTATATTTTTGTGCGTTTCCGCAGGTTGTCTTACAGTTTAGGAGCCATAGTAGCGCTAGGGCACGATGTGCTGATGGCATTGGCTTTGACGGGAATAGTTACCATGTTTGGGGTCAATATTGAAATTGATCAGATATACATAGCTGCTGTGCTTACGCTGATTGGTTATTCGATCAATGATACCGTGGTAGTATTCGATAGGTTGCGCGAGTTCTTGAATGAAAACCCAAAAGGCGATATGGCCGCTACTATCAACTTGGCTATCAACAACACATTCAGCCGCACTGTAATCACAGCCATGACAGTTTTTTTAGTAGTTGCTGTGCTGTTTTTCTTTGGAGGTGAAGTGTTGAAAGGCTTTTCTTTCGTGATGTTGGTGGGCGTTACTTTCGGTACTTATTCATCTATATTCATTGCCTCGCCTATAGTGCTCGATTTAGCTTCTTTGGGGATGAAAAAGAAGACAGTGGAAGTGGCCACCGTGAAAGTGTAAAAGTTTCAACTTCTTTGATTAGAATTAATCGTAGTTACAACTAAATACTTTGAACCCCTGCCTAGAACAATTACAGTTCTGACAGGGGTTTTTATTTTGGAAACCCCTTCTGATTGCGGCACCAGCTAAGTTTTCTCAGTGTCAACCGCGGCTGTGCTTAAGAGACGGTATGTATGGGTGTAACAGAATAACAATTTGCGAAAAAGATACAAATGCCTTAGATCAGCCACTTTTTTTTCGATACTTGGCTCTGGGAGGAATTATTAGAATTCACAAAATTGCAGTATCAGTGATTTTATGCAATGCAGTACCACTATTTGCAGGAAGTTGAAAAATAAGATACGGTTTAGAAGAAGAATTGCGAAAAAGCTATTGGCAAGGAAACCATTTAAATTACATGCCTGGCATTCCCATTTTACCCATCATTTGTTTCATCGCTCCTTTGTTATTCATCATTTTCATCATTTTGCGCATATCGTCAAACTGCTTCATAAACTTGTTTACCTCCAATATGGTATTTCCACAGCCCATAGCAATTCTTTTTCTTCTGCTTGGCGAAATCAAATCAGGGTTGGCTCTTTCGTGGGGAGTCATAGATTGAATGATGGCCTTCATGGGCTTAAAAGTATCATTGTCTAATTCCGCATCGCCCAAGGCTTTGTTCATGCCAGGTATCATGCCTACCAAGTCTTTGATATTTCCCATTTTTTGTATCTGTTCTAGCTGCGATATATAGTCGTCAAAATCAAATGAATTTTTACGAATTTTCTGATTTATCCTGCGGGCTTCTTCTTCATTATACACTTCCTGAGCTCGCTCTACCAAAGAAAGCACATCTCCCATGCCCAATATACGTTGGGCCATGCGGTCGGGATAAAAAGCCTCGATGGCTTCCATTTTTTCTCCCGTACCTATATACTTGATGGGCTTGTTTACTTGGTATTTGATGGAAAGCGCTGCACCACCACGGGTGTCTCCATCCATTTTGGTTAGCACTACCCCATCAAAGTCGAGCCTGTCGTTGAATGTCTTAGCGGTATTCACGGCATCTTGCCCGGTCATGGCATCTACTACAAAAAGTATTTCCGAAGGATTGACCGCTTTTTTCACCGCGGCTATCTCATCCATCATCACTTCATCGACCGCTAGGCGGCCAGCGGTATCTATTATTAAGATCTTTACATGGTTTTTTTTGGCATAGGCCAAGGCATTTAGCGCCACCTGCACTACATTTTTATTGTCGGGTTCGGCATATACTTCTACCCCTATTTGCCCGCCCAAAGTTTGCAACTGATCTATGGCATTGGGCCTGTAGATATCGCAAGCGGCCAACATTACTTGTCGCCCTTGGCTTTTAAGCATTTTGGCCAATTTGCCAGAAAATGTTGTTTTACCCGAACCTTGCAGCCCGCTCATCAATATCACCGCAGGGTCGCCTTTGGTGTTGATTTCCACCTTTTCGCCACCCATCATGGCAGTCAGCTCATCGGCTACGATCTTGGTAAATTGTTGCCCTGGCGACACCGAAATGATGATTTTCTGCCCCAGTGCCTCATCCCTTATTTTATCGGTAAGGTCCTTGGCCACTTTATAATTAACATCGGCATCGAGCAGTGCCTTCCTAATTTCCTTTACTGTTTGGGCAATATTAATATCGGAAATCCTGCCCTGACCTTTCAGGGTTTTGATGGCTTTATCAAGCTTATCGCTAAGGCTTTCAAACATAATTTTAGTTTTTTTAAAGGGGGAACAAATGTACAAAATGCCCTACTACAATGCACTTTATCCCCAAAATATTATCCTTGCTCCTGTTCGCTTTTACACATAGCTCAAAAATGACGCAAAAAATACGCACAATAGCAACCTAAGCGAATTTGTGTGCCATTAAAAGAAATGGACTTTCTAAAAAAGTTATTACATGCCAAGCATTAAACAAATATTATGTGAATGTTAATTTACCATACATGCTAGTAATGAGGTGATTATATTGATTAAATTTACCTAATAATTAATTTCGATGCTGTATAACATACGCTCCTTCCGCCAAAAGCTACTATTGTCGTATTTGCTATTTGTAGTGGTAATGTTGGTGATATGCTGTGAAATTTTTTGGTTCAACCACTTATTTGGCTCTTTGAATGCACTAGAGAACGACAACAACAAAATGATGGTGCTCAACCTTCAGATGTATAAAACGGAGAAATCATTTATCCAAAAAGACCTCACCAATGTGGCCTTTTACGATAGTGGCAAAAGCAACCTCTTAGCGCTGCACAGAACCCATTTGCAAGACAATTTGGAGATAGTTGAGAGTCTGAAAAATTCGTCTGCACACACTGGATTGTATTCCAATATCGAATTGAATAAACTTGAACAGGCTATGAAAAATTATGAGGCAATGTTTGAGAACACCATAAGACTGCTCCGCAAACGCGGATTTAAAGACCACGGTTTGGAGGGCAGAATGAGACAGAAAATTCATATAATAGAGTACAGCTACCCCGAATTTGATAAAGTATTGCTGCTTACGCTTCGCAGATACGAAAAAGATTACATCATCAGAAACGATATGATATATGTGAGCGGACTGAACAGGGTGGTCGATGATGCACTGAAAAAAAACTACAGCGGCAACAAAAAAAGACAAAAAAAGATTAGCAAGTTATTAATCGCATACAAGGCCGATTTTAATGAGCTGGTGTTGTTAGACCAACAAGCTAGCAAATCATTTGAGGAAAAAGACCAGTATTTTCTCAACAATATCGAGAAGGTGATCAACGTGTTGGTGGAAAAATCTACGGTATACATTAGAGAGCATTCTGAAACACTTAATACACTTTTTTTCTCGGTAGTCATCCTCTCTGTGGTATTTGCGGTTTTGCTCAGCTACTATCTTGCCAAGATTATTACCAAACCGATAATGCTGCTTACAGACAATGTGGAGCAAGTAATTCAAAGCAACTTTGCCACTGAAATAGACCGCAACGCTAATTACTCTAAAGATGAAATAGGGGTGCTTACTAGTAAATTTGATTTTATGATTTTAAAAATCAGAAGCTACATAGGCGAAATAGAACTTAGCAACGAACAACTGGAAGGTCAAAATGTGAAGCTGCACTCTTTAAATGACGAATTGTTGAGTATCAATTCTGTATTGCAACGCAAAGAGGAACACATTCAGAAAATGAATACGATTAAAGACAAATTCTTTGCTATTCTATCGCACGATTTGCGAGGGCCACTTACTACCACCAAAGGCTTTTTAGGCATATTGGCCGATCATCCCGACAGCATGCCCGAAGAATTGAAAAGGAACACGATCAACAAACTCAAAAAATCAGTAGACCTGCAGCTAGATTTGCTTTCCAACCTACTCGATTGGTCGAGTGCTAAGGCTGATGAAATAAAGTTCGCTCCAGAAAACATAAGTATAGCGGTGATGGTAGATAAAAATTTTGAACTAATAGCCGAAAAGGCAAATGCAAAAAATTTAATGTTAGTAAATGCTATGGAAGACAACTGCGAAGCATTTGCAGACAAAAACATGGTAGATTTTATACTCAGAAATCTGATTTCAAACGCTATTAAATTTACAGAGTTAAATGGTAAAATTACGGTAAATGGCATAAGAATTAAAGATGATTTGGAGATATCGGTGGCAGATACCGGTGTGGGAATTTCAGATAAACAATTTAAGTTTTTGCTAAAACCTGGTATTCATTTCACTACTACAGGCACTGCAGACGAAAAAGGAACAGGATTTGGCCTGCTGGTGTGCAAAGAATTTATAGAAAAACATGGCGGAAAACTAAAAATAAAAAGCAAGGATGGCGATGGTACTACGGTTAGCTTCACGCTGAAACAACAAACCGAGCCACACCACAACCACAAATCAGGAAAATCAAAATTTGGTGTTTCGTTAGTGAATGCCAAATACTTCGGGACAAGTGTATCCTCGTAGCTTTTATAATGGAGGAATAATGTCAAGAAAACCATTTTTTAGATTTCGCACAATCATTTAAGCGTTCGGCTTGCTATTTTTACATTCTTTATTGTTAGAAGGTATGCAGAAGCTTAGTCTATCACAATCGTTACAGCAAAAATTATCGCCCCAGCAAATACAATTCATAAAGCTGCTGGAAGTGCCCACAGCAGAGCTGGAAACCCGTATTGAAGAAGAGCTGGAAATAAATCCGGCTTTGGAAGAGAGCCTTAATGATGAACTTAAAACCGAAAGCCTAGACAAAGATGCAGATGACAACGATAGTGAGGGCGATGATTTGGAAGGAGACGACCTCTCTGAATACTTAGGGGCCGATGACAAAGGCTATAAAATGAGCGATGGCAACAACCCCGAAGATGACGATAATAAAGAAGTGCCAATTGCTGATGAAACTTCACTTTTCAGCAACCTCGAAACCCAGCTCAATTTCCTAGGCCTAGACGAACGACAAACTGCGATAGGAATGCAAATCATAGGCAGCTTAGATGAAGATGGCTACTTAAGACGCAGAATAGAGGCCATAGCCAACGACCTGGCATTTACCCAAAACATCAATACAGACGAAGCAGAAATACGCCAGCTTTTAAAGAAAATTCAAGAATTTGACCCTGCCGGAATTGCAGCCCAAGACTTGCAAGAATGCCTGCTACTGCAACTCGACCGCAGAACCGACCATTTGAAAGATGTAAATAATGCCATCTCAGTGATTGAAGAGTGCTTTGAGGAATTTACTAAAAAGCACTACGATAAAATAGAAAAGAAACTAGGTGTAAGTAGCGATGAATTGAAAGCAGCATTGAAGGTAATAACCAAATGCAACCCCAAACCAGGTGGAAATGACGACAACAACAGCCGTTCGCAATATGTGATCCCCGATTTTATATTGGTAAATGCCAACGGCAAGCTGGAACTAAGCCTTAACTCAAAAAACGCACCCGAACTGCAAGTGAGCAGCTCGTACATCGAAATGTTTGACACCTATGATAAAAGTGCCAAGACAGACAAAAAGCTCAAAGAGGCGGTGTCGTTTGTGAAGCAAAAATTGGATGCAGCAAAATGGTTTATCGATGCCATCAAGCAGCGTCAGGCCACCCTGCTCAACACCATGAATGCCATAGTGAAATACCAGTATGCCTACTTTTTAGATGGGGACGAGCAAAAGCTAAAACCTATGATTCTCAAAGACATAGCCGATAAAATCAACATGGATGTTTCTACTGTGTCAAGGGTGGCAAGCAGCAAAACAGTACAAACCGAGTTCGGCACCATACCACTCAAATACTTTTTCTCCGAAGGCATAGCCACAGAGAGTGGTGAAGACGTAAGTAGCCGCGAAGTAAAAAATGTGCTCACAGAGTTTATAAATCTGGAAGACAAAACGAAGCCTTTTGGCGATGAAGAGTTGGAAAAAATGCTCAAGGAGAAAGGATACAACATAGCCCGCAGAACCGTAGCAAAATACCGCGAAATGCTCAATATTCCTGTTGCAAGGCTTAGGAAAGAACTATAGGTTGTCAATATTTGCATTGTATCTGGCCCGATAATTGTTCACTTGTGGCGGTAGTTGAACAGTGTTTTGAAAAAAAATCGCATCTTTAATTTCATTACAAACAGCATGGGTAAACTATTCACCTCAAAAAAAATTTTCGTACTCATTTTCGGGCTTTCTAGTAGTTTTTGTTTTTGCCAAACCGTTTTCACTGTCGATAGGCTTACCGACAACAACACCCTCACTGGAGAAGGCATGGGCACTTCGGGCGATTTCAGGTTTTGCCTTTCGTTGGCAGCAGCAAATGCAGCCAACGAAATCACTTTTGCTGTAGAAGGTGTGATTGCTATTAATGATTCACTACCGCCCATTGGTACCCAAGTTACCATTGATGCCGGAGATAAAAACATACTGATTGACGGGCAAAGACGGCATCGCATCTTTACATTTTTGTCGGGCAGCAATGTATTTCTGAATCGCGTAAATATATACAACGGCTATGCATACTACCCTTCTTTGGGTGGCGGGGCTATCCGAAATTTTGGTAGCTTGACTGTTTTTGGAAGTAATCTGGTGCTCAATCAAAGTGAGGAAGGTGGTGGAGCAATTACCAATGTTGATTTGGGAAAATTAGTTTGTAGCAATAGCCTATTTTCAAGAAACAAAGCCAGCACGTTTGGCGGAGGCATTTATCATACTGGCAATAGCTTGTGGGTACAAGCTTGCACTTTTGAACAGGATACCAGTGCGGGGGCTGGCGGGGCGATAGCCGATTTTGGCAATACATTGATTGCTAATAGCATTTTTATCGACAATAATTCTTATTACGGTGGGGCAGCATACAATGCTGAGGGCATTGCCTCAACCCATCAAATGACCAACAATGTATTTTATAACAATGGATCAAATACCGTACACAACCTGCCGGCCATTTACAATTCCTCAAAACTGGTAATGGTAAATAACAGTATTTTTAGTCGCGTTGGTGGAGGTGTTTTCAACAACTATTCTGCCTCAAATGCAGTAGAATTAGCCATGATAAACAATATCGTGGCAACTGAAAACCAAGCGGATATTAGTTTGGAAGGTACTATTTCGGGGGTTGGGTTCAATAATATTGTTGCAGGAACTAGCCGCTGCAGTATTGTGAATCAAGTAAACGGTAATATTGTAGATGCTACATTGACCGGCTCATTATTTTATTCTACCGACAATCAATTTTACCAATATGGGCTTTCACTGGCCCCTTACAGTGCTGCTATTGATGCTGCTATAGACTCAGTTGCCTCCTTTTACATTCCTACAAGAGATATAAATGACAGCTTGCGAGATGGCAATATTGACATTGGTGCAGTTGAATTCAGAACGTTGGATCAAAACCTCACTGTAGAACCCATTGACGATAAAGTTTACAACGATTTGCCTTTCCAATTAGTAACAAATACCCCTTCCAGGGCCTTACCCAATTTCGCTATCGCTGGGCCCGCACGGGCTTTGGGCAATGCTTTGACAATTACGGGTGTTGGAGTAATCACCGTAACGGCTTTGGTGGCAGGCGATCGCTACTATGCTGGGGCTTCGGTTGCCATAGTAATCAATGTGTTTAAAGCAGAGCAATCGATCCCACACTTTGATGAACTTGTAGACATCACTTTGGTCGGTCAAAATATCACCATCACCCTCTCGGGTGTTGCCAATTCGGGGTTGCCAGTGCAATACGAATTGCTGACCGATACATTAGGCAAAACAGCTTCCATTTCTGGAACTTTACTTCACGTTTTTGGGGTTGGGTTGGCTACCGTTTCTGGTTTCCAATCTGGTAATGAAAATTATACCCCAATGTTTCGATCGGTTTCTTTTGCTGTTTCACAAAGCACTACCTTGCCAGGAATGAATACTTTGTCAGGAGTAAATACTTTTGCTGGCACCAATACTTCCACGGGCACCAACACATTGACCGGAACGGTAGAAAATGTACTGGAATCTGGTATTTCAATATTTCCCAACCCCAATAATGGGCTGTTTTGTGTCAATACTACAATGCCTATTCAAATTCAAATATTTAACAGCATGGGCTTGAAATTTGAAGAACTAAAAATTGTGCATGAGGCTTTTATAAAATTAGATGTAAAAGGGCTCTACCTATTAAAAATATCGGAGTCGGGGAAATGGATACATCGAAAGCTGTTGGTTGAATAGCGGAAGTATTACAGTTGAATTGGTGAGGTGGCAGGTGAATAAAAAATTTTGCTTTCATTCAACAGAAAAATATGTTTTGATAATGCTTGCAGCATATTCTGCGTCAGCAGCATTTACATATATTTCGCAGTTACCAAAGTTGTTGTAGGAACTGTCTCTTTTGTTCAATACCACAGCTGCCATGTCGCTGGCCTCAAGCAAGTCTTTAATCACTTGTGCTTCTGATTCAAAGGTGCTGGTGTGTACTTTTACCCAATTGTCTTGTTGCATTGTTTAATTATTATTTTAACTATCTAACCATTCTTTAAAACTAGCAGCTTTTTCTCTGCTCACCAACACCTCATTTAGTACAGGTGGGTTTAAGGTGAGTTTTAACTTCCCATTAAAATACTGGCGAATCGAGCCAATCGATTTGAGAGATGCAATAAACTGTCGATTGATGCGGAAAAATTCTTTTGTACTCACCATATATTCCAACTCATCGAGCGTTTGATCCATCACATATTTATTTTTATCGTGTGTCATTAAGAAAGTGAGCTTTTCTTCACTAATAAAATAGGCAATTTGCTCTATTTCTATAGAAATTAACCGCTCACCTAACTTTACTAGAAATCTTGATTTGTGGGGCTTATTAATTGAAAATGATTGTAAAAGAGCGTTGATATTAAACTCGGTGTGCGGTGTTGCAAAGCTGGTTTTAAATGCTTTGAATTTGTCTATTGCTATTGCAAGCGATTCTTTTTCAATCGGTTTGAGCAAATAGTCGATGCTATTTACCTTAAAAGCTTTGAGTGCAAATTCATCATAAGCTGTAGCGAAAATGACAGGGGCAGAGATCAGCACTTGGTAGAAAATCTCAAAACTTTGTCCATCGGCCAATTCTATATCCATCAATATCAAATCAGGTTGGGCATGATTTGAAAACCAAGCCACAGCCGACTCTATGCTATCAAGTTTGGCATCGATGGAGATGGTATTGTCTATTTCTTTGATGAGTTTTTCCAGCCTTTTTGCGGCAGGATTTTCGTCTTCCACAATTACTATTTTCATAAGCCCCGACCCTATTTGGGAAGTTTAAATTTTTGCAACAGATGATGATGATTTGACCTGATTAAACAATCAAAGGCAATTTGACTCTAAAATATGCCTCATTTTGAATCACTTCAATTTCTTTTCCTTCCAATATTCGGAATCTATCGGCTATGTTTTTTAAGCCTACTTTGTCAGATTCAATATTTAGTTTCTTTGGCTGATAATTATTGCTCACAATGAGGATGTTCATTTCATCAACAAAAATTCGAATTGTTAATGGTTTTGACTGCGAAATCACATTATGTTTTATGGCATTTTCTACTAGCATTTGCAAAACGAGTGTTGGCGTTTTAAAGTGAAGGTATTCTGTTGGAATATCTAACTGAAAGTGAAGATTGTCGCCATACCGAATTTTCAACAGATAATCATACGCTTTTGTAAACTCAAGTTCTTCTTTCAATGACACCAAATCTTTTTCTTTGGCCTGCAAAATATATCTATAGACTTGCGATAAATTTTGGGTGTAATTTTTGGCTGTTTCAGGCTCATCATCAATAATTGAAATCAAAGTATTCAAGCTATTGAACAAAAAATGTGGGTTTACTTGATTCTTCAAAGATTCGAGTTGCGATTTTAGATTTTCTTGTTTAAGGACTTCGTTTTCGTATTTGGTATGTTTCCAAAAAGAAAATATGCTTTTTGAAATGTAAACGAGGTTGATAACGGTCGTAACAAAAATACCATAAATGAAAGATTCCCAATAGACGTACGAAGGGTAATCGGAGCCCTTTACCCATTCTAAGGATTTCATAACGAGCAATAAACAAATAGAAATATAAACCACATTTAGTGCCAGCAACAAAATGGCTTTTTTTAGTCCTTCTATTTCCCAATTCAATCGAAAATCGGTAATTTCTCCAATAAATGCTGATCCAGACCAAATCAAGTAACTACATACCACACACCCTGCAAAGTTCAATATATAAATTTGAGTAGAGTTACAGCCAGAAAACCAATCGCTTATGGACATAAGCGAACCTAAGAAAACACCTAAAAGTATCTTTAAGAAAAAATCGTATCGTAGACAGCACCAAAAAAATGACCAAGTAAAACCTGGTATAATCTTGTTTTTCATCAATTGATCATGAGTGAGCATGTATTTAACTTGAATTCTAAGTATGTAAATGGGTTTCTACTATCAATTATTTTAGGTTTTGCTCGATTACCATCCGTAGTCCTCGGTTTTGAACAGAGGGCAATGGATGATTCAAATACTCCAATCTAACAAAGAAGCTTTATTTAGATATCAAAGCTTTTAAGGTTTCTTTCACTGCTTGTTCGTTTGAAATGGGTTTGTAGCCAAATGCATTTTGAAATTTTGTGCTGTCGAAATAATAATCACGGTCGAATTGGTAAAGCATTTCGTGGATTTCTCCCATAATAGGAACAAAAATGCCAAGTAATTTCGCTCCCCAAGCTGGAAGCGACATCACTTTGTCGTTTGTATTCATTTCTTTGGCAAATATTTTAGTCCATTCCTTAGCAGTAAGTGGCTTATCGGTTGGCAAATTCCAGATTTGATTGTAAGCTGAATCAGTATTTCCAAGGAGAGCCGTTGCTTTTGCTAGTTCAGGAGTATAGCCCATGCTATGTATCTTTTCTGAGGAACAAAGCCATTGGGCTGTTTTGCCTTTCACCAAATTGTCGTATACCAAATTCATAAGCATACTTTTCTCTTTTATTGGTCCAAAAAAATCGGGGGCTCTGGCAATAATGGCTTGCAACTGGCGGTTTTTCATGGCTTCCAATACAATTTTATCAACTTGAGCTCTTATTTCCCCCTTTTCACTTGTTGGACTAATAGGAGATTCTTCTGTAATGTGCTTCACATTATCACCTCCAATAGCATAGACATTATCGAAGAATACCAATTTTACTTGATGTTCCACACAGGCATCTACCACATTTTGGATAAAATCAGGCCAAAGTGCTTTCCAAACTTTCGTTGTATATTCAAAACCGATAACTACATAAGCAATTGAACTTCCCTTTACGGCTTCAAATACTTGTTCTCTATTGGTGAGATCGGCCTTGAAAAGCAAATCGGT
>Ga0163144_10005796_pt1 | contig 27455 bp, 9 predicted proteins | sample OliLak19BULKMAT1_FD_123175 | JGI IMG/M metagenome (GOLD analysis project Ga0163144, IMG submission 123175) | Freshwater microbial mat bacterial communities from Lake Vanda, McMurdo Dry Valleys, Antarctica - Oligotrophic Lake LV.19.BULKMAT1 | ecosystem: Environmental > Aquatic > Freshwater > Lake... | reverse complement strand
GTCGAACCCCACCATTCATTGTAAACACGAGTATTCGACAGACGGGACAGCTGATACTCGACCCCGTTGTCCATGAAACCGAGTTGGGCAAAACCGTTGCCGATAGTCGTACTTCCACGCAACACAAGATCGCGTCCCGCCACCTGGGTATCCCCCCACCGGCTGCCGACATCCACCCCGAGCCGCGAGTTCGTAGCCCCGATGTAGATCGAGCCAGTTGCCAATCCGTTCGCACGACCTGCCGCATCGTCGAGAACTGCATTAGCCCCGCCGGGTAGCGTGGCCAGAACATCCGTGATATCAAACCCGGCCATCGTCAAGCCAGTGATCCCGTCCCAGCCAGCCACCAAATTAATGCCTCCACTACCGGCGCTGTGAATCGCGGTATTGACCCTGATGTCGCCCCGCGCCAAAAGCGAGAGGGTGCCACCCGGCGTGCCGGCGGAATCCTGATACCACTCGATTTTGTCAGCAGCCGCGTTGGCCGTGTTATCCGTGCGCCCCACCACGATATTCCCATCAAATCCCGAGCCAAAATCGGTCGAAACAACGACGTTAATCCCTGCGTCCAACTGTTGTGAAAGCCACACATTGCTGATCGCACTGACCCCAACCATGGCCGCGCCCAGCGCCGAGATGGTAACGTTCGTCGGATCGAGCAAGAGGGTTCCGGCGGAACCATTGGTGGCTAGCAAATCAATATTCCCACTGACTTCAAGCGTATCTTTGCCGGAAATCTCCGCAAATCCACCTTTGGAAACTCCATGCGCGGACAGATTACCGGCGAAAGAGGTACTCAGATCAGACCAAAGGATGACATTGCCCCCCTGCCCCGAAACAGTGGCGTCGGCCACGATATTCGCCCCGCTTTCCACGAAGAGAGTCGAAGCGTTCCGGACCGTCGCATCTCGTCCCCGGAAACCGCCGCCGATCAGGATCTGACCTCCACCGGTGGCACCCGAAGCGTCGAGCCGCGCGGTGCCTCCCACCTTGATGACGGTGGCCTCGACCACCACGTCGCCTCCTTTGGTCGTCGCCGACGACACGTCAATCGTCCCACCGATCTCCGTTTTTCCCGTGCTCGCGATCCGCACCGCGCCCGCCTCAGCAGCCAGCAAACCGTCTACTTTGGCATAGGCCGCCTCGATCAGGAGGCGCCCCGAACTTCCAGGCCCAGGTCCGCTGGCGCGGATGCTTCCCGAATTCGATACCGTTCCGCCCGCTCCGCGCAGGAAGACGCGCCCCCCGGAAGTGGTGCTCCCCACCGCCCGGACGGAACCCTTATTGTTGATCGCCAGGGCATACATGTTGCCGTGAGCCTTCAGTTCGACGGCGGCACCTTCGATGGATCCGTCGTTGAGGACTCCCACGCCACTCGCTCCCGCTCCGGTCGCCCGAACGAACAGGCGCTCGCCCTCGGCTCCTCCGGTAGCGCTGAGCAAAATTTCCTCTCCCGCAGCAAGGCCGACAGTCCCTTTGCCTTTGATGCTGCCGCTGTTGGTCACGGTTCGGCCCAAAAGGAACACATCGCCGCCAATGGCGTTGATCCGGCCCATATTGGTCACATTTCCACTGTCGCTGTCCCCTTTGAAAATCTGGTCACCTCCTGCCAGGAACTCTCCATTTTTCACATCGAGAGTCGACAGGACCAAGCCATTCACATTGATGCTACCGTTCGCCCCGACAAGTATCCCGTTGGGGTTGATCACGAAGACATTCCCATTCGCCCGCAACGCCCCAAAAATCGCACTGGGGTTACCACCCGTGACCCGATTGAGCACGACCGACTGGGCGTTTGGCTGGAAAAACTCAGTCAGCTCCCCTTCATTGATCGAGAAATCCGCCCAGTTGATGATCGCCTTCTGAGTGCCCTGGGTGATCTGCAGATTTCCCGGGCCGCCACCAAAAGAAACGTCTCCCTTGACCACGATCCCACCCGTCGGGTTCGCCCCCAGCGGGATGGTCAACATTGTCAGTCCCGGCATAAGCAGGGTAATAACACCGATGTGCAATGAATGGGCACGACGGAACTTCGCCGAGGCCGACGGGCCGCTTAATGCAGATTTTTTCATAGTTTCTAGGGTTGCGGAGGAGGGGCGCAACCCCGACGGAGTGCCGGGGAGCAAGCTAGAGTCGCAAATGCTAGGAACTTCTGTCTTCTCTGTCTACGATTTTTTCATCTTTTTTAGGGCTAAATGGCTCAGAATCACCTATTTATGGATTTGTGAGGCCATTTCTGAGAAATATTACAATAAATTGACTGGCTTTTGCTCAAATTTTCCAGAGACGGTTGCCGCGCCGAAGCAACAGGCTTACGACCGGTTGGGAACCCCCAAACAGGCCAACCAAAGGCGGGGCGGAACACGTTTGTCCTTCCTGCACTTACCTACAGGGGGGCCGACAATTCTGCCGCTTGGTCCCTTTGCCATAGCACCACCTCCAACGTCTTGGATACCCGGCTCGATCGAGCGAGGATGCCTTGATTCTAGAGCCGAGCCGGTCTCCGCGCTCCCATCGCAGAATCTTGAAATCCCCCGATCTCAAGTGTGTTGCGGGAAAGCGTTCTGTGCTAAGTCTGCTGTTATGCGGATGACATGATCGGTGGATTGAGCTTTGGTTTGTTTGCTGAAATTTGCTTGTTTTCTTTCGGAATTCCCCGCCAGGCCGGGGCAAGCTTACTGGACGGAAGCCACGGGCGGAGCGCTCGGAATTTCCATCTGTTCCTCCGTAACATTGTCGGTATTGGACGGCTGATCAGACCCAACCGTGCTGCCTCCGGCTTCCGCCTCGGCGGCTTTGAGACGCTCCCGCAGACGACGCAGCACCTCCTCGGTGACTGGATCGATTACCCCGCCGCTGGCCATGATGAGCCTGCTAGAAATGTATCGGTAGATCGCTTCGCCACGCGGACCATATTGGGAATACCCCTCATAATACAAGGGCGAAGCATTGAATCCGGTGAATTTGGCTTCGAGTTCGCGTTGCAGGTCATCAATGAGGCGATCCACTGTGGCCTGGGTGGTTCCTGAACCACCGCCGCCACCACCACCGCCGCCGCCGCCGCCGCCGCCACCAGGAATGACCGACAAGATGCGGACAATGTCATAGTAGAAGCCCAGATTATTGTTCGATGCACCGGGCGCAGGGCCGCTATTGAACATCGAAGTATGCTCTCCGGGCATCGTCAAAACGCTGTCTGTGAAGAGGTTTATCGTGAACTCATTGCTCGCTCTCGCCAGGCTTGGCTCGAGAGGAGCTCCCGACGAGACCCGGCCATTGATGATGGATCCGGCGGCCAGTCGATTACTGAATCGACCGGGCAAGTAGGCCCGGAGCTCGGTGCCTCCCCAGATTTCACTCGTGGCATTTGTGACAAGATTGCCACCCAGTTCGTTCGTCGGATCATCGTAGCTGACAGCTAACTGAGTCACTCCGGTGACGGGCGTCGCGGTGGTATTGGCACCATTCTTATGTCCGATCAGCGAACTTGCCAGCGAGATATTGTCGTCGGCCCTGATCTCAATATTTCCGCTGCGTGCTCCGGTTCCTGCTGAAGAAGCAGCAAGCGCGCCTATATAGTCATCGCCATGCCCGATCTGGGCGTAGGCCCCGTTGGTGCGATTGGTGGCCGAAAGCCCCACGCTACCACCTGAGGTGACGGCAATGTTTCCACCGAAGACACCGTCGGCACCGCCGCCGCCGTTGCCGATTTGGGCGTAGGAACTCAGTTGGCTGCCGCCTGTAACGGTCACATTACCTTGGGCAATCGCGGTCACGCTGCCGCTGATTTCAGTCCCTCGCGCCTCCCCTCCTCCGTGCCCGATCTGCGCGCTGGCCTGTGTGCCCGAGCCACCCTTCAGCAAGAGCGCTCCGGCAGAGGTCACGCTGACCGCCTGATCTGAGATATTCCCCGAGTAGGCAAATCCACCATGACCGATTTGCGTGATCGAAGCCCGACCGCTCGAAGCCTCCAGAGAGACATCACCAACCGTGCTCGTCACGGAAACCACCCCGGTGGCATTTCCGCGATTTGAGACTCCTCCATGGCCGACGATGGCGGAGGTGCCGAAAGCGCTGCCCCCAGAGAGGCGAACGTCCTGCGCGGAGAGAGTCACGCTGCCAGATTTCGCGCCATTGGCACTGTTCCCGCCATGACCCACTTGAGTGTAGGCGTTGCTGGCGGAACCACCTTTAAGCGCTGCGGTCGCCGTCGGGACCCGCACCGAGATGTCACCGCTCAGAGTGCCGACATATCCCAGGCCACCATGACCGATTTGTGCACTGGCGAATGTGCCGCCACCGCCCGTCAACTCGAGGTCGCGGGCCGAACTCTTCACGATGACGCTACCCGTCGCAGCACCCGAACCGGTATCGCCGCCGAGGCCTATCATGGCATAAGCAGAAGATCCGGCACCACCCCGAAGAATGACCTGCTCCGCATCCAGGCTGAGGTCGGCGAATTTGGTTCCAGCGGCGCCAGCACCGCCATGTCCCAGCTGGGCATAGGAAGCGCTGCCTGATCCTCCATGGAAGGAGGCCGTCTTCACGGAGCCGGTCAAAGCGATCACTCCGCTGAGATCGCTGGAATAGCTGCGCCCTCCATTACCAATCTGCGCATAGCTGTTGACCCCGCCTCCCGTGAGCGAGAGATCGGCGGCCTCGCAGAAGTCGATCCGGATATCTCCATTGGTGATCGGAGCGCTGGTGGCATTGAACCCGCCGTGACCGATTTGGGCATAAGCACCGGCGGAAGAGCCACCCCGGAGATTGAGCCCGCCTTCGTGAACGGACACCGAAATGTCGCCTCCGGTTACCAAGGTTCCAACACTGCGATACCCTACTTGGGCGTAGCCATTTGCCGTGGTCGAGCTGCCGACGAGGCTTACGGCATGACCATACACTTTGGTATCGCCATTCTTGCTGCCCACTGCAACTGCCGCTGTCTGAGTTCCGTCTCCGATAAAGACACTTCCTTGATTCCCCAGTCCGAAATCAGTGCACACCAGGGTGTTGAAAGTGAACTGAGGGCCTGCCACCAACTGGCAGGTAAGAGGGTTGAGAGCAGCGACTCCACTGCTGCCATTCCAGCCAGCCCAGACACCAACGGACCCGGTGCCCGCGTTTTGGATGTTTGAGCGGATGATCACGTCCCTTGTCGAGATCAGATTCAGAGAATCGGCCGAACTATAAGCCACCGGAGTGGTAATTACCAGATTCGAGGCCGTGGTTCCGAGAGTAGTGCTACCGCCTAACACGCCCTGGGAGAGGAACCTGCCAAAGTCGAAAGCGGAGCTGAATGTTCCCGAGAGCAACGTCGTCTGCACGGTGCCGGCGGTGATTCCTTCATTGGCCACGGTGCTCTGGTGACCGATGTAGCCGAGACTGGTGGCTGAGGCACCGTTGACTGCGGAAGTGTCGCCCGGCATGCTGATGAAGATGTTCCCAGCGCGTGCTCCCCCGGTATTTCCGGCGGTTCCTGCGGCATCTCCGTGTCCGACAAGTGCGTAGGACAATCCGGCACCGCCACCCCTCAGACGCAAATCACCACCTCCCTGATCGATCAAAGTGATGTCGCCGGTCCGATCATTTCCAGTGGCTCCGGATGCACTGCCTCCATGCCCGATCATGGCATACTGATCATTGCTCCCTGACAAGCCGCCCAAAAGACTAATTCCACCATTGGCTCCGCTCAGGCCGCTCAGAACTGTGATCGCTCCGCTCAGATTTCCAGTAGAGGCATACTGACCGTGTCCGATCTGGGTATAGGTGAATTGGGCGGTCCCTTGGGTAGAGTCGAGCAGAACCCGTTTCCCAACTTTTACGCAGATGTCACCGCTATGAGATCCATCGGAATCGTTTCCACCGTGACCGACGGAAGCATGGCTGCGAATGAAGGTCCCTGCGATCAGATCAAGATTTCCACCAGCGGTGAGGTTGATCGCACCGGAGTTGGCTCCCTGGGTGAGATTGCCCCCATGCCCAATGGTCGCGGAGTTGTAATCATTCGTTCCTCCCCGCAGAATGATGTCACCCGAATTTGCAGCAACGCTGATATTGCCGGAATTGCCGAGAGTGGCATTCCCGTCAGGGTTATCGGCATCGTAGCCGCCATGCCCGATTTGAGCGTAGGCTCGATCGGTGCGGACATGCTCAAGTTTGGCTACAATGTTAGCCGAACCAGTATCCACTCCATCATGCAGGCGAACAGTGAAGTCCACGACGCTGGTGGCATAGTTGACAGTTCCAACCTGGTCTCCGGCCACCAACTGAACGCCACCCACAAGCTCGGCGAAGTTGGAAACCACACGGAGTGCCCCACTAGCATCGTCAGCGACGGTTCCTATGCGGACGCCCGCATCGTTGTAAATGTCAAAAGAGACGGAATCGGGAATGACTCCGTTCACGGACCGCAGAGTGGCCCGGCCCGTGGTGAGACCCGTCACTACGCTCAGAGCGGCAGCCCGGTCGAGGTTAAAGCCATTGTTGCCGACATTCGTCGCATCGTTGTAAGAATACTCAGTACTGAGGCCATTTCCGAGGACCTGACTCCGTGAGAACTGACTTCCCGAAACGAAGACATTACCTTCGGCCGAGACCTTGACGATGCCTCGGTGATCGCCCCGCGCTTGAGTCCCCCCGTTCCCGATCTGAGCGTAGTTGTCTGTTCCATTTCCCGCCTGGACCAAGACGTCTCCTGTCGCCATGACGGAGGTCACGTTCCCGTCGCGCCCCTGGTTCCCCACAGCGCTCCTCCCGCCATGACCAATTTGAGCATACTGTTGGCTATCGTCTTGATCGGCCAGCTGACGACCACCGACGACACGCACCAGGCTGGTGCCTCCGGTATTCGTTCGAGTCCCACTTTCGTCGTAACCGGCATGCACGGTGATGTTCCCAAAATGATCGCCGCGAGCCTCGTAGCCGCCATGTCCAATCTGGGCAAAATGGAAACGGCCACCGGCGATGGCCGCCTGGCGAGTCAGCCCGTTATTGGTGAGTCCATCGTAAACGCCTGCGTTGGGCGCAAAGCTAGGAAGGAAGGTTCGGAGGTGACTGCCGCCGAGCACGTTGACACTGCCTTGCTGGCTGACCATGCTGATGTCACCATTATGACCAACGCCAGTAAATTCCCCACCCAAACCATCGATCGTAACATCGGCATCAAATCCGCCGTGCCCAATCTGAGCGGTGAGGTTGCCGTCGTTATTGAGCTGGGCGACGGTGCTGCTCCCTTTGCTCAGCACCCCGGCGATCACATTGATGTCCCCGAGCGTGTTGATCGTGATGTTTCCAGAGATTCCCCCGACGTTCGCCGCGCCATTGCCCATGCCAGAACGCGAGCTTGTCCCTCCGTGGCCAACATGGGCGAAGTTGTTTTCCCGAGTGCCCGCCTGGACTTGCAATCCGATGCCTTCGTAGCCTGATCCTACCGTGCCGTTGCTGGCGTAGATGGAAATGTCGCCTGCATGACTGCCCCGCGAGGTGCGCCCACCGTGCCCGATCTGGGCATACGCATCGCCAGAGTCGAAAAACTCACCCCGACCGCCAACGACCGCGACGGCCCCACCGATCCGCTCAGTGGCCGAGCCGACTGTAATTTTGCCGCTGTGAACACCGTCAGTAAGGTAGCCCCCATGGCCGAGCTGAGCGAAGCCCTGGGCTCCATTGCCGCCGGTAAAGGTAACGTTGCCCACGGCGAACACGCTGATGTCTCCGGTGTTCCCAGTCAGGTAGTTCGCATCGGTGAAATCAGCATTGTAACCGCCGTGGCCCAACATCGCCCACGAACCCTGAATCTCAAGAGACTGGTAAGAAATGGACGTATGGCTTCCGAAGGCTGGGGATGCCAGATTGTTCGGATTGACGTCCACGAGGAAGGTGATGCGACCATTGGTTCCCGTGCCGGTGGTGTAGTTGACCGTTCCGACTATTTGATTGAGCGTGAACGCACCCAGGGTTCCTCCGGTAACGATGAGGTTACCGCGTCCGTCATCGCCAAGGGTAGGTCCGTTGGGAATGGTGATGACGATGGTTCCAGGAACGATGTTCGATCCGTCCACATCGTAAATCGCATCGCCGGTCTGAGAGCCAAACTCCGTGGCCCGAGTCAGATCGAAGGTATTGCGCTCTTCGTCAGTTACGGTGTGGCGTCCCTGCACCGCTGCAAATTCGATATTGCGGCCGGCCCGAACCTGAATATTCCCGCTGTGACGACCGCGGGTATCACGTCCGCCATTGCCAAGCTGAGCCGGAGCATCCTGGGAATTGCCAGCCCGGAAAATGATGTCGCGTCCAGCAGTGACGGAAATCAGCTCCCCTACGCGGCCCTGATTGCCTGCAGAACTCCGTCCACCGTGGCCCAGTTGGGCGTAATTCGCCCGGTCCGCATCTTGATCTTCCGATGAGCCGCCGAGAAACACGATGTCAGACTGGGCGGAAACCGTGATATTGCCGCGGTGATCCCCACGAGCTTCAAATCCACCGTGGCCGAGTTGGGCGTAGTGGAAGCGGCCTTCCCCGAGTCCGGGGCTTCGATTGTCGATCCGCCCGGCATCGCCAGCACCGAAGAAGACGCGTCCGCCAGTCGAGATCGCAGTGATGTCTCCGCTATGGCCTACGCCCGTGCCCAGCAAGCTGACGGAAGTAAGGAAGTGGGCATCTGCTTCATAGCCGCCGTGTCCGAGCTGGACGTAGTTGCGGCTGTCTTCGTCGGAGTTGAAAAAGTTCCCGGTTCCGGCAACAAAAGTGATGTCACCCACCACACTGATATTGATGTTTCCGCCATTGCCTTTGAAGAGGGGAACCGTTGGGGCACTGGCATCGCGAGCGGCTGATTTCGCATCTCGTCCGCCGTGACCAACTTGGGCGTAGGCATCAACCCGGGATCCGGCCCGCACATCAAGACCAGCTCCATTCGCATCCCGCCCACCGGTGATGGCAATGTCTCCGGTATTGTTGCCATAGGCGAAATAACCACCATGGCCAATTTGTCCATAGCTGACGTCAGAACCACCTCCGGCGACGAGGATCGCACCCGCACCGCCCGCTACAGTGATGTTTCCAGTATTGTCGCTCTCGGTGCTTCGACCACCATGACCGATCTGGGCGTAGGTGCTCGGAGAAATACTGGAGGTCACTGTTCCCGTGGGACCGGCCGCCAGATTGACCCCATTGCCCGCACCAACCGTGATGTCACCTGTAATGGTGCGACGGAAGGCAAGGCCGGAATTGACCGCAAGGGCATTGTCGCCGAACTGCGAGGAAAACTCAGTGCGCCGGGTGTAGTTGGGGTTATACCAATATTGAAGACTCTGGCCGCGCAGCTCGGTCCCTGAGAGCACCCGTGTGTCGCTGTTCGTCACGCCATTCCCGTCAACTCCAGAAGTCTGAGTGCCGGCTCCCGAGAGATAACTCGCATCATAACCTCCATGCCCGATCTGGACGTAGCTTTGGTTGTCAGCTCCCCCGAGGGCATTCACCTTACTGGCGGCACCGCGAGCCTCGACGGTAATACTTCCCGACAGGGTTCCGCCGGAGTAGGCTCCTCCATGGCCGATCTGCGCGTAGGCATTGAGTGACTGATCATTTACAGTGGCCTGTCCGGCTGCCAGCGTAACGCTGCCTGCCTGCGCGATTACGGCGATGTTCCCGCTGTGGTTTCCGCCGGTGTACTCTCCTCCGTGACCGACCTGCATATAGGCATCGGAACCGCGGAACGCGCTATTCGGGCTGGACTTCAATGTGATGTCGCCTGCTGCGGCAATCACCCGGACATTGCCGCTACTGCCGAGGATGGGGTTGCCATTGACATCAAGCGCCGCTCCAGGAGCATTGATATGGAACCACTGGCCGCGATTCGGCGGGACGATGGGGACCGAAGGAGTGGCAGGATTATTGTCGTGATCTATGAACCGAACCGTTGAGGCATTCACGTAGGTTTGCAGGAAGGTGGTCAGCGGCATCAGGCTGCCCTGGCCGGTGACCGGCACGCCATCTGGGCCAAGAGCTCCGGGGAGGAGTTGGGTAACGGCTGCCAAGTAGTAAGGATTGATGGTGCCGTCTTCACTGAAGACGTTGCCGTTGGCGAGTCGCTCCAACAAGGTTGCACCCACGGTAGTATTGGACGTTTCCAGCGTGCGAGGAAGGTAAGGATCATAGTCGGCATTGAGTCCTCCGTGGCCGATCTGAAGATAACTGTAACGACCGTCTCTGTTGTCCGCGATATTCGCACCCCCCATGGCGTGAAAATCAACCCCACCCGCAGCGGCAACTTCGATGTCGCCACGGTGATTACCAAAAGCCTCGTAGCCCCCGTGACCGATCTGGGCGTAGCTGAACTGCTGTCCACCGGACTCGAAAGTGATGGTCGCCGCCGCATTGAGCGCAGAGGTGATTTCCCCCTGGCCGTTGAAGGAGAGACCTCCTGCCTGGACGGAGATAAGCCCATTGTGCCCGTCTCCATTGGCAGAGAGCGGATCAGCCGCATTGCGGAATCCCCCGTGACCTATCTGAGCATAACCGACCCCCCCATTGTTGGCAGTCACATCGGTGTATCCGGTGAAGGAAATGTTGCCGACTGATTTCACGGTGATGCTGCCGGTGTGAGTACCGGAGAAGTAGCGGTCATTCGCATTGTCGCGACGGTCGTCGGGAGGAGTCTGGTTCTGGATGCCCGCCGTGGCGTAGTTGTTATCGGCATCGCGGTCATCCGCGCCAGTCGCGGTGATCCGGGCGACGTTGACCCGATGGTCATTGCGCCCACCATGGCCGACTTGGGCGTAGCTGCTATCACGACCACCGAAGAAACTGACGGCTCCACCAGCATCAATGGCGATGGCACCGATATGACCGCCAGAGGCGAGGTAGCCACCATGTCCAATCTGGGAGTAGTGAATCCCGGCGATGTTGTTGCCGCGAGCATCAAAGGTAATATTCCCCTTACCAGCACTCCGGTCGGCATCGGCGCGAACCGTGATCGTGCCGATGTTGTCACCATCCGTGGTGAAGCCTCCGTGTCCGATCTGGCTGAAGGACTCGCTTCCGCCGCTCAAGAAAGTGATGTTTCCGTCAAGGGATTCGACGAGTATATTGCCGCGGTTACCGACCCGCTCGGCGGCACTGGGGCCCCCGAAACCGTAGCCGTCGAATAGGTAAGTGCCTCCTCCGGGGATGGCGATACTGACGACATTATCTCCCGGGTTTGGGGTGTCCGAATCCCGCCCGCCGTTGCCGATTTGAACGTAACTCTGAGTGCCCAGTCCAGCGGTGAAGCTGATATTTCCGACAGCACTCACATTAAGGTCTGCCGTGTGGTCACCTCGGGCCGCGTCGCCACCGTTGCCCAGCTGGGCGTAGCTGCGCCGGTTCTCGAAACGGTCATTGTTATCGTCTGCCTGATCACCGGCCTCGTTGTTAGTCCGAACATAAATGGCATAAGGGACAATGGCGCGGCTGCCGACATTATCGCCGCCTTTGAAGGTGATGCTTCCTCCTGAAACTACATTGATGAGGTTTCCTACCAGTCCAAAATTCCCGGTATGGTTGAAGCCGCCGTGGCCAAGCTGGGCAAAATTGGATTTCTCCGAGCTATCGCTCCTGAAGAGCGACTCGCCCGCCTGGAAACTGATGTTTCCAAGGGTCGTCGTGACGGTGATGTTGCCCCGGTGATTGCCACCTGCCTGATACCCTCCGTGGCCTATCTGAGTGTATAGACCATAGCCGAACCCGCCCCCTCCTCTAAAGTCGATGTTGCCTGACTGAGCAAGGACATTGATGTCCCCATTGTGCCCATCGACCACGGTGCTCGCGACGTTGTTGTTGGCCCAGGTATTTACGCCACCATGACCGATCTGGGCATAGGCGCCGGAGAAGCTATTCAAACCGAAATCCGAGGTAATTCCCTGAAGCGCATAGTTTTGACTACTGAGGTTGTCATAGCGCACATTGTGAGTGTCGGCGAAGATCTGACCAGCCCGGAAGGTGATCGCCCCGCTCGAGCGGACGTCGATTGCTCCGCCATAGTTCTGACCAAGCCCTGCGTGAGCCTCGTCGCCACCATGGCCGATCTTCACAAAGGCGCGCTGGTCGTTCCCGCCGATAGCCGTGATGTTCCCGGCAGTCCCAGTGAAACCACCACTCCCATTGACCCCGCTGCGCACAGTGATGTTGCCGCGATGCCCCAGATTAGAAGCCCCGGTCGGATCGCCTGGGTAGGCTCCTATGACCGAGCGGGATTCGTAACCTCCGTGACCGATTTGGGCATAGGACCGGAGGGCGTCATTTCGCTCAGGGTCGAGGTGAGTGTAATTCGCGATGATATCGGGACGGTCCACCACGTTGGTTCCAACGACTGCGGCGGTGAAGGTAACCGCACCCGTGGCGTAGGTGATGGTCCCGACGACCTGTCCGGCGAGCACACCGGTGGCAGGAATGTCCTGACTGGCGACAAGATTTCCGGTGCCGTTACCGTTGTTCACATCGCGAATAAAGAGGCCAAGTCGATTGATCACGGTCGTGCTCGTCGGAGCCACCAGTTCAAAGGAAACCGAACCCGCCACAATGTTTCCACTCATGAGCCGGGTATTGCCCGTCAAGGTCGCGGCATCATCGAGGAAAATCAGTCCCGGGAAGGCGGCTTGGAAAGAGACATAGTCGGGGTCATTCGCCGCATCTGAGCGGCGGAACTGATACTCGCCGTTTCGGACACTCTGGCGGGCAAGCGCGACCCCGCCAACCAAGTTGACGCTTTTTCCGGCATATACTTCGACATTGGCAACATGAGTTCCATCAAAGTTCTGACCGCCGTGTCCGATCTGGGCGTGACTGTAACTGCCATTGCCCGCATACAAATTCACGTTGCCATTTGCACCGAGCGCTTGGACGCGGATCGTTTCACCGAGGCGACCGAGGTGGCCTTGTTCGGCGGTGGAAACGGCCGTTCCACCGGAACCGCCATGGCCGATCTGGGCGTAGTTCAAACGATCCGCATCGTTGTCTATCGTGCGCGCGCCAGCCATGACCGTCACTGATCCGTTCTGGGTGATCACTTCGACGTTACCGAAGTGATTTCCCCCTGAAAGAGCCCCGCCGTGGCCGATCTGAGCAAAGTGGAAGCGCCCGCCGCCGCCGCCTGCACTCAAGAGGTAGCCATTAGGATCGCTCGGCAGAGCGAGAGGAACTCCGTCGGCACCGACGCGTGCACTAAGCGCGGCGGTATTGCCGCCGAGGACATTAATGTTTCCAAAGGTTGTGCGTACAGAGATGTCACCGAAGTGACCCCAGACACCGTTTCCGGCACCCGCCGTCCCTGCAAGCCCAGCAGGAGTACCATTCCCGTAAAAGTTGTTATCAGTGCTGGAAGCATCGGCATTAAAGCCGCCGTGGCCGAGCATCGCATAGTTGAACGCATCCTCGGTGTAAGCGTCGTTTCTCTTGGTGAGTGTCCCGGCGACAAAGTCGATCTCGCCTTCGGTGCGAAGCGTGATATTCCCGTTCATCCCGAACTGCTCGGCGTCACTACCGGATCGGGTGTTACCGCCGCCATGACCGAGTTGAGCGGAGTTCTGAGCGGCATCGCCGCCCTTAAAGAGCAGACCGATTCCATCCGCTGCTTTCGTCCCCGTGATCGTAATGTTGCCGTAATGGTTGCCATCTGCATCGTAGCCTCCATGCCCTAACTGAACGTAGGACTGATAGTCGTAGTGGCGGTGAGCCCCCACTCCCGCAAGGAACTTGATGCCCCCAACTTTGTTGGCGGCATCGACCTGACCGATCAAAATGTTTCCGAAACTGGCCCCTTTGGTATCATACCCGCCATGACCAAGCTGCGCGTAGTTTCGATGAAAGGCCCCGGCCTTGAAGGTGATGTCGCCGCCTGCTTTGATATCGATCTTACCTGAGTTGCTATCGAGGTTGTTGGCCTTTGTATTCACCCCATCCGCGTCATAGCCGCCATGTCCCAACTGGACGTAGGCCCGCTCCTTGAGTCCCTGGACGGTTTGGAAGGTCGCCGTAGCACCCGTGCCTGCCCACGCGGGCAGCGCGGCGCTGGAGAAGCGGACCTGTCCGTTGTCATACTGCACGTCGCCGACCCTCACGCCATTCCGGAAAAGTCCGCTGGTGCGATCATCGAGAGCCGCATTGGGCAGATCCGTGATCACAGAGCTATCCGAGAGCACGATGCGGACCGTGCCCGGCTTGATATTCGAAATCACGTCGGGCATCGCAGCGCTCCCGACAAAGGTGGAAGCGGTGGGAGAAACGTTGGCGAGCTGAATCCAAACGTTGGTATTTGCGGTGATCGCCGCATCGATTGGAGCATTCGTCACGGTCCGGCCCACTGGCGAGGAGGCATCGACCCCCTGGAAGGTGACCCCGCCCCATGCACTGACATTGATGTCTCCGACGTTGATCCCTCTGGTCTGGTAGCCACCGTGACCAAGTTGGGCGAAGGCGTCGGTGCCAGCCCCACCGCCACGGATCACCGTAGTAACAGTCGAGCCATTGAGGGAAACGTCTGTTACCCGCCGAGTAGCCTGGGCGCCCTGCCGACTGGTATCGAAAAGGATGCTCCCGCCATTAGAGACCACGTTGCTGTCGCCGGTGAAGCCGTTGACGTCATTTGCCCCGGTGATGTAGCCCCCATGGCCAAGCTGAGCGAAGTCGCGATCCGAGTCTCCGGCAATGAAGGAGATCCCCCCAGTCGCGACATTGCCGTCCGCATTGGCCAGGTCACCTGTCCCGGAAGTTACGTAAATATCCTGGCGGTTCGGCATCACCATCGTTGTCGTCGAGGTGCCGTGGCCGATCTTAACATAACGATCTTCGGTCGCGTAAACGCCGGCTTGCGCCGTCTGCCCGTTGAACCACCAAGTCGCGTAGTCCGGCGAAAGGCGAAGGGCGTCTTTTACACCGCTCACGGGAGATTCAAAACGAATGTCACCTCGGGCGATCACATCGATTCTGGCGGAATTCGCGGCTCCGGTCACGTTGCCCCCGCTGGCATATCCGCCATGACCAATTTGTGCAAAGCTCTGATACATCCGCCCTGCAGTGAAGAGGATATCTCCATCAGTGGCGCCGGTGCCCTGACCCGCCCGAGCGGAAATCGTGCCGTTTTTGTCTCCCAAAACGGAGCGTCCACCGTGACCTATCTGCACAAAACTGTAACCATATCCCCAGCTCCGTTCCGAGCGCTTTTGATCACCACCGGCGAATTGAATGTCACCCTGATTAGCCGTCACCTGAATGTTTCCCGTGAAGCCTGACGAAGCGGCAACAGTGGCCAGTCCCGTTGGAGTCTGAACCACCGTATTGTTGGCCCTCGCATTGCTTCCGCCATGACCAATCATGCCATAGGCAGCCAGGCTGTTGCCGGCTTTCACTTGGATCCCGATCTTCGAAGCCGCGTTCGCTGGATCAACGATGGTACCCCCGGCTAAAACGTTAATGTTCCCGGTAGCCGAGGCATCAGGAATGATGGTGGTAGCAGCAGTTCCCAGAGGAGCCTGGAACGAACCTCCGGCGGCGTGTTGTCCCTCGGAAGCTCCGCCATGTCCGATCTGGACATGGCCATAGTTGGACGCAATGTCCGCCGCTGAATTCAGGAGCAGAGGAGTGTTGCTGTCCAATATGGTCCCGGTATTCAGGTCGCCATTCGTCGGGGCTTGATTTACCCCCAACATCCGAATCGCGCCAGTCGTGGCCGTGACAGTGAGATCGCCACCGCGAGACTGGTCCCAGATCGAGCGGAAATTACCCGTTCCTGACGATCCGTGGCCGATCTGAGCATAGGTATTGCTGTTCCGACCCGCCCGCAATTGAATGCCGGCTCCGGCGAGTCCCCGACCGTCGGCGCTCGTCGTCGCACCATTGGCGACAACCGTCACATCTCCGTAGAAACTTCCTTGGTTGGCGACTCCGCCGTGGCCGATCTGGCTGTAGATTCCCGAGTCCTGGTTTGTTGCGAGAAGGTCGGTGAATTCCGGAGTGGTATCGAAACCTCGTGAGGCGAGCAACAAAATATCTCCGTCAGCTTTTACCGAGACCTTGGCATTGATTCTCGCCGCACTACCCAGGTAGTTGGTCCGCCATGTGCTGTTGAAGACTGCGTAATTTTGCTGTCCGTTCGAGATGATAAAGCCATCGCGAGTCGTAAATGTCGTCGTGGCGAGTGCGGCGATCGGCTCCAGGGAAATCGTCCCTCCATGACCGATCTGCGTGTAACTGTTGCCTTGTCCACCCCGCAGATCAACCCGGCCACTCAAGGCCGAAGTGATGTCCCCGGTCGCTCCGTAACCCGCACCTCGGAAGCTACCACCAGCGAAGACGGTTCCGCCGAGCAGACTAATGTAGTTCTTGCCCTGAACATTGCCAAAAACAGTCGCGCCGACCCCGAGGTTGTTGCCGTTGTTATTCCCCCACCACTCGCTCCGAAGCGTGTTTGTCGCGTTCCCGATCTGATTCTCGTAGCCCGTATCCCGGAATCCGAGCTGGGCCCAGGAACTTGCCGTGGAGGTGCTGCCACGCATGATGAGATCGCGCCCGGCCACATTGGTTGCGCCGTAGCGACTGCCCACGTCAACGCCCATGGTCCCTGCAGTCGATCCGATGAAGACCGATCCGCCTCCTTGACCCGCCACATCATTGCCAGAGAGGCCGTCGTTCATGGTTGCGAGGATGAGGGCAAAGTTAAAGTTCCCCATGCTCAGGCCAGTCGTGCCATCCCACCCCGCCACGATGTTGATGCCACCCGCTCCAGCGCTGCGGACTGAGGTGTTCAAGTTGATGTTCCCCTGCGCGAGCAGACTGAGAGTGCCTCCCGCAGTGCCGGCAGTCTGTTGATACCACTCGACCCGGTCACCGGCGGCAGTCGCTGTCGGAGTGACCCGGCCCACCGTGATATCGCCGGACTGAACCCCGCCAATGTGTGTCGAAATGACGACATTGGTCCCGATATCAAGTTGGTTGGAAAGCCAGATATTGCTGATCGTGCTGCCCCCGAGAGCGCTGGCCCCGACTGACGAGATCGTGATGTTCGTCGGGTCCAACAAGAGTGTTCCCGCATCCCCCTGAAGCGACCCGAGATCCACTTGTCCGGTTACCTCCAGCGTATCTTTGCCTGAAATCTCCGCGAAACCGCCTTGAGAAATGCCGCGTGCGGAGAGGGCTCCATCGAATGAAGTAGCTCCTTCGGACCAAAGGATAATGTTGCCGCCCCGGCCCGACGCACTGGCATTTGCAGCCAAGGAAGCCCCTGCCTCAACCTTGAGGGTGCTTGCATTTTGAATCGTCGCATCGCGCCCCTGGAATCCTCCGCCGATCTGAACAAGGCCTCCCCCAGTGATTCCGGAAGCGTCCACTGCAGCGGTGCCGCCCACAGTAATTGCTCCACCTTCAACGATCACCTCGCCGCCTTTTCCGACCGGGGAAGACACATCAATCGTCCCACCGATCTCCGTTTTTCCCGTGCTCGCGATCCGCACCGCGCCCGCCTCAGCAGCCAGCAAACCGTCCACTTTGGCATAGGCTGCCTCGATCAGCAGCCGTCCGGAGTTCCCGGCCCCAGGTCCGCTGGCCCGGATGCTTCCCGAATTCGATACCGTTCCACCCGCTCCGCGAAGGAAGACGCGCCCACCTGACGTGGCGCTCCCCACCGCCCGGACGGAGCCCTTATTGTTGATCGCCAGGGCATATATGTTGCCGTGGGCCTTCAGTTCGACAGCAGCACCTTCGATGGATCCGTCGTTGAGTACTCCTACGCCACTCGCTCCCGCTCCAGTCGCCCGAACGAAAAGGCGCTCGCCTCCCGCTCCTCCGGCGGCGCTGAGCAAAATTTCCTCTCCTGCAGCGAGACCGACGGTCCCTTTGCCCTTGATGCTGCCAGAATTGGTCACAGTCCGTCCCAGAAGGAACACGTCGCCCCCGATCGCGTTGATCCGACCCATGTTGGTGACGTTTCCGCTGTTGCTGTTCCCTTTGAAGATCTGGTCACCACCTGCCAGAAATTCGCCATTGCTGACATCGAGAGTCGAAAGAACCAGACCGTTCACATCGATACTTCCGTTCGCCCCGACAAGTATCCCGTTGGGGTTGATCACGAAGACATTCCCATTCCCCCGCAATGCCCCAAAAATCGCACTGGGGTTACCACCCGTGACCCGATTGAGCACAACCGACTGGGCGTTTGGCTGGAAAAACTCAGTCAGCTCCCCTTCGTTGATCGAGAAATCCGCCCAGTTGATAATCGCTTTCTGGCTGCCCTGGGTGATTTGCAAATTCCCTGCCGACGGCGAAGCAAACGAGACGTCGCCAGTGACCACGACTCCGCCCGAGGGGTTCGCGCCGAGCGGACTGGTCCACAGGGTCAGCCCTGGCATAAGCAGCGCAATAACACCGATATGCAAAAAATGAGCGCGCCGAATGGATGCGGAGAAACATCTCCTGCCTGAGGCTGGTGTGTTCATGGGGATTTCGAATTAAGGAGGAGGGAAAGGAGAAACGCCGGGTGAAATCGGCGAGGAATGAGGTTGATGCTAATGATTTTTTTTTTAATCTGTCGATAAAATTCTTCACAAAATCAGACTAAAATGCCGGAGAAACCTGAACTTTGGCTGTTTTACTCCAGTTTTCAGCCCTTCCACAAAATAATTAGGTGATCGTGGACTTATTGCCTCAAAGCCGATCTCTGTGACATTTGTTGGACAATTTTCGAGTTTGCAGTGACGAAACTCTGTAAAAACGGGCATTATCCAAGCATAGGACTTTATTTGTCTGATTAGCTTTGTCTTCTTGTTAGGAGTTTGTCGGACTTAGCCCGACAGACTCCAAGTATTCTCCCGCACCGATCAGAATCGGCGCGGGGACCCTTTTCCGAAAAGTTCGGCTGACAAAAATCTCTGCCGTGTTTACAATTAACAATGAGGTCCATCGAGGCCATTTACCGAAACCCGAAACCCGTCTCAGCATGAACCCAGGCTATATATTCTCCGACCTCTCCCCGGTAAGGGTGGCGTTTTCACTTTCAATGCTCGGTGCGATCAGTCCCCTCGCCGCGGTCGAGTTCGAGAAAGAAATCCGACCCATCTTGAGCGAAAAGTGCTTTCAATGCCACAGCGGGCCGAAGTCCAAGGGCAAATTGCGGATGGATTCGATCAACACCTTTGCCAGCCGAATCGGCGGCGACGATCCGGTGATCGTGCCCGGAGATCCGGCACAGAGCTTGCTCGCGATCAAAGCGGGGCTGCCGCGCAGCGACGGCGAGGCCATGCCCCCTCCACCGGCCCGCGCCAAAGGGGCGGAGGAGATGACGGCGATGGAACTCACCCTCGTCAAACAATGGATTGCTGAAGGAGCAAAATTCGAGGAAGGGGCAACGCCTCCTGCCCCGTCGGCTCCCTCCGTCACCGAGGTGCCCGCCGCTCCCGCAACGCCCGCCCCCACTGCCATGGCGACTGCGGTGCACTCGTGGACCAGCCACGCCGGGACGACCTTGGAAGCCATCTTCGTGTCCCTCGCGGGCGACATCGTGACCCTCAAAAAGCCCGATGGAACCACGACTCTGAATGTCCCGATCAGCCAGCTCGACACCACCAGCCAGGCCCTCGCGAAACAATTGGCGGGGCAATAAATTGGCGGGGCAGTAAGTGAGCCGACCGCGCTCAACCGCCCACCATCCAAGTGACCGAGTCGGCCCGCACCGCACTGGCCGGCAGATTGGGGTCTCCGGCGAGGACCTGATCCACCATGGCGTGTTTGCCGGCCCCGTTGACCAGGAACAAGATGTCCCGCGCCACCGCCAGAAGTGGATAGGTGAAGGTGATGCGATGTGCCTCGAACTTGGGCACATAATTCGCCACGACCCAATGATCCGTGACGCTGAGGCCGGTCGTGTCGGGAAAAAGTGAGGCGGTGTGCCCGTCGTCACCCATGCCTAGGAGAATCAGATCGTGACGGAACCAGGCGTCTCCGGCGGATTTGGCCAAGCCGAGGAGACGATCTTCGCACCGCTTGGCCGCATCGGACGGAGCAAGTTCGCCCTCGATCCGGATGACATTGTTTTCGGGGATACCAGCCGACTCCAGCAGGGAAAGTCGCGCCATGCGGTAATTGCTTTGTTCATCGTCCGGTCCGACGCAACGCTCATCTCCGAAAGTGATGATGACCTGTTGCCAGTTGATGTCGGACCGGGTCGCCAGTTGGGCATAGATGGGAGCCGGGGTGGTGCCCCCGCAGAGACTCAGGCGGGCCCAACCGTCTCGCTGCTGCGCGGCGACCAGACGACCAGCGATCCACTCGGCAGCTTCAGCGAAAAAGTCGTTGGGACGGAGCACGATGGTCATGATGGACGCGAAAGCGGTTTAGCGGTTTAGCGGTTTAGCGGTTTAGCGGTTTAGCGGTTTAGCGGTTTAGCGGTTTAGCGGGAATCCGAGCGCAGCGGCATAATCGCCTCGAACGCGGCAGCCCCTTTCTGGGTTTTGTGCTTTTTGTGCCCTTTTTGTGGCAATTTTTTTTTTCAACAGAGTAGTTTCAGGCCATCACCATGCCACCATCGACGGTGAGCACCTGACCGGTGATGTAACGAGCGCCGGGACCAGCCAAAAAGATCACGGCATGGGCGATATCGCTGGCCTCGCCAAAGCTTCCGAGCGGAATGTTGCGCCGGATTTGCTCTTGGACTTCTTCCGTCAGATCGCCGGTCATGTCGGTAACGATGAAGCCCGGGGCCACGGCATTGACACACACCTTGCGACCCGCGAATTCCTTGGCAAGCGCCTTGGTGAAGCCGATCAGCCCGGCTTTGCTCGCCGCGTAGTTGGCTTGTCCCGCGTTGCCCATCAGTCCGATGACGGAGCTGATGTTGATGATGCGGGCATCCTCGGCTTTGAGCAGGCTCCGCTGAAAGGCTTTCACGGCATTGAAGGCGCCTTTGAGATTCGTATCGAGAACGAGATCCCAGTCCTCTTCGCTCATACGCAACGCGAGACCGTCACGGGTGACTCCGGCATTGTTCACGAGGATGGAGACCGGCCCGAGATCAGCCGCGACTTGTTTGCCGAATTCCTGGGTCGAGGCGTAGTCGGCGATATCGACCGCGTATCCTTTGGCTTCGCCGCCGCCCGGGGTATTCAGCCCGAGAGCATTGAGTTCCGACGCCGCCGAAGCCGCATTGGCCTCGGTTCTACTGGCGACCGCGACTTTGGCTCCGCCGAGAACAAATTCCCGGGCGATCTCCCTACCAATGCCGCGACCAGCTCCGGTCACGACCACCACTTTTCCTGCAAATGAACTCATCCCCGCTAGATCAACCCGTCCAACGGGTCCTGCAACTGAAAAGGGACCTTACCCGAGCAGCTTGATACGAGCGCGACGAGGGACCCGGTCCCGAGGTCTGCGACCTCGGCTACAACATCCACCGGTGAATCAGGCTTCCGATGAGGAAGCTCGTCCCATTGGCGAAGGCGGAAAGCAGGAAGGGCCGCCGACACTGACACAAGTGAGGACTACTCGATCTTGAGACGTTCCCAGCGGGTTTTTGCCGCAGGGTCGAGGCGATCAGAATCGAGAGTGGAATCCACCGCGCCGCTGCTCAGGTAAGAAAACGCGAAGAGCGACTCCCAAGCTGACTGGCCCACCGACGGATCCGTTTGATCCGCTTTCGCTATCAGGGCTCCAGAGGCGTGCTCGATCAACCACGCAGGATCGAGGGACTCGACGGGCAGCTCGTTGTCGCCGAAACCCAAATTCAGGAGAACTGCGGTGGCATCCTTCGCCGTCATGGCGCCACGAAGTGGAACTCCCTCGCGGCGGCGGACTTCGCCCTCGTAGGGATTTTCACGCAGCAGTGCTTCAAAGGTCGGGAAAAAGCGTTCGGCCGCCGCAAACACCGCGATCAGATCGTCTCGTCGTCGGACTCCCAGAGGAGTCACGACCGAGAGTTGCTCCAACTTAAGCGCGGCTCCCGGCGACCAAAGCGCAGTTCCATCGCCCCTCAATTCCGAATAAGCAGCCGCCAGCGAATCCATCTCAGGGCGCTCTTCCGCCGACCAGGAATCCGACGGGCGCGGGGCCTCGCTGTCAAACGGGCGAGCCGGAATCGGCGGATTCTTCGGCCCCAACGGAGCGGGCAAAGCCTCTTCCGCGAGAATCTTCTCGATGCGATGGATCCGCTCTTTGATCCTGCCGGGGAGAGCACCCTTGGTCGTGATGCTGCCTAGGGCCTTCTTCAACGCTCCCGCCTGGAGCGTCAGCGCGCTGATGCCATCGGCACGCGCGGGATTGGGGAGCGAAGCGAAAATCTCATAGTCTGCGAGATAGCCTTGCACGAGAGGCTTCGCGTCCCCCATCCAAGCAAGCTCAGGCGGCGGAGAGGCTGATGCAAACGCCGCGAACCACGCCTGGCTCTCTTCGAACTGCCCCATCTGCCAAGTCTTCAGCCCGCCCACCAGGCAGCCCAGAGCATCCACTGAGTCGGGCGGCCAGTCTTCCTCCCGGAATACGGGCGGCAGCTCGTCACTGAAGCGTGGACCCGCTTTCTCAAAAAATCGCCATTCGCCGGAGGGCGCTTCATTTGCCGCCAGAGCGATCTCGGTGACCGCTCGGAAGGTATCTCGCGACTCCCGCTCGCGCCCTTCCAGCAACAAGCTTATTCCCTGAAAAAACAGGCTCCAGCGCCGCGTCGCTAGCGCCAGATCTGAACTCCCCGCCAGCTCGGAAAACGTGTCTGCGACCTGATCGAAATCCCCCCGAAAAAGCCGCTGGCGGGCTTTCAGAAACGCTTCGTTTCGGCGATTTTCCCCAGCGGCGATCACCCGTTCCTCACCGGGGATGCCGATTCCCGGTCCTTCATTCGTCGATGGGGAGGGGCCGAACCCTTTTACGAGAATAACGACAAGGATCGTGACTAAAGCGGCCGCGACCAAGCCCAAATAGCCGCGCTGACGCCGGGGCAAGGTGCGGAGACCAGCAGCTTTGCCTTCTCTTTTTTTCACCTCGATCGCCTCGATGCCTCGGAGGATTTCCGGATAACTCGCCGGGCGGTCAGCCGGGGTATAGGCCATCATTTTCTCCACCAAAGCGACCGTCTCGGCGCTGACTCCCCGGGCTGCCTTTCGGAGACTGATCGGTTGACGCTTGATCGCGATCAGGTCATCCAGCGAGGCGGTGTTGGCTTCAAAAGGCGGTTTACCAGCGAGAGCGTGGAAAAGGGTGGCCCCGAGGCTGTAGATGTCTCCCTGGAAGGTATCGGCATCCCCGACCAGCTTCTCCGGGGGCACATAAAAGGGAGTGGCCCAGAGCTCCTCATTTTCCTCCGCGCCCCCTTGCTGGACCGCGAGGCCGAAATCGACCAGCTTGGTCACCCCGCCCGCCGTGACCAGCATGTTGCCCGGCTTGATGTCGCGATGGATCAGATTCGCATCCATGGCCGCCTGGAGTCCGCAAGTCACGTCGTGCGCGATCCGCAGGACCTGCGCCTCCGCGATGGCTCCCGAGCGATTGATCGTATCTTCGAGACTGGCGGCCTCGACCAACTCCATCGCGATGAAAAAATACCCGTGATCTTTGCCGACAGTGAAGACCTTGACCACGTTCGGATGGATGATCGCCGCCGTCAGCTTGGCCTCCCGCTCGAACTTGGCGGTCAGGATCGCGTCTTGACTGAGCGACTGGTGCAGCACCTTGAGCGCGACATCTCGCCCGAGGGTGCAGTCCACCGCGCGGAAGACCCGGCTCATACCGCCCTCCCCAACAAGATGGAGGATCTCGTATTGCCCCATCGTCGTACGGACTCGCACCGACGCCTCGCAGTGGGGACAGGTGATCTTCGAGAAAGGAGCCAACGCGGAGACGTCCAGTGCCCCCTGGCATTCGGGGCATCGGTTTACCAAAGGTTCTAAGTCAGGATCAGCAGTCATGCTCGGCGGCGGAGTCGCCCACTCTCGGAGCGGCGCGAGACCTGCGAGTGTATCGCCGCCCCCCGGCAGGTCCAGCCAAAACCACGGGGTCCGCAAACTTTTGCTCGGGCTTCGGCGGGCGCTTTTGCCTGGGACATCCAAAAACTCGCCCTCCCCTGGCAGCCTGTCGGACTTATCCCGCCCGGCAGCGAAAATCGGGGATTCGGCCCGAATTTCCACTCGTCTTCGTCATTTGTGCTCACACAAACTCCTCAAACTCATGAAAATTCTGACTCGAACCCCAATTCCCTCCCTCAGACGCTCTAAGTCCGACAAGCTCCTAGCTATTTCGCCCCGGAACAGTTGCGGGATCGTCCGTGGAGTCTAAACTGAGTCTCCATGGGAAATGATCCTACATCCGAAAGCCGCCCCGTTGCGGTCGGTCCCTACCAATTGGGCGGCGAGCGCCCTCTCTTCATCCTAGGACCTTGCGTAATCGAGTCCGAATCCTTTATCCGGGCCATCGCGCCGGAGATCAAAGGCATCACCGACGCCATCGATGTCGATCTCGTATTTAAAGCGAGTTACGACAAAGCCAACCGCAGCTCCGTGAAATCCTTCCGCGGGATGGATTGCGAAAGTGGTTGCGCCCTGCTGGCTGAGATCGGTCGCGAACTCGGCGTGCCCGTTACCACAGACGTCCATACTGCCGCCGAAGCCACCCTGGCCGGGAAATACATCGACGTGCTCCAAATCCCCGCCTTTCTCTGCCGACAGACGGATCTGCTTGAGGCGGCAGCCGCCACAGGACGAGTCGTGAATGTGAAAAAAGGCCAATTTCTCGCGCCGTGGGACGTTCCTAACATAGCCGAGAAGCTCCAGGCCTTCGGTTGCGAGAACTACTTCATGACCGAACGCGGCACCAGTTTTGGCTACAACAATCTTGTGGCCGATATGCGATCAATTCCCTGGATGCAGGAGGCCGGCCTGAAAGTGGTCTTCGACGCGACTCACTCCGTGCAACGCCCCGGCGGTCTCGGAGCCACCAGTGGCGGGGACGGACGCCTCGCTCCGGTGTTGGCCCGGTGTGCCGTCGCGGCGGGATGCGACGGTATTTTCATGGAGACCCATCCCGACCCGGCCAAGGCCTTCAGCGACGGGCCGAACCAGGTGCCGCTCGACCAATTGCAGGGAGTCCTGACCCAATTGCGCGACATGTTCCGCCTCGTCCGCGGATTGCCGATATGATGTTCCGCACCTCTAGCCTCCCGCTCTGCCTCGCGGCGACCCTGCTGGCGGCCCCCGCCGGTCCGCTGTGCTCGCCCGAATTGCTCGCGCAGGACGCCCCGGCGATCAAATCGGCGATCAACTCCGCCCTCGACCCAGGGGATGCGGAGCAACTCGGTGCCGGACTCCTTCAGGCCGCCCTCCCACCGGAAGTGACGAGCCTGTTCCCCATCGGTCGCGCCTTCAAAGGAGTCTCCATCCCCTCTTATCAAGGCACCGAACTGCGCTCCGTCATGCACGCCGAAGTCATCACCAGGGTCGATGAGCAATACCTCGACCTCGTGAAGCTCGTCATTTCGGTGTTTAATTCCGCCGGAGAACCAGACACCACCATCTCCATGGATGAGGCCGCTTATGACCTCGTGCTCGGCGAACTCCGCAGCAAGACCCCCGCCACCATCGCCCAGGCCCAATTCACCCTCACCGGGGAGACCATGATCTTCGACGCCGCCAGCCAGGTCAGCCGCCTCGTGGGCAACGTCCGGCTCGTCATCCCCGACATCGATTCCATCGCCCAATTCGGCCCCGCGCTCCCCGTAGGAAAATAATCTCCACACACTCCTCTACTCCTTTGCTTCTCTACTCCTCTCCCATGAGAACCCTGCCCGTATTTGCCGCCCTCATCGGCCTCTGCCTCGTCCCATCCCTGCCCGCTCAGGAGACCACCGTGACCGAGGAGATGGAGGCCAAAGCCCGAGCCCTGCTCGATGATCCGCGGGTGCGCAACATGTTCCGCTCCGTCGAAGAGAACCCGTCCGCCATCGCCGACTCGCTTGGCGCTGACTCCGACGACGTCGTTCGGGAAGCCACCCGCAAGTTCCAGGAGTCCCAAACCAGCGGATCCGTCCCCAATCTGGATAAGGTCAAGGGAATGGACACCCCCGAGAACCGGGCCAAAGCCCAGAGCCTGGCGGAGAAAGCCATGTCCACCCTCAGTCGGATGGCTCCGGGTGCCTCGAACGATCCCAATGAAGTGCCTGCGACCCGTCCAGCTCCGAAGCCCGGCGACACACCGCTCGCACCACCCGCCGCCGCCGCACCACCCGCCGCCGCCGCGATCTCCGACGCGCCCGCATTGCCCTCGCCGGTTCCCACAGCGCCCGCTCCCGCCGTCCCCGATGCCACCTCGGCGCCCTCCACTGTCATGCAGGAAAGCGTCGTCGCCCCCGTCGCGAATGAAGGCCCCACCGTGCCCCGCATCCCCACCACTCCCGGTCTCAACACTGGCGAAGTCCCGGCTCCCCAACCGCTCGCCCAGAAGTATTCCCATCAGGCAGGTCCCACCCAGTCCCCCGGAGGCGACTCAGCCCACATGACGATCACATCGAACGAATCCGTCATGGACACCATCGGCAAGGTCATGACCTTCCAAGGCAACGTCGTCATTACCCATCCACATTTCGAAATCAAGTGTGACAAGCTTGAGATGACCCTCGCCGAAGGTCTCGACCTTAGCGGCGCCGAGAAAAGCAGTTCTGCGGGTGGTGACTCCCCCTTTCGCAAAGCCATCGCCTCCGGTGGACGAGTCGAGATCCGCCGCAACAGCCCCGATGGCAAAACTCAGGTCGCGATGGCTCGCCGGGCCGAATACGACGCCGTCACCAAAGACATCATCCTCTCCGGCGGGCCGCCCTACATCCAGGATGGCGACCGCTTCGTGGAAACCAACTCCGCCGATGCCCAAATCATCATGCGCGGCAACGGCAAATACGAAGTCCGCGGCGAACGTGGCCGTATCGTCATTCCCGTCGACAAAGGTGACACCGGCGAAGCCTTCAGCCTTGGCCCGAAAATCGGCGGCTAATCCTCGATCCTTTTTTCCCGCTGCCCTCCACTGGCCGTTTCCATGAGCTATTCCGACGACCGCACTCCCCTTCCACCTCCTCAGGGGCGATCCACCCCTCCTCGCGGCTACTCCGACGAATTGGCAGATAGCCAGCCTCTCCCGACCCGTCGTCCCACGCCTGATGGAGGCGGACTTCCTCCCCGCCGTCCCGCTGCGGCCGAGTCCTCAGTCCCGCTCAAAAACGTTGATCTGCGCCGACCTCGCACTCCCCCGAGCGCCCGGCCCACCATCATCGACGACGACGAGCTTTCGATCTATGGAGAAGAGGTTCCCGATTTTTCCGGGACCGAGATCCGCCTGCGTGAGGCACCAGTGCCCGATCCAGCGCCGCCGCAACGCCGCCCCGACCCCGCTCCGCAACAAGCACCCCGGCCAACTCCCTGGCAGACACCTGCCCCCGCTGCCTATCAGCCCCCCCTCCCCCCCCCCCC
>Ga0163144_10005795_pt1 | contig 27456 bp, 16 predicted proteins | sample OliLak19BULKMAT1_FD_123175 | JGI IMG/M metagenome (GOLD analysis project Ga0163144, IMG submission 123175) | Freshwater microbial mat bacterial communities from Lake Vanda, McMurdo Dry Valleys, Antarctica - Oligotrophic Lake LV.19.BULKMAT1 | ecosystem: Environmental > Aquatic > Freshwater >... | reverse complement strand
TCGCAGACCTGTGTGTCCGGGATGCAGGGACCTTCGCTGAAGACCGACAGCAGGGCTTCGATATCCTGGGGATCAAAGCTCGAACCGTCGTTGTTGAAGTCGATGTCGTTGCAGACCGGGCCGCCGCCGCCACCGATGAGGTCGCGGTCAGCCTGGTTCACTGCGCCGTCGCAGTTCACGTCACCCTGGCTCCACACAGCGCCCGCAGCCACGTCCGTCGCAGCGAGGGCAAGGTCGGCGGCGTTGGTCACGCCATCAAGGTTCAAGTCCGTGATCTGGGTGCCCAGGATCATGGTCACCAGTTCAGTCACGTCTGCACAGTTGATGATGAGGTCACCGTTGATGTCGGCGCTCAGGTCGGCCACCGCGGCCTCGCTGACATCCAATGCCCAGTTGATGTTGCGATCAGCGCTGGTGTTGATCTGACGCGAAACGTAGTCGATGTCGAAACTGTTGATCGTGCCGTCGCTGCCGATCGGGCGGTAGCCGCGCGTGGTGCGGAACGTTGAGCCGGAGATGTCACCGCGAGAATCGCCGTTGTTGTAGGAGCCCAGCACCTTGGTGGTGCCGAAGAAGTTGCCACCGAAGGCAGCATCGACCCCGATGAAGCCGCCCTTGCGGTTGAGATTGCCCGTGATGCTGGCAATCGCCAGACCATCGGCCCAGTAGCGGACATCGCTGGTATCAGCAGTGCCGCTGGGGAACGCCCCGCCAACGCGGCCAAAGTTGCCGTCGCTGTTGAAGTCGCCCAGCAGTTCGATGCTGGCATCGGTGCCGGGAGCGCCGGCGATCGCGCCGGTGCCCATAGGAGCAACCCAGGCAGCGCCGCCGTTGCGTTGACGCCACGCTGCAATCATGTCTGAAGCATCGGAGATGTTGCGGAGGCCGTCGCCATTGAAGTCGCCGACGATGCGGTTGCGGGTTAAGGTCGCCGCGTTGGCCGCGAGGGTCGCGCCGCCCTGGCTGCGGTAGTCAACCACGTTGCCATCGCTGTAGGTGGCGGGCAGCGTGAGAGTCAGGCGGGTGGTGTTGGTGCCGTTGAGGCCGCGGGGGCCAACGCCGAAGGAGGCGTAGTTGGTCGCGAGGCTGTTATAGACCAGACCCGGCAGTGCGCGGGTGTTGCTCTGGATGAAGTCAGTACGCTCGGTGTTGACGGGGTAGACCACGCCGTTGGACTGGGGGAGGTAGTCCGTTGCGGAGATCGCGATGAGGTTGGTTGCAACGAATTGGCCCGGAGTGAAGTCGGTCTGGGGAGCGCCGCCGGTGCCGTTGAAGGCATCGACCGAGCGCTTGAGGTTGTTGACAATCGCCGCCGCCTCAACGTTGTCCATGGCCGTGCTCGCAGCAAAGCCGGGGTTGGTGTCGTTGGGCAGAATCGTGACTTGTTCCGCACCCAGGCTGTTCACGAACTGGGGCCAGCCGAAGCCGCCACGGTTGGCGGGAGCAACCAGGGGGTTGCCGATGGTGGACACAACAGCCTTGCCGCCGATGCGCCAGCCGTCGTTGGCATTGGTGTTGACCGTGCCGGTGTTCGCTTCGCCACGCAGGCCGTTGTCCAGGATGTTGTTGATGGTGGGACGAACAAAGTCGGGCGTGCGACCGCCCAGGTTGTTGCCGATCGCGAGGATGTCGTTGGCGAGGCGTGCGTTGGTGTCCCAGCTATCGCCACCCACGTACCCGATGGTCAGGCGGCTGCCTAGACGCATCACGTCGCGGACCTGGCTGGTGCCCAGCTTGTTGCCGGGAATGAAGTTCGCGCCAGCCCGGCCCGCGTTGGTGCCGTTTGCACCAGAACCCGTGCCGTTGCCGACCGGACCAATGTTCTCGCCCAGGCCCCAGGAGGGGTCAACGCCCACCGAGTTCATGAACGCGTTGTGCGTGCCCGATCCGACTTCACGAGTCACAAACTGAATGTTCTCGCCGTTCTCGCGACGACCAGTCAGCACCAGGTGCTGAAGATCGGTGTAAGCGACCTGGGTCAAGCCCACGCCGTAGTTGACCAGGGGGACAATGGGAGCCCAGGCGATACGGGTGTCGAAGATGGTCAAGCCGCGACCAGTCACGGGATCGGTGTTGGCGTTCGCCTCGGCGGGCGAGTCAATCGAAGCGTTGCTGTCATAGATCTTAAGGCCGAAGGGCAGTGTCACCAGCGCGTTGGAGCCGGTGGGACCAACCGGGAAGTTGATGCCAGCGCCATCCACAGCGAGGCGGGTGTTGCTGCCATAGCCAGCCGCCGAAGGCTGATCCAGAGGATCAGCCACACCAGGCTGTGCAACGCCCCAGATGCTGTCCACGTCGATGGGGGCGATGTTGTTCTGCACGCCGCCACTGCCAGCAACGTTCGCGCCCTGCCAGGCCTGTGCCTGATAGGTACCGTCGGTGCTGCTGCGGAAGGGAACCTGAGCGGGGTTGGCGGGTGTCACGGCCCAGATCACCGTGTTGCTGAAGCCAGCGAGCGCGCCGACCGAGAACTCACTGTTGATCGAAGTCGGCGAAGCCAGAGTCGTCAGGAAAGTGTTCTGAACGTTGCTCGCGGGTGTCGCGGTCGCAAAGTCGTTGAACGTGACGTTGTTGCCGCCGACGTTCAGCACCGTGCCGTTGCCACGACCGCCCCAGTAGGCCAGGGTCTCAAGCCCGTTGATCGAGCCGATAGCGCGATACTGAAGCACGATGCGGCCAGTGGTCCCAGTGCCGGGAACGCTGTAGGGAGCGCCAGGACCAGGATCATTGGGCAGGTTCACGAACTGGTTGTCGGGAACCGCAATGCTGTTGCGGGTGTTGATCAAGTCCAGATCGATATCGATGTAATCGTTCCCCAATTGGTTCGCAGACATCACGTTCTGCAGCAGCGTCGCGCCGTATACGTTCACAACATACGGCTGGGCGTTGGCAACCTGGGCGACGGACGCGGCCAGGCCGCATGCCGTCAACATCAAAGCAATGTTCTTCTTCATGGCGATACTCACTCCCAAAACAGTTTTGTGGATGAACCCACAGACTCCACCGTCTCAAGGACCAGCACTGCGCTGACTTGAGCGGAAACTCCCTGGCAACACTCTCGAAAGACTCGAACGAAACCTGTGCGAAGCTGTCGCTGATTGACGGCCCCGTGCGAGTCGAACGGAACTCTGACACATAGTGCTTGTACTGACAGGGGTGACTGCCAGTTTGCCTATCTTGAATCAGAATCAACGAAGACTGCGCTCGGCTTGTGTGAAGAAATCCGAATCTCCAGAAACACAACGAGCCAGCTTTCGCTGGCTCGTGTGGCATTGCTTTTTACTATCACTCAGGAATAGTGATCTTGGTGTTCTTGCCTGAAAGGCTGAAAAAGCGATCTCCCCATTCAAACTTCTTCAATGTCTCTGCAACAGCCTTGTTCTCAACGTGCCCATCAACATACCCGAAGTTAGCTGATCCGCCCACATCATCACCGCCTGGGTGATGGCGACCGACGGCCGCAGCACCAGTCTCAGCAGCAGAGATAACGCCGCCGGGAGCGTTCTTGCGGAACTTGCCCGCAATATCTTTCCAGAGAGTGCGGTCCGATGCCGACCCGCTCTCCCGTAGATCAAGATATCGCCAGGAGTTGTTTGTGTTGTCGCCAACGAATTCCGGGCGAGTCGCTGGTGACCCGTCAACAGCTGTGAATGGATTCAAAGAACGATGCGCCTTGGAAATCCAGTTGTCCAATGGATTGTTGGGGTCAAACGTGCCAGCATCGATTGCACCAATCGTCGACCAACTGGAGTTTGTCGCAAACTCAGTCAACAAAATCGTTCCGCTCGCACCCTTCCGCGAGTTGTCGATACCAGCGGGATCGACAAAGCGGTAACGCCTTGGACCAGAACCAGAGAACTTATTTCGTGGGAATACAGCATCGTTGCCCGTGAACGCCAATCGCGTCACCTGGCGATCAACAACGTTGAACGGTCCATAAAAGGATTGACCATTCTCTCGAAGGTTCTCATCCGGGCCTGGATTCGTGCGCGGCGCACCACCGTTGGACGTGGCGGGACACTTGAACGCATCATCAGGTACGTTGCCCTCATCAAACAGCAAGTACGACCAGTGAATATACCCGTTGGCAGGGTCCGTGCCTTCCTGCTCGGACAACTTCCATGCATATCCCGTGGTCTCAGTCGCATAGACATAGGCCGGAGGGAAATACCGATAGGCATTGCTGTACAACTGCACGGCTTGTGCAACGTTGCGCATGCCCGCCGCACACTTGATCTGCCGGCTGCTCTCACGAGCGCTGCCCAAACTGGGCAGCAGGATGCCGATGAGCAACGCGATGATCGCGATCACGACCAGCAACTCGATCAAAGTAAACCCGTGGCGAGCCTTCACACCACGGACAACAGTGGTGCCTGACAATAGAGAGAGAGAATCCATGGTCATTCAAAAAACCCTTTGCTAATAACACACGTGCGATGCCCCGACCATCACGAACGCGGGTATGAGATATCACTCGTTCATCCCACACGAGGTGCGATAGACGAAACGATGACTCTCTGAGTGGCCCGCCTTGGCCGCTGTCCATGGATCATCCTCAAGCCGTTTCAATCTTCCAATACTTTACTCGTTTTTGACAATCACCAATGCCTCCACCTGGTCAAAATTGATGACATCCTAGCCAGAAAACCCATCTTTTAAGATTGTGTTTTGATTCTGCTAATACGCACAGGCGGGGTGGCGTTTGTGTACTTTGCCGCAATGCCAAAGTGCTAATTGCGCACAGCCTGTGCATCAATCACAGCATTCGATCCGCCCGCTGCTTTCACAGAATCCCGCACAGCCCCCAGCACTCCCGCTCCGATCGCTCAAACCCGCCGCCCGATATTCCCTCCGCAGCCTCCGCAATCTGCCCGATCACTTTGTCCAACTTGACATCTCCAAACCGCAGCACGCCACGCTCACCACTCATCAGACACCAGTACTCCGCGCCGCCCACCAGCCCCTCGCCCTCCGCCACCCCCTGCTCTGCTCGCAGCGCCAGGCAATACATCCCCAGTTGCAGATCGTCCTTCCCCGGGCTGGTCAGTTTCTTCCAGGGCTTGCCGGTCTTGTAATCAACTACGCGGAATCCGCCGTCGGGCAACTGGTCCAATCGATCAATCTTCGCGACCACCTCGTGCGTGCGCGCGCCGATGGTGATTGGAAAACTCACGTTCCATTCCACTTCAAGAATGTGCGCGTTCGCGTCGTGCATCGTCTCGAAGTAGGTCCGCAGTTGCGCGTGAATCTGTGCTAACTGTTCCTCTAACCCCTCCGAACGCATCCCCGCCAACTGCACCAGGCAATCACGCCCCATGCGCAGCAATTCCGCCAAGCCAGGCCTGAGCAACCCCTCCGCGTCCGCGACCGTCCAGGCGCGATAGAACCGTTCCAGTGCCGAGTGCGTCGCCTGCCCCACCATCGTCTCCTTGGACTCCGGCTCAGGCAGCCTCAGCACATGCTTCGCATACCAGCAGCGCGGACAGCGCTGGTAATCACTCACCGACGTGTAACTCAGCCGCAGCGGCATGCCCGGCGGACGTAGCACAAGTTCACCCCCCGCCCCCCGCCCCCGCCCCGCCCCCGCCTTGCCTCGATCAGCCAAACTCGCTTGCACTCGCGCCACCAACCCCGAAAGTTGCACATCATCGCCCAACAGCCAGGCAGGCACCTCGACCCCCTTGGAAGCAGTGGCAATCGCCGCCGTATGACGTGCCGCCCGTTCGAGCCCCTGCATCAATTGCTCAAAGTCGGCCTTCGCAATCGCGCCCACCCTCGCCCCGCCCGCGCCCCCCGCCCCTTCGCCAACGCCAGACGCCGCTCGCTCCAATGCCCCCGCGGCCCACAATCGAGCCTGTCGCTGTGCGCTCGCAACCAGCTCTTCGATGTCCTGACGATGTGCGAACTCACGCGACACATCCTCGACGCGAGCTGCGCCTTTGGCCGCGCCCTCATCAACACCCTGCGAGACCAGCCCCAACTGGCTGGCTTGCTTGATCAATTCTTCCCCTTTGAGGCGAGCCATTCGCACATCATCTGGCGGCGTCTGCACCAGTTCGTTGAAGAAGTGCATCGCCGCCTTGCTGGGCTTGCCGGAGTATCTAGCCAGCAGCACCAGCCGCGACTTCGCACGCGTACACGCAACATAAAAAATCCGTCGCTCCTCGTCCGCCAAAGCGGTCTCCGAATCGACCGGAGCAGGCCCCTCGATCAACCCAGGCGGACATGTCCAGCGATCTTCTCGCGGATTCTCCTTGGTCTTGGGAAATCCGTGCGGTGCTGTCACCCGCGCCACGAAGACGGTTTCAAATTCCAATCCCTTGGACGCATGGGCTGTGAGAATCTGCACGCGCCCCCTTGCTCCATCTCCACCCCCATCTCCGCCCCCGCCACCGCCACCCCCAACCGCACCCGAGCCTTCTTTCTCATCATCGTCTTGCGCTTCACTATCAATCGCATCAGCCCCGCTCCGCGCCACGCTCTCGAGTTTTGGGTCCGCCTCGCGCAACTCCGCGAAGTATCGCAGGAAACTCCGCAAGTCTCCCGGCTCATCCAACAACCCTTGCTTTTCCTTCGCGAGTTTCAGCAGCGTCACCAGCGCCCGCACCCGTCGCGCCCGCAGCGGTCCCGGCAATAACTCAGCATGCGCAACGTCCAATTGCTGCACAATAAGGTCCAAAGCCTCGTCGGCTCGCATCGTCGCGACCTTCTCCGTCAGCCCACCATGCATCAAAAGCCCGCGTGCCAGGGCTGCGTGCTGCGCCTCGTCCATCGATGTTGGCAGCAGTGCTCCCAGGTACGACGGGTATCGTCCGGGATGCGCGATCCCATCCGGATCAATCGCGTGCTTGCGCACCAACTCTCGGTACCGCAATTCCCATCGCGTCGCGAGTGTCGGCTCAACAATCACCGGTGGCCTGGTGATCGCCCTTCGTGCCGCCACCGTGTCATCGGGATCGATGATCCACTTTGCCCACGCCAGCACGTCGTCCACGCCCGCCTCGTCCAGTTCCGTCCTTTGCCTCGATCGCTCCCAGGGAATGCCCTCCAGCGCCAACACCGCCGCGATCCGCTCCGCATCCCCATGCGCGCGCACCAGCACTGCGCACTGGCCCCAGTCCCAAGCCTGTGAGCCTGCCCCCGCCTGCGCCAGTCGCAGCATCGAAGCGATCACATCCCCGTCCATCTTCTCCTCGCCGAGCGAGACTAATTCAAGTTCGTGCCCGTCCTCGCGTCGCATCGACAGGCTCTGCTTGTCGGGACGGAAACGCGAATGTGCCCTGGCGATGATGCTGTTGGTAGCCCGCACCACCATGGGCGTGCTGCGAAAGTTCTCTGTCAGTTCGATGACATCATGCCCGGGCCAATACCTGGTGAATCGCGTGAAGGCGTGCTCATCGCTGCCCCGGAAGCCGTAAATCGCCTGATCATCGTCGCCCACCACACAGATAGCAGGCCCCGTTTTTCCCCCGTTCCCCGCATTCCCCCCGTTTCCCCCGCCCCCGCCCACTCCACACAGCAGCGCCAGCAACTCGATCTGCCCCTGATTGTTGTCCTGGAACTCATCCACGAGTACGTGCGCAAAGTCGCTGCGCACCAGCGCCGCCGCCTGCTTGTCCCTGGAGAGCAGTTCAATCGGCAGCAGCATCAGGTCGGCAAACGTCAACCATCCGCGCTCCCGACTCAACCTGGTGCAGGCCTCGTACGCCCGCGCCGTGTGCGAAAACTCGACCAGTCGCGTGCGCCGCACCGCCTCGTCATCAACCTCTCCCGGCGCCGCAAACGCCCGAGCCCCGCTGAATTCCTGATCGCGTGCAAACTCCATCGCCCGAGCCGGCAGCACGCCGCGCTCCCCAAGCACATCCATCGCCCGCTCGACCCGGGCCGCGAGCGCATCGATTCCCTCTCCATACGCGTGCGGAAACAGCCCTTCGCGCGCGATCACCTGCTTGACCAGACGCCTGCGCTGGGCCGGATCAACCATCATGGTGCGCGATGGCAGGCCCAATCGGTCGGCGAATCGGCGCACGATCCAGGCTCCCAGGGCGTGCAAGGTCTGGGCCCGAACCTTGCGCGCCTGATTGGGCTCCAGCAGCGCAGCCTCGTCGTTTGTGCCGCGCGCCAGCCGCTCACGCAGTTCCCGCGCCGCCCGCACACTGAACGTACAGGCCAGCACCCGCTCGGGCGCGACCTTGCGATCCCGGATCAAGTGCGCCACGCGATGGACGATCACCCGTGTCTTGCCCGTGCCCGGTCCCGCCAGCACGATCAGCGCTGGCCCTTCATACTCCGCGGCACGTCTCTGCGCATCACGCAAGCCGATCAACAAGGGCGATTGCGACCCGCTGTCAGGATCCTTGCCTCGTATCGTGCGCTCGCTGTTGCTGGACATGTGCTTTGATCACTCCGCTTTTGCCTTGGCATAGAGATGCACCGCCATGCCGCCATACACGTGCGTCTCGGGGCCGACACTCCCCGCCACCCGCAAGTCCACTTCCTTCCATTGGCGCTGACCGTCGTTGAGGCTCAGCAGTTGGGTCTGCTCGATCATGCCTGGCACTTCCTCAGCCTCAAACCATTCCACAACTTCCGCTTCATCAGTGACGCCCTTCTCGTTGCCCACTGCTCCGTCGGAAGGCCTCGCACTCGCTCGCTTGCTGCCTTGCTTGAGCACTTGGGACAAATCTTGGGATGGATGTTGTGACGGATCCTGCCCCTTCTCCCACAAGCGCTTCTCGCGCTTCCACGCATCTTTGCTCTTGGGATTCTGTTTGCCCGTGTACTTATGCGCATACTTCCCGCCCCGCATGGGCATCGGGGGTGGCTCCACCTCGGGCAGCACTTCGTGCTTGAGGGGCCAGGGCGTTCGCAGCACCGCGAACCCATCAGGAGCCATCACGCGCATCAGCGACGCCAACTGGGTCATCACGCGCTGGCACTGAAATTGATCCTCCATCATCGGATAGGGCGGATCAAGGAACGCCAAGGTGAGCGGACGCGGCGCACGCGCCAGCGCCCCAGCGCCCAGTGCATCCGCCACCACCACATCGCACCGGTCCACCACACCCAGTAACTCAACATTGCGGCGCAGCAACTCGCCCATTTTCTTGTCGCGCTCGACAAACGTGCATCGGGCCGCGCCCCGGCTGATGGCTTCGAGCCCGATGGCGCCGGTGCCCGCGAAGCCGTCGAAGACGTTCGCCTCCTCGCAGTTGCCACGCAGCATGCCGAACAAGGATTCCTTGACTCGATCCGGAATCGGCCTGGTGACAGCGCTGTCGGGCGGGCTCTCAATCACGCGCCGCCGAAATACTCCCGCAATGATCCGCATGCGCGAGTCTAAGCCGCTTCGCCCCTGCATCTCGAAGCCCGACGGGATCGAATTGACGGCTGACAGATTGCCCGCTCGCTTCCCAGATACGCAAGGACCCACCATGCCCCTCCTCGAACCAGCACAGGTTGCGCCCGCTTTCTCCCTCCCCGATCAATCCGGCTCGATCCACACCCTGGCCCAGTACCGCGGCAAGAAAGTCGTGCTCTACTTCTACCCCCAGGACGACTCGCCCAAGTGTACCGACCAGGCCTGCGCGTTCCGCGATGTGATTCCCCAGGCCGCCAAACTCAATGCGGTCATCCTGGGCATCAGCCCCGACACCGCCGATAGCCACGCCCACTTCGCAAAAAAGTTCCAACTCCCCTTTGCGATCCTGGCCGATGTCTCCAACGCCAAGGGCATTCCCCCCACCAGCAACGCCTTTGGCACCTGGGTCGAAAAGAACATGTACGGGAAAAAGTTCTGGGGTGTCGCCCGGGTGACATATCTGATCGACGAACGTGGCCTCATCCAACGCCGCTGGGGCAAGGTCAAGGTCGAGGGACACGCACAAGAAGTACTCGATGCACTTCGGGATGCGGGAGGAGCTGGAGGAAAGGGGGGAGCGGGCAGTTCGATGATCGAGAGCAAACCATCCAGCAAGGCGACGGTTGCAAAGCCGAACGCCAAGAAAACGACCTCAAACATAACGACCTCCAAGAAGCCGACCGTCAAGAAGTCGCTTGCAAAAAAGCCGCTTGCCAAATCCGGCAAGAAGCCGGCCAAGAAGTCCGGCAACAAGCCGACGAACTAGGCAAACTGCTCCAGACACCATCTTCCCGATTGCGTGCCGTCAGCCAAGGCTCGCCAACACCTGTTGGGCGGTTGTCCGGACGATTGGGTCCTCGCGCTCATCGCCCGCAATATGCTCGATGCGTTCTCGCAATGCATCCGCTTCTATCAACCGGGCTTGCTCGTCCCGCATCGAGCGAATCGCGTTGCCCATCGCCACAAGTGCATTGCGGCGCATCATGCCCAGCGTTGCCCGCTTCATGGGTGAGTTTTTGAAGGCTTCGCGCCGTTCTGCTTCGCCCCATCCTAGTACGTCCAGCAGCCAAAGCCCGTCACGCTCCCGATCCGCTTCATACGCAGCGTGTACCTCTCCCGTGCGCATAGCGTCGGAGCCGATGGGCCGGGGCGTATTGTGCGGGCAGACCTCCTGGCAGATATCGCAGCCGAAAATCCACTGCCCCAGCCCCGCGTGCAGTGCTGGCTCGATGGGCGTGCGCCGCTCGATAGTCAGGTAACTCACGCAGCGGGTTGCATCAACCGAATAGGGCGTGATTGCCCTGGTCGGGCACGCATCGATGCAGCGTGTACAGGTGCCGCACGAATCGGGCACGCGTTCGCTGTTCGCAAGTAGCGGCAGCGTAGTCGCCACTACGCCAAGCAGGACATAACTGCCCACGCCCGGGTTGATCACCAGCGTGTTCTTCGCCTGCCACCCCAGCCCAGCCAGCGTCGCCAACTCTCGTTCCAGGATTGGCGCGGTATCCACACAGGTACGAAACTCGCTGCCCGGATACGCCAGTCGCAGGCTATCGGCCAGTGCATGCAAGCGTCGCTTCATCACGTCGTGGTAGTTGCGTCCGCGCGCATAGCGGGCGATCTTGCCGCGCAGCAAGTCGTCGGCTTTCTCATCTGCTCCATGCACGTCCTGCCGGCTGGCGTACTGATCCGCGACCACGATAAACGCCTGCGTATGACCCAGCCCCTCCATGATGCGGGCTGGCTCCTCGCGCACCGCTGCGTCCCGTGCCAGCCACTCCATTTCTCCGTGCTTGCCCGCGCCGATCCACGCTCGCAATTCTGCAACGAACGCCGAGCCTTGCACCGGCGCGATGCCCGCAAGCACAAAGCCACTCTGCTTGCATCGCTCCAGCACGTCTTGAGTGGCAGCCATCGGGTCCACCTGCGGATCCGTCGCCATCCGCTCTCGTCTTGGAATCTTGCGTGCCACGGGCAATCGTTGCACACCAATTACCGCCAGGCCGCTCACGAGCCGATCAATCATGACGCATGCTTTGGATTCGCACGCTGCCATCGTGCAACCAGGATGCCCCGATCCAGCCGTGACGCGCCGTGACCATCCATCGTCCGCCCGCACCTTCCACTTGCTCGCGGGTCGCTTGCCATCTGGGATCATTCAATCGCGAAGGCCCGGTGGATTGCAGGACCGCACCGGGCCGCACCGCTTCCACCAATCGCATCGCCTCGGGCTGGGCCGATCCGTGATGGGGCAACTCGATCGCATCCACCGCGGGCAGACCCGCTTGCATGATCCACTCAATTGCTCGAGGCCCCGCATCTCCCGTCAGCAGCACACGCACTGGCTGAGCCGTTGTCCCTGCTGCCCGAGATACTTCCAGCAGCCCAACGACTGAATGCTCGTTGTCCGCTGGCCAGACGGCATCCGCAGGGGGTGATACAACCGTCATCCGCGCTGGCCCGACAGTCACCTCATCTCCAGCCGCAATCGCGCGAACCCCCACACCCCGCTTGGCTAGGTCGGCCATGATCACGCCCGCGGCACCAGCATCGCCACCCAACCGCGCCTGCTCGATGAATCGCGCCGAAACCAGTACTTCCCGCACGCCCAACGGTTCGATCAGGTCAAGCACCCCGCTCATGTGATCAATATCCGGATGCGTAATGACAATCCGCCCCACTCGCCAGACTCCAAGTTCTCTCAGGATCATGGCAACCCGAGGCGTCGCCGAGCGGGGCGGAATGGCCTTCGCATCCCAGAGCATGGCATCTCGCCCCGATCGCACCAGCATGCACGTGCCGTCGCCCACGCTGATCGCGTCAATCCGCAATACAACCTCGCTGGGCAACCCGCCAGCACGCGCATCCACCAGCGAGGGAAGCAACAGCGCAAAGACACCAACCCCATACGCCCACCACCAACGGCGGGACGAAAGCCCCCACCAGCCCATGCAGCGCCATCCCACAATCACCCACACACTCGCGAGCAGGGCCCACCACATCGGTAAGGGCGGCACACGCAATGATGCCAAGGCGAACCCATCCAGCCATGCAGCCCCGCGGATCGCTACGCCACAAAGCCAACCGAGTAGCCCGCCCGCCAACGGAGCCAACGCAGGCACGATCAGCCCCAGCAGCAAGGTCGCATATCCAAGCCAGAGCATGACAACAAACAGTGGTGCCAGCAGCACGCTGGCCACCACACCCATGAGGCTGACCATCCCCGTCGCCTGGGCCACGATGGGCAGCGATGCCGTCCAGCACATCGCGCTGGTTGCAACAGTCGCGCCCATGCCGTTTCGCGCCCGTTGGAGCAGCCCGAGAAACCAACCCCTGGTTGCGTCATTGTCAATGGCTCCACGCACGCCGCCGCCAAACAGAGTGCGCGATGCACCCTCGCCCACCCAGAGCAGCAACGCAGTCAGCCCGACACTCAACTGAAACCCCAGACTCCATAAGTCCGCCGGTCGCCAGGCCAGCAGCGCGATCGTGATCCAGCCCAGCACGCAGACGCGGTCGTAGCGTCGGCCCAGGGACTCAGCGAGCATGATCCCCAGTACAAGCATCGCGCTGCGCACGATTGGTGCCTGGGCGGGCAGCGCCAGCACATACATCCCGATCAATGCCCCGACCAGCGCTGGTTCGACCCATCCGCGGTCGCCCGTCAAACGCAGCACCCACAGGACGCTCAGCGCCAGCACCGTCAGGTGAAAGCCGGAAATCGAGAGAATGTGCGACAACCCAAGTCGCGTGTACGCAAGCCCCGCGTCGGTCCGCTCAAACTCCCGTTCCCCCAGCAGCAGCGCCCCAAGCAATCGCCGCGCCGCGCTGGGCTGTTTGGTCGTGCCCCCATCCACTCCATCCAGCACGCGTTGCAGTCGATCACGCAACCATCCGCCCGCACGCAACCGCACCGATCCGATTCCTCCCGTCTGCGTCACCCACACCAACTCAGCGCTGCTCGATCGCAATCGCCCCGCATCCTGATCCTGTTGAGCGAACAACTCAAAACGCTCCTCACCCGGATTCATCACTCCCTCGCGAGGCTCCCAAATCCCCAGCACGCGCACTCGCTCCCCGGCTGCTCCAGCGGGCACAACCTCGCCCGACACCAGCACGCGGACTCGTCCCGAGCAGGTCCGCCATGAATCCTCTACATCACCCACATCCCCCGCACCAACGCGACTGACCGCTATCGCACTCGACCATCCCGGGCCCCGCACCACAAACCGATCAAGGTTGCCAGCCTCTCCGCCAGAACCTCCGCCAGCCCCTTCCATTCCCCACGCCTTCTGCCGCTGCCAGTTTTCAAGCAGAGTCCCTTCAAGTTCGATGACACTGCTATCGCTGGCAATCGTCCGCAGGTGATCCCGCGCTCCCATGAACAGTCGCGCTGTCGTGTATCCCGAAGCAACGCAGACTCCAGCGAGTAGCATCGCGCCGCTCATCCCGAATCGCAACCCTGATTTGACTATGTCACGTTGGCCACCTTGGACACCTTGGGCGCGTTGGCCATCTTGGCCACGCTGTATAAAACATAAAGCAGCCGCCAGCACCAACACTGCGACCGCGCCCGCCCACCACCACACCCAAATGCCAGTCGTCGCCGCTTGGTTGGCAAGCACGATTCCCAGACAGACCGCCAGCACAAGAGACCACACGCGCCGACGCGCAGCCGCCACATTCGCCCTTCGCTGCTCAGTCAATGTCAGCACTCGCGCGCCGTGGCCAGGCGGCGCGTCACCTTCACCCACTATTTGAAACAACGCACCCACCAACGCCCCTTTCCCCCCAAGGGTGAAGGCGCGTTGGCACCAGAGTCAAGTCCGAACCTGTAGAGTTCTGACCAGTTTCAAGCAATTGCGTTGGATTTTGCCGATCCCGTGATGAGGTTCGCCCAGATATCCCACCAAATATCCGGCCAGAATATCCGGCCGTGGGATTTGCCGACAACACAATCTAATTGGACGGCTGCACCACATCATCAAACTTTTCGATCAACTTCTCACGCAGCACCAAGCCATAGTCGAGAATCGGCCCGTTCGCGCTGGGCGTTGCACCCTTGGCCCCGGCGTTGTTTCGGGAAAGATAAATCCCATCGCGGCCAGCGCTATGAAACGTCACCGATCCAACCGCGGACGTGGGCAGAATGTCCGTGATGACAGGTTCGCCTGGGTTCTTGGGCGATCCGGTGTTGCCAAGCAATCCCGTCAATGTTCGCCCGCGATCAATCGCCGTACGGCGCTGACCCAGCAAACTCACAATCTCATTGATGGGCAGTCCGGCTTCATCTTGTGCCTTCCCCTGTATCCCAACCACAACCCCGGTCGACAGGAACGCAGCGTTGCTATTCCAGTAGGCGCGGGCCGTCGTCATGTCGCTGCTCTCTGTCGCGAAGTCCTCAACCTGAGTGATGGGTGTTCGAATCGTGTCGTCGGCGGCCCACGCCAGCACCGGTGCGCCGAAGGCATCCACGATCTCTCGAATCTTGGTGTTGTCATTCGTGCCCGCCGTCGCGCCCAGACGTCGTTCGTTGCCCGTGTCAAAGGGCAGGCCGTTTTCATCGGAACGCTCAAACACCTTGGCCGCCAGACTCGCCCAGTAGAGTTTGCCTCCACCCGGCTGGGCGAGGTTGATCTTGTTCCGATCCACCTTGATCTTGCCCGCAGTGCGAGGCCCCACGTCGAGGATCACATTCGGGACCGCCGGCGTGTTGTCGGGCACGATGCCGCCCAGCATCTCCAGCATGATATTCTGCATCCCCGACAAGCCCTCGGTCTGATTCTCCGAATGCCCCATGTTCTTGACAGTGAAGTAGCCAGGCTGGCGATTCTCATCCAGAATAAACTGCGACACGCCCGCGCTGAGCGTGGACAGCAACTGCGCAGTCTCCGTCTTCTTCGCGCTCGCCCGCGCGCTCGACAGCGCTGGCACAGTGATGGCGATGATCAGCACAATAATGAAAATGACCACCAGCAGTTCGGTGATGGTGAAGCCGCTTCGCCGACCAGCACGAAGACCAGCGCAACGATCACCACGAAGACTAGTTGGCACATCAGACGCGTTCGTACCCATGGGCATAGCTCACTCCGCCGTTCGTTACCTGACAACCCCCTGCCCCAAATCCCCAAGCAATACCAACCAACGCAAAACCAGGAAGGCCGCAAGATCTCTCGATCCCGCAGCTGCTTGCGGTCCCAACATCGTCAACCATGCCCACCATCTTGTTCGCTCGATGTCCGGGCGCGGTTCCCCCCATTCTCCAAGTCTAGCGATGCCGCCGGACTCTCATGCACGAATCCACCGCGCGACATCCTAACATACCACGTTGTGAACGCACCTTTCTCCACCCTGCCTCCCAAGTCGATTCCGCAGGCCCATCTTCAAATGGCCGCCACCGCCTTGCGCAATGGCCAATTGGTCATTCTTCCCACTGACACCGTCTATGGGGTTTTCTGCAGGGCGGATGCCTCGCGCGAACTGCTTCGCCTGCGATCCGATGCGCCCGCCGCGCCGACAACATGGCATGCCCACAGCGTTGAGGCCACGATCGAGACGCTGCAAGTTCGCATGCCCGTCCACCAGCACATTCTTCGCGTCCTTGCCCCGGGGCCGGTGCGATTCCTGATCGAACAGTCCTCCAAGACGATGCGGAGTGTGCTGGATCTGCACCCCACACTGCCGACCACGCTTCCCGACGCGGTACTCCCCACCGATCCATCCCATGCATCCCTCGAACCCATATGGAGCGTCCGCGTTCCCGACCATCACATCTGCCAGGAAGTGCTCAAACTCGCCGCAGTGCCAGTCGTCGCCGATCGCCTCTCGGGCCTTCCAGGCTTGGGCGATGGCACGAGACTGCCCGACGATCTCGCCGCCCTAACTACCGCCGCGCACGCCCTGGGCATCTCGACGTTTCTCAACGCAGGCCCCTCGCGTCACGGCACCGGCTCATCAAGCGTGCGGCTGACTCGCGACGGTTGGTGGCGGTTTGAATCCGCCGGTGCTTTCTCCGAAGCCGAGGTTCGTGCCCGCGTCGAGACTTCCATCCTCTTTGTCTGCACCGGCAACACCTGTCGCAGCCCCATGGCCGAGGCAATCGCCCGCCACCTGCTCGCCAAGCCGGGCGTCACGCTCAAACCCACGCGCGTTGCCAGCGCGGGCATCAGCGCCTTTGATGGCGACCCCATGACGCTCGAAGCCCGGGATGCGCTGCAAGGTCTGGGTATCAAACCCGCCGCGGGGCTTGGGCAAGGCACCGCTTCCCATCGCGCCTCGCACCTCACCAGACAGATGCTGCAGAGCGCCGACATCATCTTCGCCATGACCGCGGCCCACGCAAGCCGCGTGCTTGAACTGCTTCCCACAGCCACCGACAGTGCCCGGGAGGCTGCCCAAGCCAAGATCGTGCTGCTGGACCCATCCGGTCGCGACATTCCCGATCCCATAGGCGGCACGCTCGCCGACTACCGCACCGCCGCCCAATCCATCGCCAAGTTCGTCGAGCAACGCCTCGTCGAGCGCGCCTTGATCCTTTCTCCCCAGCGTAAGGGCATTCTGGAGACGTGGTGAACGTTCGCAAGATCCCTATCAAAACCGCGTGCCACGACCAATCTTCTTCCAAGATTGGTCGCGCGAGCCTGCTGCCATCCCTCGAATAATCGACTCGTGCCCGCAGCAGATTCCATCACGCTCACAACACCCCTGGGCACGGTTTGCACACCCAGGCAAGCCGCGCAACTTGCCACGCTGGGCCTGACCAACGTCGGACGACTGGTTGCGCACCTGCCCATGCGCCACGAACGCCTGGAAGCCGAGAGCACCATCGATCAGTTGCAGTCGGGCGCGATCGGCACCGCCCGAGGAGAGGTCTCGGCGGTGCGCCCGGTTCGTGGTCGAACCACGCGCCTTGAAGCCGTGCTGCTCGACCACACCGGACGCTTGGACGTGGTCTGGTTCAACGGCATGTACCTCGCAGAGCGAGTGCGGCCCGGTGCAAGGCTGCGCGTCACTGGCAAAGTACAGACCCGTGGACCCCAGACGCAGATGATCAATCCGAAGTTGGAAGTGCTCAACCCGATCAAGGATGAGCCCGTGGAGAAGGATGGAAGATGGCGCCCGGTGTACCCCGCCAACGAGGAGATCAACTCCGCCGCGATCGAGAAGATCGTCGCCAAAGTACTCCCGCAAGCGCTATCGCTGCTCGATGACCACCTGCCCGAAGCGTTTCGCAAGGACCGCGATCTGCCCAGTTTGAGCGAGGCGTATCGCATGCAGCACACGCCGCTCACCCAGCACGAGACCAGGGTCTCGCGCCGCAGGCTCGCCTATGACGAGTTCCTGCTGCTGCAACTGGGCGTCGCGATGAAGCGGGCCCAATTGCGGGAGCGTTCGCGCGCCCCTGCCCTGGGCCTCAGCGACGAAGTGGACCGACGCATCCGGGCACGTTTTCCCTTCGCGCTCACGCAGGGTCAGGATGCCGTCGTGAAGGACATTGCCCAGGACCTTTCGACGTGGATTCCCACCAACCGTCTCATCCAGGGCGACGTGGGCAGCGGCAAAACCGTGGTGGCCCTCTACGCGATGCTGATGAGCGCCGCGAGCGGCCATCAGAGTGCGCTGCTCGCGCCAACCGAGATTCTGGCAGAGCAGCACTTCGCCACCATTTCGCGCATGCTCGAGGGCTCGCGCGTGAAGGTTGAGTTGCTCACTGGCGCAACGCCAGACAAGGATCGGGAGCGGCTGGTCGCCGGGCTGCGCGATGGCTCGGTCGACATCGTCATCGGCACGCACGCGATTCTGACCGAGGACGTGCAGTTCAAGTCGCTCGCAGTAGCCATCATCGACGAGCAGCATCGCTTCGGCGTGTCGCAGCGGGCCGTGATGCGCACCAGCGCCAGCGACGAACGCATGACGCCCCATGTGCTCGTGATGACCGCCACGCCCATCCCGCGCTCGCTCGCCATGACGCTCTTTGGCGATCTGGACATCTCAACCATCGATGGCCTTCCCCCCGGACGCACGCCCATCACAACCAAGGTGCTCAGTAGCCACGATCGCCGCGATGCCTACGCGGAAATGCTCACTCGCGTCCAGCAGGGAGAGCAGGGGTACGTAGTGGTCCCGGCGATCGAACCATCGACTTCATCGGCCAAGGGCGGGGAACAGCAGTTGGTTGATGTCGGGACAGTCAAGCGGGCGCTGGAGGACATCTATCTGCCCGGCAAGCGGATCGCGAGCCTGCACGCACAACTCAAGCGTGACACCCGCGAAGCCACCATGGAGCGCTTCCGTTTGGGCATGATCGATGTCCTGGTCGCCACCACCGTCATCGAAGTCGGCGTCGATGTTCCCAACGCCACCATCATGATCGTGGAGCAAGCCGACCGATTCGGGTTGGCACAGTTGCATCAACTTCGCGGGCGCGTCGGGCGCGGGGCAAAGACCAGCGCGTGCTTCCTCATCGCAGACCCCACCACCGAAGGCGGCGAGGCGCGACTGGGCGTCATGGAAGAGAGCACCGATGGCTTCGAACTGGCCGAGAAAGACCTGGAGATTCGCGGTATGGGCGAGTTGTTTGGCACCAAGCAAGCGGGGCTGGCCCCCTTCCGTATCGCCGATCCGATCCAAGATCGCGATCTGCTCAACCTCGCCAGGCGTGATGCCTCGGCATGGATCAAGGCTTCGCCAGTGCTCGCCAAACCCGAGGAAACCCTGCTGCGCAAGCGACTGATGAAGGCGCACGGCAAGTTTCTTGGGCTTGGCGATGTCGGCTAGGCAATCAAGCGCCGCCAGCATACTCGACTGTCGCTCGCCATACTTTCGCCAGGCCGCTCGTATCGCTCGTATCGGACATATCGCTCGTATCATCGCCGCCCATGCATGTCCAAACCAACAAGACGCACACGCCTTTCTTCGGTGTGCTGGCCTTTACCTTCATCAACAGTCTGGGGACTGGCGTTGTCACCAGTGGTATTTTCTATCTGACCAAGGCTGGCTATGGCTTTGGCGATGGTGCCAACTTCCTGCTGGGCGTGCTGCTGGGCATCACCTACATCGCCGGAGCATTGGCCGCGGGCAAGGGCACGCGATGGCTGCGTGAAAAACTTGGACTCTCAAGCAGGGATGTCCTCGCTGGATTGATGGTGCTGCTGACGCTGCTGTGCGCAGTGCCCATGATCGCCCAATGGATCGATGCGGGGCAACATGGCAATCTGACCGCTGGTGCGGCCAAGTCCGCCTGGCCCATATGGCTCATGGTGGGCCTCTACAGCCCGCTCACGGGCGTGCTCTGGCCCATGGTCGAGAGTTATCTCTCGGGCGGCAAGAGCGGCACTCGCCTTCGCAGGGAAATCGGCATCTGGAACTGCGTCTGGAGCAGTTCGCTGGTCTTCGCGTATTGGGGCGTGGCGCCGCTGATCAAGGACCATCCCGCCGAGGCCGTGCTGGCATTGGGCTTGTCGCATGTTGTCTCGCTGGGGATCCTGATGATGACCTTTGCCAAGGAACCCGCCCCGCATGTGCATGGCGAGCACGCGCCCCATCCACCAATCTATGAGCAGTTGCTGATTACCTTCCGCATGCTCCTGCCCACCAGTTACGTCGTGTCGAGCGCGCTCGGACCATACTTGCCCAGCGTCATGCCCAGGCTTGGTGTCACGCCCGCGTGGACGACCGTGCTCGCAACGGCATGGCTGGTGCCTCGCTCCCTGGTCTTTGCCTGGTTCGGGCGCTGGAACGCCTGGCACGGGCGCTGGTGGCCCGCGATTGCCGGCGCAACATGCCTCGTGCTGGGCTTTGCCGGCTGCACGATCTCGGGACTGGTAGGCGGAGCCAGCGGCACTGCGCAAGTCATCGGCATCGGCACACTGCTCATTGGCCTCGTGCTCTATGGCTCGGGCATGGCCATCATTTACAGCGGCGCAATCTACTACGCACTCGAAGTCGGCAAGTCGGAGGTTGACGCGGGCGGCACCCACGAAGCCTTGATCGGCGTCGGATACACCATCGGCCCGATGTGCGGCCTTGGCGCCTGGGCACTGGTCGACCGCAAGATCGTGGCAGCAAACTGGTTTGATCCGCTGGTGCTTGTCACTGTGGGCACGGTCACGCTGGTGGTTGTCGCCCTGACTATTCGAAGCGTGCGCCGCATCACCGCGCCAACAAGGGCGTGATGAATAGCGTGCTGCTCATTAGGCGACAGGTTTAGAGCACACTTACAGCAGCGGATTCTTCGCACCGTGCGTGTAGTCCGCAGTCGGGCTCATATTGGGCATCGGGTTCAAGAACACATCGGTGAACAGTTCGCTCATCTCCGGTACTGGGCTGGTTTCCGCGACTTCCATCGCGTGCTTGACCAACTCCTTGACCTCGGTCTGGATGTCCATGAACTGGGCTTCGGAGAGGATCGGCTTGCCGTCCTTGCTCTTGCGCTCGTTCATCAGCACGTGCGTCATCCGATCCACAGAATCCTTGCCCTTGAACTGATCCACTTCATCCTTGGTCCGGTACTTCTGCGGATCGCTCATCGAGTGGCCCAGATACCGATACGTCTTCAGATCGATGAACGCGGGCTTCTGGTGCTCGCGGCACCAATCCACGATCGGCTTGAAGTGGTCGTACAGATCGATCACGTCAAACCCGTCGATGATCGCGCCGAGCATGCCATACGCCTCGGCCTTCTTGGTCAGGTCGTGCGCCATCGTCGTGCCGCGATGGATCGCCGTGCCCATGCTGTAGCCATTGTTCTCGACGATGTAGATCACCGGAATATCCCAGAGGCCAGCAAGGTTCATCGCCTCGTGCAGCGCGCCCTGGTTGAGGGCCCCGTCACCGAGATACGCAAGCGAGACTTTCTTCTTGGCGACTTGCCCATCGGCAACGCCCGGGTTGGGCAGGCTCTTGCCGATCACTTCCCACTCATACCGGGCCGCGAAGGCCAGCCCAGTGCCCAAAGGCGTCTGTGCCCCGACGATCCCGTGCCCGCCGAACATCCAGTTGGGCTTGTCGAACATGTGCATGCTGCCGCCCTTGCCCTTGGCGCAGCCGGTAGCCTTGCCGAACATTTCTGCCATGCACGCAGCAGGGTCCATCCCGCGCGCCAGCGCGTGCCCGTGGTCGCGATAGGCCGTGACAATCGGATCGTCGTGGTTGAGCGAGTTGATCGTCCCCACCGCCGCGGCTTCCTGACCAGTGTAAAGATGGCAAAAGCCGCCGATCTTGGCCTGCTGATACGCCTGCCCGCAGCGATTCTCAAACTCACGGATCAACAGCATGTCGCGCAGCCACTTGATGAGCGTTGCGTCACTGACCAACTCGCTGGGGCGCTTGCCCTGCCCGCGCTTCCACACTGGATTGGTCGGAAGATTTTCGGGGTGGGAGAGGGTGTTGTTCGAGATCGAATGAGAGCCGGCGTTGGAGTGTGCGGTGGTCATGGCTGGGGTCATGGCAAGGGTCATGGCTGGTATCGGCGACAACAATCCGGAAGCGACGCAGCGTGCCTGTTTGGCCGCCGCAAGTAGTGAAATCAGATGAACTTCGGTTCGAGAATACTAGCGCCGCAAGCCCCTCATCGCCATCCGGGGGATTCCATGAATCCCGTACCATCCCCCGTCCCCCCGTATCCCATCCCCCGTGCCATCGAAGTCCTCGGCTTTGCAAGGACTTCGATGAGACCATGGAATCAGCCCTACTTCCGATCCACCATATAGTTGCTCGACTCCTTGGTGATCAAAATATCATGCGGGTGGTTCTCCACCACCGTCGCGGGCGTCACCTTGACAAACCTCGCATCGCGCTGCAACTCCGCGATGTTCTTGCAACCCAGATACCCCATGCTGCTGCGCAGCCCCCCCACCATCTGATAAATAACCTCCGCGAGCGTGCCGCGATAAGGCACCAAGCCCTCGACACCCTCGGGCACAAACTTGCGGGCCTGCTTGCCGTCGCTGCCGATGGCGTCCGCCTGGCGATAGCGGTCTGCGCTGCCCGCGCTCATCGCGCCCTCGCTGCCCATGCCACGATAACTCTTGTAGCGCCGGCCCTGGTGGATCACCACTTCGCCGGGCGATTCGTCCAGCCCCGCAAACAGCGAGCCCATCATCACCACGCTCGCGCCCGCCGCGATCGCCTTGGGAATATCACCACTGTGGCGGATGCCCCCGTCGGCGATCACGGGCGCGTCGCTGCCGATCGCCGCCAACCCCTCCACTGCGTTCATGATCGCGCTGATCTGGGGCACGCCCACGCCCGTCACCACGCGAGTCGTGCAAATGCTGCCCGGGCCAATGCCAACCTTCACAGCGTCCGCACCCGCCTCGATAAGGTCCTGGGCCGCGTGCCCGGTTGCGATGTTGCCCGCGATGATCTGCACGCCCGACTTGGCGACCATCGGCATCTGCTTGATGGTCTTGACAGTGCGGATCACATTCTCGCTGTGTCCGTGCGCGGTATCAACCACGATGACATCCACCTCGCTGGCGATCAGTTGTTCGACGCGATCGTACTGGTCCACCCCCACCGCCGCGCCGCAGCGAAGGCGCCCGCGTGCATCGCGACAAGCCCGCGGAAACTGGCTCTGGCGATCAATATCGCGGATCGTGATTAGCCCCGCGAGGCGACGATCCGCGTCGACAAGAATCAGTTTCTCAACCTTGTGCTTGTTGAGGATGAGTTCGGCTTGCTCCAGCGTCGTGCCCGCCTGTGCGGTAATCAGCGGATCGCGCGTCATGACATCGCCCACGCGAATCGAACTGTCCTCGACAAACTTCAGATCTCGCCGCGTGATGATGCCCAGCACCTTGCCCTTGCCGCGAAGGTTGCTCGAACCATCCTCCGTGACTGGGAAGCCACTGACGTTGTGCTGACGCATCAATTCCTTGGCACGCTGCACCGTGTCGTTCGCACCCAGCGTCACCGGATCGCTGATGATGCCGTTGGCCGAACGCTTGACCTTGAGCACCTCGCGAGCCTGCGCCTCGACCGAGAGGTTCTTGTGGATGATCCCAAGCCCCCCTTCCTGCGCCAGAGCGATCGCCAGCAAAGCCTCCGTCACGGTGTCCATCGGCGCCGAGAGCACCGGGATATTGAGACGGATCGAGCGCGTCAGTTGTGTGGTCGCGTCGGCATCGTTGGGCATCACGCCCGAACGGCGTGGAATCAGCAGGACATCATCAAAGGTGATGGCATCGGCAATGATCTTGGAAAAGGGGGAGGGGCGCGGGGGGGCGGGGGCTGGGGCGGGGGCGGGGGCGGGACCAGCGGAGGAGGAGGGATTTGCCGGAGCGTTCGCGAGCGTCGCCATGAAATAGCGTTGGAGGGGTATGGGCGCAGGTCAAGTCAGACTGGCACAAAGCGATGCAACACCAGGCAGTATCTCGTGTCTGGTCTGGTCTGGTCTGTGGTGTCGTCTCTGGTGTCGTCGGCTACTTTGATTTTTGAGCAGGCTGGTGCGCAGACCTGCCAGGCACGCCGCATCCAATCGCTGAATCGCGTGCAACCCTACTTATCGACAGTCAGCGTGATCTTGCCAGTTTCCTGGAAGCCAAACGCGTTACCACTGGGGCCGACCTTGCCGCCAAAGAGGAACATCACAGCGCACGCCGCCGCGAGGCAGATGCACGAGACGATTGCCATCACGGTGTAAACGGTGATGCCGGACGCCTTCTTGCGAGAGGCGGGCATTTGCATACCGAACTGGGCCATAGGTAATTCCTTGCGAGAGGGCCGGGGGGTCAGGAGGTTTACTGCACGCGGCTGACGATGGTGTCGCCGGCCCTGAGTTCGGTGCTCAGGCCCAGGTTGTCAAAGGCAGCCACCGAGAAACTCAGGTCGGCCTGGGTCACGACAAGGTTGCCGACAAAGTTGTTGTCGCGAACAACGTACAGACGCATGTTCTTGGTGATGCGGTCGTTGGTGCCCACGTTCAACTTGGCGAGAAACTTCTGCGTTGAAGTATCACGCTCAACGCTCTCAACGCGGCCCTGAATGATCGGGCCTGCGTAGGTGAATGGCTTCTCGGAGACGAGGCCCGCCGCCGTGACGGTGCCGCCGCGAGATTCCTGCTTGATCTGCGCGAGTTCTTCCTGGAGGGCGCGGTAGTTCTGGTCGAGCACTTCGCGCTGGCTCTCAAGGTCGCTGATGCGGTCCTCGAGTTCGAGGCGCTGCTGGCGGAAACCCAGTTCGCCGGTGCGGAGGGCTTCGACTTCCTCGCGATAGTTGGTGAGCAGGTTGGCCTGGGTCTTGCCCAGTTCGGCAAGTTCGTCGATCTTGGACTGGGTGGTGGAGCGGTCGGCGATGGCACGGTCACGCTCGACGATCAGAACGCTGCGCTCCTGCTGGAGTTGCGTGATCTGGCCCTTGATGTTGGACGATTCGTTCTGGAGCGAAGCGATGGTCTCCTGCAGGCGCGAGAACTCGGAGCGCTGCTGTGCGGTCGCGACCGAGTACTGCGCCTCCAGGCTGGCGTACTTGGTTTTCTGTTCCTGATAGTCGCGCCGAATCCGATCGACGTTGGTCGCGTATGCGATCGTGAGCGCCGAGAGGGCGATGCTGAGGACGGTGGCGATGACAACGAAGACTTTGGTCAGAAAGTGCACGGCCTGCTCCTGAGTGGTACCACTGATTCCTGCACGCCTTGCCGCTGGTTCCCTTTCACAATCCTCCGAAAGGGCGGCATGACTCGCGCGATGGCCATCATGGCACGGGAACGCGAGGGCAATACATTACGCTATCCGCAGGCGGTTGGCATTGGGTTGCTTGGGGATTCTGTGGGAACTGATTTGGGCTGTGTGCGAGCAAAACCGAACATATTCCTTACATCGATGATATCTGTGATTCAGCACCGTGGACTTGCGGGATTCGCGGGTTTGTTCTCGTCCCGTGACATCAGGTCGCGCTGCTTCATGATCTGGTTCATTTCTTCGACGAGTTCTTTCAGGCGGGTGTCTGAGAGATCAAGGCGGCTCTTCTTGGCGTTTTCGACTTCCTGAACCTGCTGGTAATTGTTCAGCACCGCACCCACGATCAGGTTGATCAGCAGGAAGGTGCTCACGATGATCCAACTGACGTGGTAAAAAGTGTTCTTCCACTGCCAAGGCTGGCCCTCGCTGGCGTAGCGAAGGTCGCTCCAGTTGTCGCCCGTGAGAACGCGGAAGAGCGTAAAGAACGCCTCGTGGAGCGTGCCATATTCCTTTGGCATGTACTCGCCGAAAAGCTTCACGCCGATCACGCCATACACGTAGAGGATGATGCCCGCCAGCAGCGTGATGTACTTCATGCTGACCACGCTCTTGACGAGCACGGTCACGATAAGGCGAAGTTCGGGGACGCTTCGGACAAGTCGGAAGACTCGGAGAACTCGTATCACACGCACGAGCGCGGACATGGTCGGGTCGACCGTGGGCAGGAAACTTCCCACTACCACCACGATATCGAAGATGTTCCAGCCATCCTTGAAGAACGCCCCCACGCGATTGGTGCCGAACGCTGCAATGAGCTTGAGCACAAGCTCTACCACAAAGATCCAAAGACAGATCTTGAGGCCCACATCAAGCCAAGTTTGCTTGTCATATGTCTGCCACCCCACGAAGACCCCATTGGCGAGAATCACCAGCAGGACCACCCGTTGGAACCAAGGACTTTCGACGAACGTGTGCAACTTCTCCATGCACCCTATCGTTGCGCTCGTGGGTAGGATTTCCTCTCCTCTCCGCGCGGAGTTTGATCAATTTCGCACATTCCGGCCTGTCCGGACCATTCAAGACAAGGGAGTATGCAAGCAATGGCCATTCGCATCGGCATCAACGGTTTTGGTCGCATCGGTCGCCTCGTGTACCGCGCTGCGTATGAGATGGGTGTAGATGTTGTCGCCGTCAACGACCTTGTCCCCGCCGACAACCTCGCGTACCTGCTCAAGTATGACACCATGCACCGCCAGTTCATGGTCGGTGGCAAACCCGCGGACATTTCCGCGACGGAAACCAGTTTCACCGTCAACGGCAAGGTTTGCAAAACTATGGCGGAGAAAGATCCGGGCAAGTTGCCTTGGAAGGACATGAACGTTGATTACGTGCTCGAAAGCACCGGGCTGTTTACCGAGTTTGAGAAGGCCAAACTCCACATCGACGCGGGTTGCAAGCGCGTGATCATTTCCGCGCCCACCAAGAGCGAACCAACCCTCGTCCCCACCCTCTGCATGGGCGTCAATCATGAAAAGTTTGACGGCACAAAGCACACCGTCGTCAGCAACGCAAGCTGCACCACCAACTGCCTCGCGCCGATTGCCAAGGTCATCCAGGACAACTTTGGTCTGGACGAGGGTCTGATGACGACTGTCCACGCCGCGACCGCGACGCAGCCGACGCAGGATGGACCCAGCAAGAAAGACTGGCGGGGCGGGCGCAACGCGTACCACAACATCATCCCCGCCAGCACCGGCGCTGCCAAGGCCGTGACGCTGTGCATCCCGGAACTCAAGGGCAAACTGACGGGCATGAGTTTCCGCGTGCCCACGGCGGATGTGTCGTGCGTTGACCTCACGTTCCGCACGGCCAAAGAGACTTCGTATGCCGAGATTTGTGCGGCGATGAAAAAGGCCAGCGAGGGGAGCATGAAGGGTGTGCTGGGCTACACCAACGAGGAAGTCGTGTCGAGCGACTTCATCGGCGATCGTCGCTCGTCGATCTTTGACGAGAAGGCGGGCATGGAACTGAACAAGAAGTTCTTCAAGGTCGTGAGTTGGTACGACAACGAGGCTGGCTATGCAACGCGCTGCGTGGACCTGATCCGCTACATCGCCAGCAAGGACAACGTGAAGTAGTCAAACTTGGATTTCATCAAACGCCATGAACCGGCCATGCGCCGGTTTTTTGCTGCGCAGCGTGCATCCGTATCGCGTGGGCGATGGTGCTGCTTTTGAGGTTGGCTTTCAATCCGGGCGCGGCAGGGCGGCGCGGGGGGTGCATTGCTGCATCCCCCTTTCCTTGCGGCGGCCGGGTTGACGGGCGGGGACTTCTCGCGCGATTGGGTTCACACGAGTTGGAGCCTTCGATCACTCCGAGCCTTTGGGGTTGGCGGCGATTTTATTCGCCGCGGTT
>Ga0163144_10005794_pt1 | contig 27463 bp, 21 predicted proteins | sample OliLak19BULKMAT1_FD_123175 | JGI IMG/M metagenome (GOLD analysis project Ga0163144, IMG submission 123175) | Freshwater microbial mat bacterial communities from Lake Vanda, McMurdo Dry Valleys, Antarctica - Oligotrophic Lake LV.19.BULKMAT1 | ecosystem: Environmental > Aquatic > Freshwater >... | reverse complement strand
CGACTCGCCGCCGGGGAGTGATGCCCCCTGCCCGCCCGCGAAGTCGCGGGCGGGCGGGCAGGGGGCGAAGATGATTGTTCCCCAAGGGAGGGAGCGGAGCGCGCGAGCAGTCCCGGCGGCGCGAGAGGCGACACGTCTACGCGGGACCCAGAGGACGTTGCCTTGGCGTGCTCGGTCGCCGGTTGCGGTTGACGGTTGCGGGTGACGGCTGCGGGTGACGGCTGCGGGTGACGGCTGCGGGTGACGGCTGCGGGTGACGGCTGCGGGTGCCGGCTGCGGGTGCCGGCTGCGGGTGCCGGCTGCGGGTGCCGGCTGCGGGTGCCGGCTGCGGGTTGCCGGCTGCGGGTGCCGGCTGCGGGTTGCCGGCTGCGGGTCGAAGTGATGTGCGCCGAATCAGAAATCTTGGTGAGCCAGTGACCCGAATGTGCGCGAGGAGGAATCGCTCGAATGGGCGAATAGATCTACAGAAATGGCTTGAATCAGGGAATCGAGTCGGCTAGAATGTGACGGTCCCGCGCGGATCGAGGGTGTTGCTCTCCAGCGGAATTGAAAGTGAATCATGGCGAGAGATGTCTCGAAGCGGCGTCCGAAGTCACGCACGAAGGGCGGGAGATCTACGGCTGGCAAGGCGGCTGGCAAGCGACACAAGAAGCGCGTCGATGAGGCTCTGTCGTTCCCCTTCATGAACCGTGGCGGCGCGCGCGAAGGAGCTGGGCGGAAGGCTCGGTTCGGGGCGGATGGGAAGCGATTGCATCACTCACATGGGGTGCGCAAGCGCGTGACTCGGCATCGGCCCGTGCATGTGACAGTGAACGTAGTCGCGGGGCTGCCGAGTCTGCGCGGAGCGTTGCTCGCGATGCACGTGATGGCTGCGATCGCGGGCGGGAACGCGCGCGAGGACTTTCGGGTGGTGCACTTCAGCGTGATGTCAAACCACATCCATCTGATCTGCGAAGCGCATGGGAACAAGGCGCTCGCGCTGGGCATGCGCGGGATCGGGGGGCGCGTCGCCAAGAAAGTGAACAAGGTGCTCGGTCGCAAGGGGCGCGTGATCGCCGATCGCTATCACGCTCACGTGCTCCATACGCGGGCCGAGGTACGGAACGCTGTGCGTTACGTGCTCCGCAACGCCGAGCGACATGACGTGTTGCTCGGCGTGGCTGATTCGGCTGATTCGGCTGACGTTGGCGGCCGGGCAGGAGACCGGCCGGGAGACCGGCCGGCAGACCGGCCGGGAGCTTGGTGGACCCGGTTGGATCCGCTGTCGAGCGCGGCGGCGTTTCCGTACTGGCTCGAGGCGACCGTGGACTCTCTCGGCAGGACGCCGGAGGTGCTCGTTGCCGGTATGGGCGCGCTCGTGCGGCCCGCGCAGTGCGCGCTGTTTCGGATCGCGTTCGATGGGGCGCCGTTGGCGCTGCTGGAGGAGCTCCCGGCGGCGCGCCGGCGTGCCGCGGACAGGCGTGTTGGGTCGAAGGGGCGCGCGCGAGTATCCGGAGGGTTCGAGATCCGCGCCTAGGCTGCCGTGGGGATCGAAGCGGGGGCGCTACGATGCCCAGAGATGAGCGAACAACTGGAGCTCGTGCTCTGCACCACCCCGAGTCGGGAGGTCGCCCTTGCCCTCGCTCGGACGCTGGTCGAGGAGGGGCTCGCGGCTTGCGTGAACCTTCTCCCAAACGTCATCAGCGTGTACCGCTGGGAGGGCGCCGTGCAGGAGGACGACGAGGTGCTGCTGCTCGTCAAGACGACGCGTACACGGCGCGCTGCGCTCGAGGCGCGGGTCGCGGCGCTGCATCCTTACTCCGTGCCCGAGTTCGTCGTCTTCGCGGCGCAGCATGTGAGCGACAGCTACCTGCGGTGGGCCGTGGGAGCGACAGGGGCCGCGGGAGACACGGGGACCGCGGGAGACACGGGGACCGCGGGAGACAGTGCGAGAGGCGCCGATGGACGAGGTTGAACGGGCGTCCTCGGAGGACGCTGGGCCGGACCTCGGTCAAGAGGTGGGCGCGCCGCTGGCTTGCGTGCTCGGCGGCGTGATCGGGCTCGTCGGCTTCTTCGTTTTGCTCCTGTGGCCAGGGTTGCCGCTCGATGGGGCGCAGCGCCGCGTCGCGGCGGTGACCGTCCTGACTGCGTCGCTCTGGATCACGGTCGCGTTGCCCATCGGGGTGTCGTCCCTGCTGCCGGCGGTGCTCTTTCCTTGCCTCGGCGTCGCTCCGGCGAGGGCGATCGGTGGGCTCTACATGCAGGACGTCGTGTTCCTGTTCCTCGGCGCGTTCGTGCTCGCGCTGGGCCTCGAGCGTTGGGGGGTGCACCGGCGGATGGCCCTCGCTGTGCTCGATCGTGTCGGCACGTCGCCGCGCCGCCTCGTGCTCGGGTTCATGGCCGCCGCAGCGTTTTTGTCGCTCTGGATCAACAACACCGCGACGACGCTGCTGATGTTGCCGATCGCGCTCGCGAGTATCGAGACCTCGTGCGCCGGTATCCGCGAGGCGAGCGCGCGTCGGAACCTCACCTGGTGCCTGCTGCTCGGTGTCGCCTACGGCTCGTCCGTAGGCGGCATGGGCAGCTTGATCGGCACGGCGCCGAACCAGCTCCTGCTCGGGCAGTACAGCACGCGCTTCCCGGGCGCGCCGAAACTCGAGTTCGGCTCGTGGTTCGTCGCGTGGATCCCGTTCGTGGTGCTGTTCGTGCCGCTCGCGTGGTTGCTGTTGACGCGCTGGATCTATCCCGTGCCGCGCACGGGTGGCGCTGCGGCGGAGGTCATCCGCGACGCGCGTCGCGCAGCCGGACCCATGTCGCAGGCCGAGCGGCGCATGGCGACGTTGTTCGTGCTCGCCGCGCTGGCCTGGGTCTTCCGCGCCGACCTGCAGCTCGGTTTCGTGACGGTGCCCGGTTGGGTGCGTCTGGTGCTCGGGTCGGCATCCAAGGACCCGGAGTTCTACCGCGCCCACGCCGACGACATCAGCGACGCGACCGTCGCGCTCGCCTTGGCGGTGGCGGCCTTCGTGATCCCCGCCGGACGAGATGCTACGGGCCGGCGGCAGGCGTTGATGAATTGGCGGACCGCCAACCGATTGCCCTGGGACGTGCTGCTGCTGCTCGGCGCCGGCTTTTGCATCGCGCACGGCTTCAAGGTGTCGGGCCTCGACGTGGTCCTCGGGCGCACGATCGCGCCGCTGTTCGAAGGGACCTCGTTGTGGGTCGTCGTCGGCGCGACGGCGCTGCTCGTGAGCTTCCTGACGGAGGTCACCTCGAACACCGCCACGACCGCCGTGCTGCTCCCGGTCTTTGGCGCCGCAGCGGTCGAGGCCGGTCTCCACCCCTTGCTCGTCATGGCGCCCGCGACCTTGGCCGCCTCGGCGGCGTTCATGTTGCCGGTCGCGACGCCGCCGAACGCGGTGATCTTCGCGAGCCGGCGTGTGCCCGTGCCGGCGATGGCGCGGGCGGGGTTTCTCCTTAACTTTCTGGCGGTGATCCTCATCACGGTGCTGTTCCAGCTGTGGGTGCGGCGTGTGTGGGGCATCGAGGCCGAAGTGCCGGAATGGGCGCGTTGAGGTCCAAACCCTCGTCGGTCGCGCTCGCGCTGGCGATCTCGGGTGTCGCTGCGGCCGGCCTCGCGCTCCGCGGCGGGCCGACGTCGGCGCTCGCCGCTACCGCCCTGCCTTTGCTTCTCGGCGGCGCCGCGCGGCCGTTGCTCGTGCGCGCGACACCGCACGAACCCTCGGCGCTGAAACTTTGGGCGTTCGGCGCGCTGTTCTCTCTGCCGCTCCTCGCGCTCATTCGAGCGGTCGCAGCGGTGGGCCTCGGTCCAGGCGCGAACTCTCTCGCGCTCACGTTCGTGTTGACGGCCGCGCTGCAATGTTTGGCGTTGAGGTCGCCCGGCGAAGCCGGTCTGGACACGCGCCCCGGCGCAGCCGGTCTGGACGCGCGCCACAACGCGGGCCAGCGCGAGGGCGCACGCCGCTTCGGCTCGGCCCCAGTCATCGCGCTCCTCTTCGCGGTGGCCTTCGCGGCCGCCATCGGCTGGGTCCTCTTCGCCGGCGCCGGCGCGGCGCTCACTCGCCGGCCCGAAGTGCTCTGGCACACCGGCGTCGTGCAAGAGGTGCTCGCGCGCGGCCTCTTCGGGGCCCTCGAGCACCCCTGGTTCGTGGGCGCTCCGCTCCCGACGAGCCCGGCGGTGGGCGCTCTCGCCGCGCTGCTCACTGAATCGACGGGCCTCGCGCCGCTGTACAGCGTCGGCGCCCTCGCGGTGTTCAGCGGCTTGCTCGCGCCGGTCTTCGTGTACCTCGTCGCGGCGTCCGTCTGGCGCGACGGGAAACGCGACCTCGGCGCGCTCGCGCTGGCGTTCGTCGGCTGGAATGCGGGCGGTGGGCTTTGGCCGACGGAGCTCGCGGCGCCGATCGGGAATTGGGCGCGCGACCTCGGTCGCGGCGCGCCCTACGCGAGTCACGGCGAGGTGCTCTACGGCGGCGCCCCGTGGTTGCTGGTCGGCGGATTGCCGTTGGCGCTCGTGTATTCGCTCGGCGCGCTCGCGGCCGGGATCCACGCGGTGCGTCACGGCCAGCGTCCCTGGCCGCTGTGCGCGGCGCTGTGTGTCTCGTTCGCGGCGCTCCTGTACCCGACGATCGGCGCGGGCGTCGGCGCGGCGCTGCTGCTAGCGGCCCTCGTCGCTGGCGGGACACCGCGTGCGCGTTTCGTCGTGCCGCTCGCTGTGGCGCTCGCGTTCCTTCCGGCGATCGGATCGGTGGCGCGGTTCGGCCTCGCGCCGGACCTCGCCACGCCAGCCCTGCGGCGCGCGCCGTGGTCCGCGGCGCTCTGGCCGGCCGCGCTCCTTCTGCTGACCGCCGTGCCTTGGCTCGCGGCCTTCGCGCGGCGAGGGCAGAGCGCGCGCGCCACGGCGCCGACCGGCGCGGAAAGGGCCCCCGGCCCGGGCCTCCCGGCGCTCGCTCTGCTCGTGTGCGCAGCCGCCGCGCCCTACGTCTGGCTCGCCGTGCTCCCCGAGGGGCGGCGCGAGGTCGGGCCACTCGGCGCTGCCGCGGCGCTGCCTCTCGGCGTGCTCGCCGCGGGCGCGCTCGGCCGCGCGCTCGCTGCGGGCGGAATCGCGCGCGCCCTAGGGGCGCTCGTCGCGCTCGCGCTCGCCGTCGGCGCGGCACGTGCGTCCCGCGTCGCAGTGGCGGCCCACGCCGCGCTCGCGCGCGCGCCCTCGTCCCTCGTGTCGATCGGACACCGCGTGGTCGAGCGCCCTACGGACGCGATCGCTGCGGACGTCGTGGCTTGCCTCGATTGGATCGCGGACCAGGAGGAGCTCGCCGCCGCCCGCGCGGTCCTCGTCCAGCGTCCACCGGGAGCGCGCCGCAGCGGCGGGCCTACCGCGCCGTCGAGCGCGCCGCTCGCGACCGGGCTCCACCTCTGGTGGGACTCCCCGCCCGGCCTCGTGGCCCGCAGCGGCGTCACGTCCTTTGGCGATGTGTGGCGCTCACGCGAGGCCATCCAGCGCGAGCTCTACTCGCAGCAAGGCGATTGGAACGTGTTTGCGGCACAATGGTTCGAGCGGCTCGGGCGACCGGTGATCTTTGTCGTCGACGAACATGACCGCGGCGCGACCACCGAACGCGGCGTGGGGCCGCGCGGCGTCGACCACCGACTCCTGCAATGGGGCGCCCGCGAGGCATTCCGTGTCGAAAACGCGGCCGTTTACGTGCTCCAGCCGACGGCTCCACGATGAGTACCCTTCGACGACCCCTCGTCGGCCGCCAGGATCGTCTCGCCGCATACGGCGTCGCCCTCCTGTGCGCCACGCTCTATGTGCTCACTTCGGTCGGACCGGCCGAGGTCATGGCCGGCGAGGTCGAGTTCCAGTCGACGAGCGCCTTCGCCCGCACGGGGAGCGCGGCCCTCGGCGGCACACCCGAGGCCGACCGCATCCGCGCCGAGGCCACCGCGATGTCCGTCGACGAGGCTCGCTATACAAACGCGCCTGACGTGAGGGTGGTCGGCGATGGGGACGAGGCGCGGGTCTACGGCCGTCACGGTGTCGCGCAGATCCTGGTGTCGCTGCCTTTCTACGCGTTGGGGCGGGTCGCGGCCTGGTTGGCGCCCGACCTCGAGGCCGAGTACCGCGCGCGCGCCTATGACGGTGTCCACACGTCCGAAGGGCTGGCCCACCTCGCGGTGGGGCTCAAGAACCCTCTACTCGGCGCGGGCATCGTCTGGTTGGTCGCCATGTGCGCGCTGCGCCTCGGGGTCGCGCGAGGCCGCGCGATGCTCGCCGCGGGCGCGCTCGCGACGACCACGTACCTCTGGCCCCAAGCGCGCTCGAGCCTGTCAGACGTTCAGGCGACGTTTTTCCTCCTGCTCGCGTTCCACCTCGTCCTCGCCTCCCGCGAGCGCTTCGATCGTTTGGAAGCGCCTTCGCGCGCGCTCGGGTGCGCCATCGGCCTCGCCTTGACTCTGGCGTTCTTGTCCAGGGTGGCGGTCGTGCCCGCGTGCCTCTTCGTGGCTGCCGCCGGCGAGACGGTCCTGCGCCTCGGGTACCGACGCCTAGGGACCTCGCGCTGGGCGCCGCGTAACGCGGCAGCGACCCCACAACGCGCCGTGCTCGTCGCTGCGCTCGTGCCGGTCGCTCTCGGGGTCGCGCTGTTCTTCGCCGCCAACCGCGCACGCTTCGGCGTGCCTTACGACGCAGGCTACGGCAATATCGTGGTGGGTGAGGTCTTCGACGGTGTCGCGCTCGCTGGCTTCATCGGCCTCTGGTGCTCGCCGGGTGGCGGACTCCTTTTCCTCGCGCCGCTCGTGCTGCTCGTGCCGGTCGGCCTCCTGCGCGCCTTGGGCGAGGGCGAGCGTCTCGTGCCGTTCGCGCTGCTCGGCGTCGTGTTGCTCGTTTGCGCGCCGGCAGTCGCGCTCGAGGATTGGCACGGCGACTCGACGTACGGCCCCCGGTACCTGTTGCCTGCGCTGCCATTCCTCTGGCTCTTCGTGGCGCTCGCCCTCGAAGAGAGCGCGCGGCAGCCCTGGATCGCGATCACTGCGCTGGGACTCGGACTCGCCGGCGCTGTGGTCACGGTCGCGGGCGTGATCGTCGACCATGGCACGCACGAGGACCTCGCCTACCAGGCGGCGCACATCGAATGGCCCGACGCCAAGGCGCTCGGGCTCGCTGAAGGGAGCCGCGTGGACGCTGCGGCCCTCGATCGCGCGCGCAACATGCGGATCCACTGGGACCCACGATTCGCCGCGCCATTCGCCCATTGGCGGATCTTCCGCCATCGTGTCGCGGGCCTCGGCGAGCGCTTCCCGGTCTCCGAGCTGTACTTCGTCGACCACCCGGCGGAGGTCGCGCCCGCGAGCGAACGCCTCCAGGAGTTCCACCATTTTGCATGGCGGGAGTTCGTGCAGCGCTTCGACGGAACGGCGTGGATCCCCGCAGGACTCGGCGCTCTGGCGTTGCTCGTCGGACTCGCGCTGCTCGTGCGAGGCCTCGACCGCACCGCGCCTTTCTGAACGAATGGGCCTTCGGCGCACCCGCTTCGTTGGGTTGCAACCAGAGGTACCGAACCCGACCCAAAAAATAGGCGAGAGTCGCGCGCGCGGAGCGCGCGCGACTCTCGCCTATTTTTTGGGTCGGGTTCGGTACCTCTGGTTGCAACCCAACGAAGCGACTCACTGCGCGACTCGACCCACGCCCGAGTACTCGCACCAATACTCGAAGTCGATGACGGCGCCGACGATCGTCGAATCGAGACTGGCGGCTCGCGCGGACTCCTGCTTGGCCTTCCAGGTCATCAACATCTTGTGCAGCGGCAGGTGTCTGCGTGCCTTGAACAGGAGCGAGGTCGTGTACACGTTCTTGATGTGTTGGGTCCACGTGGGTCGGCGCTCGGCGACCTCGTGCGCACATTGGCCGCGCACGGCGTCGCGCGCGAGGAGCCCCCGGTCCCAGATCGCCCCAGCATGATCGAGGGCTTGGAATGCGGCGCGGTTGGACTCGGCGGACAGGCTCTTGCGCGCGAGCTTGGGTTCGCGCCCCGCGACGAACATCGTGAGCACGCTGTCGGAGCGCATCGCGAGCCCCGAGTTCGTCGGCACGTCGATGAACTCGGGGAAACACTGGCGGTAGACCTCGTTGTACAGCCTGTACCCGCTGACGTACTCGAAGGGCACGGCCAGCAGCGCGCGCAAGAAGTCTGCGTCCTGGAACGGGCTCGTGAGCCGCAGGTTCTGCGCCCAGGGCCACATCCAAGCACCCACTGCGAGCCCCGCAGACCCGAAGTAGAGGTGCGAGAGGAACGGCCGCGCGAACATGCCGATCCAGAACTGGAAGTCGCGGTTCTCCGCCCGACAGCTCGAGTGCTCGGCCATCAAGCTGTCGTAAGGGTCCACGAGCATGCGGCGGAGCTCCGGCGACAGCAGGCGCTCCACACGTCGGGCCACGGTCTCGCGGGTGACGCGCGAGACTGGGAACAGCCCCACGTCCACCGCCGCGCCGCCGAGGTACTCGCCGCCCCAAACGCCGTGCAGCTCCTCCGGCGTGACAGCGCGCTGGCGGATGCTCGCGAAGCCGCGCGCGTCGAAGCGCTCCTCGGCGCCCGGGCGGTGCACCACCTCGTGTTGCAATCCGGCTCGCTCGGCGAGCATGCGCGCGACGAGCACATCGCGGTCGTCGTCGGCGCCGTCGTCGACGGTGTAGTGGGTGACGAACTTCGTGCGCTGACGCTGCGCGGGCGTCATCGCGCTCAGGATGAGGCGCGTGTCCGCGCCACCGGTCAGCGTGGCGATGGTCTCGTGGTTGCGATCCACGCGCCGGGCGACCGCGGCGCTAAATGCGTCACCGACGCGCCGCGCGTGCTGTTCAAAGGTCAGGCTCCGATCGACTTCAATCGCGAGCGGATCGTGGTTACGGCGCTCGATTGTGGGAGCTCCGATTCGGACCGTGAGCACGGTTCCTGGCGCGAGGTTCTGGATCCCGCGTATGAGTGTTCGGGTGCCCAGGGTCGAGCCGAAGACGAAGAACTCGGCCACCCCGTCCGGATCGAGACTCGCGCCGCCAGGAACCAGATGGAGGAGCGGCTCCGCCTCGCTCGCGACCGCAATGAACGCCGCGGTCTCGAGCACGAACAGAGGGTGGAAGCCGAAGGCATCGTTGCCGACAACACACTATCCCGTTTCGCGATCGTGGCAGAGGAACGCAAAACAACCGCTCTTTGGCGGAGTCAGCGCTCTCCCGTGCGCGGTGTAAGCCGCGAGCAGCGTCGCGGCCAACGGCGAGGTCCCTGGCTCGGCGGCAGGCAGGTCGTACGCGTCGCCACTCGCGACGACGAAGCGCCGTCCGCCCGGCTCGTCAGCGGTGGGGGGATTGGGACGCTTCGAGGTCGTCACGACCGTCAACGGGCCGCGTTCGACTTTTTGGTAAACGCGTCGACCGTCCAAAGCGAAGTCGTCGATGGCGCGCTGCAACGCCACCGGCGACACGACGCCAGAGCGCAGGAAAAAGGCGAGGAACATGGAGCGGTACGACCCCGACGGGTTCGGCGTCGTAAGAGAAGCGGGCAGGGCGCGGAACGGAGCCGTTCTTGTCGCGCGTTCGGGATCCTAATCCCGCGCGGACCCGCCGTAGGCGGGTCCGAGTCGGGATTCGCGGCGCGCTGAAGCCGATATCGAACGGCGCCTGGCAACGACACGAGTTCTTGCGTTTCCTTGGAACCCAGCGCCCGTGGCGCTGCGTCCGCCGCCTTGTCTCCCGCTAACTCCCGGCCCCCGGACGCTCCACCCCCGAGGCCGCCGATTGGCTCGGGGGCGCCACGTCGTCCTCCAGGGCGACTCGGATAGCCGGCGTCTCGAGGTCCTCGAACTGGCCCCTCCGTACCGCCCAAAGAAAGGCGGCCAGGGCGCCGCCGCCGAGCACGAGCGCGAGCGGCAGGACGATATAGATCACGGACATGCCTGTGTACCTCCACTCTCGTTCCCGGCGCGCGCGGAACGGCGACCGATGGACCACAACGCCAGCGCCAACACGGATGCCGAGCTGAGCGGCATGAGGATCGCAGCCACAAGCGGGTCGACATGCCCGAGGATGGCTGCTGTGCCTGCGGTCACGTTGTAAGCGAGCGACACCCCGAGATTGCGCCGGATCGTCGACATCGTGCACCGGGACAAGTCGACGAGCTGCACGAGCGGCGCGAGCCCCGGGCGCGCGCAGTAGACGTCCGCCGCGGCGAGGCTCGCCTCGGCGCCGCCGTGCACCGCGATCCCGACGTCCGCCGCCGCCAGCGCGGCGGCGTCGTTCACCCCATCGCCGACCATCACGACGAACCGACCTTCAGCCGCGAGCGCGCGCACCCGCGCGAGTTTCCCTTCCGGTTCGACTCCGCCGTGAGCGTCGGCCATGTCGATTCCGACCTCGATCGCGACGCGGTGGACGGCGCCGGGGACGTCGCCCGAGTGCACCTCGGGCGCGAAGCCGCGCGCGACAAGTTCTGCGATCGCGACACGCGCGTCCGCGCGCGGCGCATCGATGAGGCCGACTAGCGCCTCCAGGCGGCCGTCACGTGCGACGCCGACCACGGTCTGGCCCGCGGCCTCGAGGGCGCGCGCTTCGAGATCGAGCGCCGTACACGGAGTCACGCCGCGCGACGCGAGGTGCGCGAGTGAGCCGACGCGCAGTACGCGCCCCAGGATTCGGCCTTGGATACCTCCGTCGAGTCGCTCCTCGACGTCGAGCGCCCTCGCGCCGATGGCGACGTGCTCCGAGTACGCGCTCGCCAGCGCGCGGGCGAGCGGGTGCCGCGAGGCCGCCTCGAGCAGAGCGACCTCGCCCTGCAACGTGACATCCGTTACGCACTCGCTGAGCGTACATGGCGCAAGGGGCGCGCGCGTCCAAGTCACGGGCGTCGGCGCGCCGCGCGTGATCGTGCCCGTTTTGTCGAGCAGCAGCTCGCCGCCGCGAGCCAAGCGCTCGAAGACCGCCGCGTCTTTCACGAGGATGCCATCGCGCGCCGCGCGTCCCACAGCGACGGCCAGCGTGAGCGGCGTCACGAGGCCGAGCGCGCACGGGCAGGCGACGATCAGGAGCGCGACCGTGTGATCGACGGCCACTCCCGCGCCGGCGAGCGCAGCCCAGACGCCGAAGGTCGCGAACGCGAGCGACGACAGGATCGCGACGAACCAGCCCGCGATTCGGTCCGTGAAGCGCTCGATCGGCGGCTTCTGGGCGAGCCCGGTGCGAACGAGGTCCAAGAGGCGCCCGATGCGGCTCGCGGCGCCGACCTCGACCACTCGCACCCTCAGAATCGCGCCGACGTTCTGGCATCCCGCGTGCACGGTGTCTCCGACGTCGACACGCACGGGTTCCGACTCGCCGGTCAAGAGCGCGCGATCCACGCGCGATGACCCGCGCTCGATCGTGCCGTCGGCAGGGATCGGCTCGCCCGACAGCACCTCGACGAGGTCGCCGGTCACGAGCTCGCCCACGGTGATCTCCTCGATTCTCTCCCCGAGGCGCTCGCCGCCGTCCGCGTCGCCGCCGTTCGCGTCGCCGTCGTCCGCGTCGCCGTCTTGCGGGCCGTCAGCGGAGCTCGGCCCCTCGCGCACGACGCGGCAGCCGACGGGCGTCAGCGCGCGTGTCAGGTCCACCGCGTCGGCCGCGAAGCGCTGTTGGCGCGCTTGGATGTAGCGACCTGCGAGGAGCAGGAACACCAGCACCGTCAAGGAGTCGAAATACGACTCGCCGCGCCCGGTGACGGTGTTCCACGTACCCGCGAGCGCGCCGGCGACGAGGGCGAGGGCGATCGGCAGATCGAGGTTCGTGGCGCGCGTGCGCAGCGCCGCGAGCGCGCCGCGCAGGAAACGTCGGCCGGGCCACACGAGGGACAGCCACCCGAGGCCGAGGCCTGTCCAACGGAAGAGGGCGGCGTGCTCGGGCGCGAGGTCGCCGCTCGCCCCGGAGTACAGCGCGAACGCCACGAGCATCGCGTTCCCCGCGGCGACCGCGGCGACGCCGAGCTCGATGAGGAGGCGGCGCTCTGCGGATTGAGCGAGGGCGCGCTCGGCCTCGCGCCGCGCGGGGTGGACCGGGTAGCCGAGCGAGTCCAAGCGCTCGGCAATCGCGGAGAGCTGGATGCGCTGCGGGTCATACGTAAGGGTGACGCGCGCATCGCGCAGTCGTAGCGACGCGGCGTGGACCCCGGGGAGGATTCGCGGCAGGCGCTCGACGAGCCACACACACGCGGCGCAGCGCACACCTTCGAGCAGGAAGTCGACCTCCGCCAGAGACGCATCCGTCCCACTCGTCGCGCGGAGCCGCACGTGTTCGTTGTGGAAGTGGTCGCGGTCGAACGAAGCGTAGCTGCGCTCCGAGGTCCGCGCCGGCTCGCGCGGCGCGCTGGCGCCGAAGCGCGAGCGCACGTCGTAGTAGTCGCCGAGGCCGGCGCTCAAGAGCGCGGCGCGCACGGCCCGGCAGCCGCCGCAGCAGTATTGTTCGGCAGCGGTGGGCTCCACGAGCGCGGGCGGAACAACGAGGCCGCAGTGCGCACAAGCGGCAGTCAACAGCCCATCGACGGCGGGCCGCGTCGGCGCGTCGGCGCTCTCTGCCGCTGCGCGCGGGCTCTTGGATGGAACGGTGAACTGCATGTCGGATCAGCGCTCAGTGGACGAGGCGCTCGACGCGGGCGGGCGCGGCGACCCGTCGTCGGTGGTCGGTGTGCAGCACGGCAGAGGCGCACCCGGGGTCGGCGTCGCGGGGGCGCGCACCTCGTCGAGTGGGTCCTCGTGCGCGAGGCTCGCGCGCGCTTCGACGTCGCGCGCGATCGCGAACGGGGCGAGCGCTGCTCTGCCGAGCAGCGTCCAGAGGCCGAGGACAACGAGCGCTAAGCTCGCGAGCGCCTGCGTCCGCGGCCCGAATGCGCGGCCTGCGCCGCGCACCGCCGCGCCGAGGAAGACGAGGATGGGCAGCGTCCCGGCCCAGAACACGAGCATCACCGCGAGCCCACGCAGTGGGTGCGCCGTGCCCGCCGCGGTGACCGCGAACGCGTAGAGCCACCCGCAAGGCAAGAAAGTCGTCGTCGCGCCGATCGCGAGCGCGCGCGAGGTCGGCGGTAAGCGCAACGCGCGCGCCTGCAGGTCGCGGAGCAACCGAGCCGCGCGCGCGGGCACTCCAAGTCGAGGTGCACTGAGGCGCAGTCCCGCGAGGCGCAACAACGCGCCTATCCCGATGAGCAACAGCGTCGCGCCAGCGATCGCGGCCGCCAGGGGCTCGAGGCCAGCGAGCAGACCTGCGAGGTCGACCAGCTGTCCCGTCGCGCCCGCCGCTGCGCCGAGAAGGGCGTAGCCGGCGCCGCGCGCGCCGTGGTACGCGACCTGCAAACGCGCTGCGCTGCTGCCGCGACCGGCCCCGACCACGAAGGCGAGGAAGGGACCGCACATGCCCGCGCAGTGCATGGAACCGACGAGGCTCGCAGCGAGGACCGCGGGGAGCAGCGAGTTCAGCAGCGCATTCACCCGGGCTTGGCGTCCATGGGCGCGCTCTTGGAAGCGGGTCGTTCTCCCTCCACCGCCGGCGTCACAGGCGCCTCGTTGCGCAAGCGGTACTCGGGCAGCAGGCGGTTGCCGTCACCGTTACCAGCGATGTAAACGGCGAGCATCATCGCGCCGACGTGCGCGAGGAGCAGCCCCGCGATGGCGAAGGGCCAGGGCGAGCGCCGCGGAGCGCTGGGGGTTCGGTGGCTCTGGGTCGTGGGTTGCATCATTGGGCTCCATGGGCCTGGGCCGGGCCGAGAAATTTCCAGTTCACCGTGCGGTTCCAGCCCTCGTCGTCCGTCACGCGGAGCTCGACTTGGACCCGACCGCCGCGCAGCGCGGCGCGCGGGGCAAACACCTGCAGGGGCTCCGAGACGGTCGCGCCGGGCGCGACGAGGATCTCCTCGCGCTGGCCGCGGGTCTCGAGCGCGAGGCCCGCCTCCGTAACGGCCTCGAACGTGTAGCGGCGCGGCGCCTCGGTCCGGTTCGTCAGCTTGATCTGGACCGAGTTCTCGATCTGCTCACCCTCGTGGACGATGAAGGGGCGCCCGAGGGAGCGCAGCAAAATAACGTCGGCGTGGGGGCGGTCCGCGACCATCATCAAGAACAGCGCGGAGAGCCCTGCGATGAGCGCGCCATAGACCGCTACGCGCGGCCGCAGGATGCGCGCCGGCTCGCCGTCGATGGCGGCCTCTGAGCTGAACTTGATCAGACCGCGCGGCTGGTGCGTCGCGTCCATGATCTCGTCGCAGGCGTCGATGCACTGGGTGCAGTTCACGCATTCGAGCTGCAGACCCTGGCGGATGTCGATGCCCGTGGGGCAGACGTGCACACACATCTTGCAGTCCACGCACGAGCCGACGCCCGCTTTCGCACGCTCCTCGAGCCCTTGGCTCTTGCGCAGCGGTCCGCGGGGCTCGCCACGGTGGGGGTCGTACGTGACGATCTTCGAGTTGCGGTCCAAGAGCACCGACTGGAAGCGCCCGTAGGGGCACCCGATGATGCACAGCTGTTCGCGCCAGAAGCTGAAGTCGAACATCATCGCGAAAGTCAGCGCGATGACGATCAAGAAGGGCGCGACATGGGTTGCCGGCGAATGCCACATCCAGCGTTGGACAGCCTCGGTGCCCACGAAGTAGGCGATGAAGGTCTGCGCCAAGTGCAGCGCGATCACGAAGAACGTCGCGTACATGAGCAGCTTGCGCCAACCCGCGACCGGCTTGCGCGGGGCCCCGCCGACGCCGGCGCGGCCCGTGAACAGGCGCTCGATCGGTCGGAAGACGAACTCCATGTAGACGGTCTGCGGACAGGCCCAACCGCACCACACACGCCCGAAGATCGCCGTGACGAAGAAGACCGTCAGGAAGCCGATCAACCCGCACAGGGCGAGCAGCACCGTGTCCGTCGGCAAGAAGGTCGAACCGAATAAGACGAACTTGCGCGCCGGCAGGTTGAAGAGAAACGCCGGTTCGCCCCCGATCGTGATCCACGGCAAACCCGAGTAGATCAAGATCAAGATGTACGCCACGATCCGTCGCTTGCGCCACAGCGCGCCTTTGGCGAGGCGCGGAGTCAGCCAGCGGCGGCTGCCGTCGGCCTCCATTGTTGAGAGGACGTGCTCCTCGGGGGGGAGCAGCGCGGAGGGATCACCGGACATCGGGGTTCGAGAGTGGGGGCCGCCGCGGCGCGGCGCGGCGGCCGAAGGGTGCGGCGCTCAATTGCCCGCGGCGGGCGCGGGCGCCGGGACGTTCCAGGCGGGGATCGAGACCCCTTCGGCAACGCGGGCGCTCGGCAGGTTCTGGCCGCGGAGCGACGCGACGTACGACGCGACGAGCACGATCTCGTTCTCGCTGAGGCGGTTGCCCCAGGCGGGCATGCCCTTCGCGACGGAGCCGTTCGTCACTGTTTTGGCGACGTCCTCGAGGGACTTGACCAACAGGTAACTCTCGTCGGTCAGGTTGGGGCCCGTGAGGCCCGACCCATCGCGGTTGTGGCACGACACACAATTCGTCTGGAAGATCCCGTCGCCGACACTGAGCCACGGCTGTTGCTCGGGGTCCTCGAGGAACTTCAAGAGCGTCCCGTGATCGGCCGTGAGCTGGCCGATCTTGGCGAACTGCCGCTCCATGTTCGCCGCGACCTCGCGCTCGTAAGCAGCCCGGGTGTCGGTCCACTCACTGCGCACGAAGGACACGAAGTAGTAGGCGATGGAGAACACGATCGTCGCCCAGAAGATCGCCGACCACCAGCCGGGCAGCGGGTTGTCGTACTCCTGGATGCCGTCGTAGACGTGATCGGTCAACGCGCCGGCCTCGACGGTGGCCGCGCTCTCGAGGCCTTGTTGTGAGCCCTTGGACGGATGTTGCTGTTGCATGGGTCGTCAGGGGGGCGCTAGAGCACGCGAGGGTTGCGGGGGCGGTCGTCATCGCGATCGGGGGTCGCGTGCCCACGACGCGGTTGTCGGGGCTCGTCGTCGTCGCCCGCGAGGGGCAGCTCGGACCACTGCCGGACCTCACGCTTGCTGCGCGTGAGGATCCAGACCGTCACGCCCAGGAACACGGCCACGAAGATGACGAGGCCGATCGTCGCGAAGTGCGAGAGCGCGCCGTCGGAGAGGATCTCTTGCAGCATCAGCGGGCCTCCACGTTCGTGTTCTCAGTGGTGGGCGCGGCGCCGGCGGAAACCGCCTCGGGCGCCGGTTTCGAGTAGTCGACCCCGAGGCGTTGGATGTACGCGATCAGCGCGATCACCTCGCGGTCCGCGAGGTCACGCCGTTCACCTTTGGCGCCGACATACGGCTCACCGCCGTTCTGGGTGACGAATTCGTCAGCGAAGAGCCGTGCCTGGGCCTCGGCTGCGGCGACGGACTCACCGACCTCGGCGTCGGTGTACGGAACACCGAGCGCTTGCATCGCGCCCATGCGCACGGGGATCTCGGTGAAGTCGATCTTCTTGCGCAGCAAGTGCGCATAGGACGGCATGATCGAGCCTTCCGTGACGTCGCCCGGCGCTTCGAAGTGGAGCACGTGCCAATGGGTCGACTGGCGACCACCCTCACGGGCTAGGTCCGGTCCGATGCGCCGGCTGCCCCATTGGAAGGGGTGGTCGTACACGAACTCACCGGCGCGCGAGTAGTCGCCGTAGCGCTGCTTCTCGGCCAGCATCGGCCGGATCATCTGCGAGTGGCAGTTGTAGCAGCCTTCGGAGACGTAGATGTCGCGACCGTACAGCTCGAGCGGCGTGTAGGGCGTAACTGTCGCGATCGTCGGGATGTTCGAGCGGATGACGAACGTCGGGATGATCTCGAAGAGCGACGCGACGATCACCGCGATGCCCACCCAGATCGAGAAGCGCATTGGCAAGCGCTCCCAGCGGCGGTGCCACCAGAAGGTCCAGAAGACGTCGATCTTCTTGGCGCCCTCCGTGACGGCGACGAGGCGCGTCGCCGGACGCGGCTCCATGGGATACGCAGGCGCGAGCGGCGGCGCCTCGTGTTCCTCGACTGCGTAGACCTTCGGGCGCGCGGCCCAGGTGCGGAACAGGTTGTAAGCGCCGATCAACGCGCCCGTCAGGAACATCAACCCACCGATAGCGCGGATGACGTAGAAGGGCAGGATGCGCGTCGTCGTCTCGACGAAGCTCGGGTAGGCGAGCTGCCCCTCGGGCGTGAGCGCGCGCCACATGAGCCCTTGCGTCACGCCGGCGACGTACATCGAGACGACGTAGAGCAGGATGCCGACCGTCGCGAGCCAGAAATGCAACGTGGCGAGGCCCACGCTGTAGAGCGGCGTCTGAAAGACCCGGGGCGCGAGCCAGTAGATGAGCCCGAAGGCCATGAAGCCGTTCCAGCCGAGCGCACCCGCGTGCACGTGCCCGATGGTCCAGTCCGTGTAGTGGCTGAGCGAGTTGACAGACTTGATCGAGAGCAACGGGCCCTCGAATGTCGCCATGCCATAGAACGTGATGGCGACGACGAAGAACTTCAGCACCGGATCGGTCGTGACCTTGTGCCACGCGCCGCGCAGGGTCAGGAGTCCGTTGATCATCCCGCCCCAGCTCGGCATCCATAGCATGAGCGAGAACAGCATGCCGAGTGTGCAGGCCCACTCCGGCAGCGCCGTGTAGTGCAGGTGGTGCGGACCGGCCCAGATGTAAAGGAAGACCAGCGACCAGAAGTGGATGATCGACAGCCGGTACGAAAACACCGGCCGCCCGGCGGCCTTCGGCACGAAGTAGTACATCAGGCCGAGGAAAGGCGTCGTCAGGAAGAACGCCACCGCGTTGTGGCCGTACCACCACTGCATGAACGCGTCCTGCACCCCGGCGTAGATCGGGTAGCTCTTGAACAGCCCGGCGGGCACCACCAGGTTGTTGAAGATGTGCAGCACCGCGACCGTGATGACCGTCGCGATGTAGAACCAGAGCGCCACGTACATGTGGCGCTCGCGGCGCGTCGCCAACGTCATGAAGAAGTTGACGCCGAAGAAGCCCGCCCAGACCACCGCGATGGCGATGTCGATCGGCCACTCGAGCTCGGCGTATTCCTTGCTCTGGGTGATGCCGAACGGCAACGTCAACGCGGCCGACACGATGATCGCTTGCCAGCCCCAGAAGTGGAGCCTGCCGAGCACGGGCGACCACATCGAGGCCTTGCAGAGGCGCGGCGTCGAGTAATAGATCGCGGTGAAGATCGCGTTGCCCGCGAAGGCGAAGATCGCCGCGTTTGTGTGCAGCGGACGCAGGCGCCCAAAGGTCAGCCACTCCTGGCCGAACGAGAGCGACGGCCAGCGCAGCTGCAGGGCGATGGTGAGTCCGACGAGGAACGCGACGAGGGCCCACAGGTACGTCGCGATGAGGAACAGCCGGACGATGCCGTCGTCGTAGGTGAACCTCTCGACGCGGGTGTCTCCGCCAGGTGCTCGGGGGGCCGTGGCCTCGGTCATGGTGTTGGTCAGGGGGAGGGGTGGTGGGCGGAGGCGCCGCGCCGCGTCGGGCCGGTCACCTCCGCTGTGCAGTGGGGGCTCAGGGCGCCTCGTGCTCGGGGCGCGTCTCGCACGCGGCGTCCGCGCCGGCGGTCCCGGCCTCGGCCTCGGCCTCGGCGTGGAGCGCGGCGCGCGAAGGGCACAGCGGCGCCGGCTCGCCCGGGCACGTCGTCAGGTCGCCGATCTGGGTCGCGCCGAGCGAGGTCGCCTCCGCCAGCAGCAGCTGGTCGAGGAACTGGTGCAGGGGGCAGAGCCGCCCGGTGTGCGCGCCCAACGCCAAGGGACAGGACTCGATCCGTTGGATCGGATCGACCTGCTGGACGACGTCCAGGAGGCTGATTTCCGCCGCGTCGCGGCACAGGGTGTAGCCGCCGCGCAGCCCCCGTTGGCCGGCGATGAGGCCCGACCGCACCAAGGGTTGGAGGACCTTTGGCAGGTAGCTGAAGGGGACCTGGGTCGCGTCGGCGATCTGCTGGGTGGTCTGGGGCTCCCCCGGGTGCTGGGCCAGCCAGACCACCGCGCGGAGGGCGTATTCAGCGGTCTGGGTCAGGGCCATGGCGGGGCGGGGAGGGCGTTCAACGTCTAAATGGACCTTTAGATACGGAATGGTATTGGTGTCCCGTGTCGGTGCAATGGAGTTCCGGACAAGTTTGTGCGGTAGGTTGCCGCGGCGGGAGCTCGACGAACCGAGGCCTCAAGCCCAGACCGTCCCGCTCCGAAACAGGGACATGGTCTGGATCCTGCTACTCGCGTTCTGGAACGCCCCATGGACGGTCCTTTGGGAGGGCCTCTGGGAGGAGACCCTGCGCTCCGTCTCAGGCCACTGCCTGTCCTCGAACGCGGTGGCGTCGCCTGGGGCGCTGATGACGCCTCCAGAGGTGGACTCGGAACAGGTTCTGCAGATCGCCCTGCCCGAGGTCAGCGTCCGGCGCGAGACCTTCGAGCTCGTGCCGTCGGCCGACCCCTCTGCCGGTGCCGCGGCGGTGATGCGCCTGCTCCGTGTCGAGGGTCGTGGCTTCACCCTGCTCGAGCGCGACATCGTCTTCCGCGTGGAAGGCTGGCGTCTGCATCACACCGAGCGCCTCATCGGCTCCCAGCGTCAATTGACGGCCCGCGAGCAAGGGCCGACCGGCGCGCTGTGTTGGACCGCCGATTGGGACCTCGCTGACCCGACCGGCGGCCGCCGCGCCGAGGTCCTCGGCCACGGCTGGCGGCGCCCGACCCACGGCGTGCTCCAGGCCGCGGCGCCCTGGATCGGGCCGCTCGAGTGGTCGGAGATCGCCCGCGTCAGCGCGCTCCCAGAGCTCGGACCCGTGGCGTGGCTCAGGCCCGTTTCGGTCCCGAGCGGCGTCGCCGTGACCTCGCATCTGACGGGCAGCACGCCACCAGGGCCGGAGGGCCGCTTGACCTTCGACGGCCGAGTGCTCGTTGGATGTGAGCTCGGATCGGGCACCCTCGGTGCGCGCCCGATCTCCGAGGCCCAGTTCGCGGACTTCGTCGAGCGTCATGGGCACCGACCGGTGGCCCGCCACCCGCTCGTCGAGGCCGCGCTCCACCGCGAGGAGACGCTGCGAACGATCGCCGAGCTGCACGCGGCCGGGTTCGCAGTGCGTTATTGACGCAGGCCCGGGAGGCCACCGTCGGGCGCGGCAGAGCCGACCGCACTTCGAGCGCAGCGAGCGGAACGTGGCCCCGCGCAACCCTTACCAACCGAGGCTGATTCCTGGGGGCGCCGAGGGCGACGCGCAGGCTACCTTGCGGGTGATGCCAGCGGCGACGCACCCCCGAAGGAGGTGGAGAGCTGATCGCGCGGCCGAACGATGCAGCGCCTCAACCTCTGTTCCAGCCCCAGTTTCGGCCCCCTTCGCGAGGGCGCGGCGATCCGATCACGCCCCTCGTCGATCGCGGTCGTCGCGTGTGGCCTCGCCCTCGCCACCAGCGGGTGCAAGTCCGCCGCCGAGTACGCCGCCGAGGCCGACCGCGACGCGTATTCGCTCCTCGAAGCCCGAATGGCCGAGCTCGCGACCGGCAACGCGACCTTCGACATCACGCCGCCGAGAGACAGCCTGCGCGTTCGCGCGATGGCGGGCGAGGTGCGCGAGATCGGTCCGCTGACGCTGGTGCAGTGCCTCGAGATCGCCGCCGAGGACAGCGAGCGCTACCGCACTGAGCGCGAGTCGCTCTTCCTCCGCGCCCTGTCGCTCGCGCTCGAGCGCTGGCGCTTCGGACTTCAGCCGGACGCGACCGGCGACGCGACCGTGTCCGGTACCGGCGATCAGAGTTCTTCGGCGAACGCCGGCGGCGACTTCCAGCTTTCGAAGCTGTTCGTCGCGGGCGGACGCATCATCGGCAGCATCGGCTCGAGTTTGTTCCGCGTCCTGTCGACCGGCGACGGCTTCGACGCGGTGTCGGATCTCGGGCTGACGTTCACGCAGCCCTTGCTGCGCGACTTCAGCACCGAGGTCACCCTCGGTCCGCTGACCCAGGCCGAGCGCAACCTCCTCTATCAAGCGCGCAGCTTCGAGCGCTTCCGGCGCACGTTCTCCGTCGACGTCGCGACGCAGCTCTATGGGTTGCTCGAGGCGATCAACAACCTCGACAACGAGGAGCGCAACCTCGACAACCTGCAGATCCTGCGGCAGCGCAACGAGGCGCTCGCGGAGGCGGGGCAGCTCTCCGACATTCAGGCCGACCAGGCGCGGCAGGACGAGCTGCGTTCGCAGAACCGACTCGTCGCCCTGCGCGGCGAACTCGGGCGGCGCCTCGACCTGTTCAAGCTCTTCTTAGGTCTGCCGATCGATTGTGAGTTGATCCTCGACCTGAACGAGTTCCAGCGGCTCACCGACGAGGCGACCCTGCTCGACGCGCTCGAGGGTCGCGACACCGAAGGGCTCGTGCAATTCGCCTGGCAGCACCGGCTCGACGTCGCCACCACAGTGCAGCAGGTCGACGACGCGGCCCGCGATGCGCGCATCGCCGCGAACGAGCTGCGGACCGGCCTCGGCGTGCGCGCCGACGCCAACTCGCGCAGCGACGAAGGTCGGCCCCTGTCCCACCGGGTGGACGACATCCAGTGGTCCTTGGGTCTCGACCTCGATCTGCCGGTGAACCTCTTGCCCCAGCGCAACGCGTATCGCTCTACGCTCGTGCGCCTGCAGGCTGCGGAGCGCTCCAACGAGCGCTTCCGCGACCGGGTCGCGACCGACGTGCGCGACGCCGTGCGCCAATCGATCAACGCGCGCGCGACGTACCAGATCCAGCTGCGCGCTGTCGAGCTCGCCAACCGCCGCGTCGAGAGCGCGGACTTGAACCTCAAGGCGGGGCGCGCGGCCACCCGGGACTTGCTCGAGTCCCAAGCGGCGCTGCTCGAAGCCCAGAACGCCCTCACCGCCGCGTTGATCGACTTCAACCTGGCGATGTTCGACCTTTACCTGCAATTGGAGGTCCTGCGCGTGGACGAGACCGGCATCCACGTCGACGAGGAGCTCATCCAGACCCTGCTCGTCACCGAATGACCCCGCGCGGGGGACCCCGACCCGGGGTCGACCGAACGAACCGAACCGACCGAACGGCGCCCTGCGCCCTAGCACCATGGCCAAACCCAAACATCGCGGACTCAAGCTGCTCGTCCTCGTCGGCGTCCTCGCGGGCGGCGCCTACGGCGCACACCGCGCTGGCTGGACGGACCAGCTGCTCGCCAAGGACGAGGTGCCGGTCCTCGAGGGGGCGCCCGTGCGCCGCGGCGACCTGCGGGTGAGCGAGGTGGTGCGCGGCAACCTCGAGGCCAAGGACAGCGCTTCGCTGCGCTCGCAGCTCGAAGGGCGCTCGACGATCATCTACCTCGAGAAAGAGGGCACCCGCGTCGAGAAGGGCCACCTCGTGGCAGAGCTCGACGTGACCGCCACTGAGGACGAACGTGTGCGCCAGGAGATCGCCGTCCAGCAGGCCGAGCTCGACGTGACGAAGGCAGAGAAGCAGGTCGAGATCCAGGAGATCGAGAACCAGACGGATCTCGCGGCGGCGGACCTCGAGGTCGAGCTCGCGAGACTCGACCTGTTGAAGTACGAGGACGAGGCGAACGGGGATTGGCTGCTCGAGCTCACCAAGGCCCAAGAGGCGGTGCAGATCCAGAAGGAAGAGGAGACTCGCGCCAAGAACGAGCTCGATTGGACTGTGAAGCTCGCCGACAAGGGGTTCATCCAGGCCAACCAGCTCGAAGCCGACCGCCTCGCCAAACAACGCGCCGAGATCGAGCTCCTCCAGGCCCAGCGCGACCTCGAGGCCAAGATCAAATACGGCAACGTGCGCAAGCTCGCCGAGCTCAACGCCGAGGTCACCAACCGCGTTCAGTTGAAGCTCAAGACCGAAAAGCAGGCCGAGGCGCGCATGGTTGACTTCACGGCCGCGCTCCGGTCCGCCGAGTACAAACTCGCGCGCGAGCGCGAGCAGCTCGCGAAGAACATCGACCAGATCAGCAAGGGTAAGCTCTACGCGCCTGAGGCCGGCCTCCTCGTGTACTCGCGCGAGCAGGGGCGAATGGGCAACACCGAGGTCATCCAAGAGGGCCAGGAGGTGCGCGAACGCCAGGAGCTCATGTCGATCCCGCGCGCCGGCGGCATGGTCGTCAAGGCCAGCATCCACGAGACCAAGCTCAAGAAGATCCACACCGGCCAGGCGTGCGTGATCACCGTCGACGCGTTCCCGAACCGCGTCTTCAACGGGCGGGTCGACTTCGTCGCGGTGATGGCGGACTCCGGGAGCTGGCGCACGAACCCGAACCTGCGCCTGTACAAAGCCGAGATCGCGATGCTCGACGGCATCATCGAGATGCGTCCGGGTATGTCGTGCAACGTCGAGATCCTTATCGAGGACCTGAAGGACGTGCTGTACGTCCCGCGGCAGTGCGTGCTGCTCGACGGCGGCGAGACGATCGTCTTCATGCAGCAGGGCAAGGACTCTGTGCGCCGCAAGGTCGAGGTCGGCCTCGACAACGCCAAGTGGGTCTCGATCGAGAGCGGACTCGTCGTCGGCGACACCGTCCTGCTCGCGCCGCCGGCCAACTTCGATCCGGCGCCCGTGCCTGACGCCCAGGCCGATCCGATGGCGGCCGCGGCGATGTCCGGGATGCCGGGCGCCGCGCCCACCGCCGGGGAGCGCCCGATCAGCGCGGGTGGCGCGTCGACCGCCGAGGGCCGCATGCCCGAGGGCTTCGATCCGAGCCGCATGCGCGGTCAGGGCGGAAGTCGCGGCGCTGGTGGCGCTGGCGCGCCGGAAGGCGGCGCTCCGACCGGCGCGCGTGGCGCGGACGGACGACGCCCGCGCGGCGACGGCGGTGCGCCGAGTCTGGAGGGCGCAGGCGCAGGCTCACCTGCTGCGCCGGCCGTCGAGGGCGGCGGCGGATCGGCGCCGCGCGAGCGTGCCGCCGGCGCCCGACGACCCTCCGCCGAGGGCGCAGGCGGCGGCGGTAGGCGCGACTCCGGCAGCAGCGGCGCACCGGCCGGAGGCGGCAGCGAGTGAGCGGCGAGCGCGCCACCCTCTCCGTTGCAGGCCCTTTCGGCACGGACCCCGCCGGCGAGCGGCCCGCGGTGGCCGAGCTGATCGACGTGCAGCGTGAATACCGTATGGGCGATCAGACCGTGCGCGCCCTCGCGGGCGTGACCTTCACGTTCCGCCAAGGTGAATACTGGGCGATCATGGGCAGCTCGGGCAGCGGCAAGTCGACGTTGCTCAACGTGCTCGGCTGCATCGACCGCCCGACGGGCGGCGCCTACAAGGTGCGCGGCCGCGATATCAACGAGCTCGACGACGACGAGCTCTCGACGTTCCGTGGCGGCCAGATCGGCTTCGTCTTCCAGTCCTACAATTTGCTCCCGCAGCTCAACGTGCTCGAGAACATCCTGGTGCCGGTCATGTACCAGGAGGACGTCCCGGAGGGCATCGAGGAGCGCGCGCGCATGCTCGCGAAGCGTGTCGGGCTCGGCGATCGCCTCGATCACCGCCCGTTGCAGCTCTCGGGTGGTCAGCAACAGCGCGTGGCCATCGCGCGCTCGCTCATCAACAACCCGGCGCTGATCCTGGCCGATGAGGCGACGGGCAACCTCGACAGCAAGACGGCGGACGAGATCCTCGATCTCTTCGACGAGCTGCACGCCGAGGGCAAGACGATCCTGCTCGTGACCCACGAGCCGGACGTCGGCGAGCGCGCCCAGAGTGTCCTGCGCCTCAAGGACGGGGTGGTCGACACGGTCACCAAGAACCGCTGACCGCGATGAATACTCTTCACGAGCGCGAGCGCCGACGAGTCGGTTTCCATGCGCGGTAGCACTCTTTTTCGGACGATTCGGCTCGGCATCTCGAGCCTCCTGCTGCACAAGCTGCGCAGCGCGCTGACCATGCTCGGCGTGTTGTTCGGGGTGGCGAGCGTCATCGCCATGCTCGCCGTCGGCGAAGGCGCCAGCGAAGAGGCCCAAGAGCAGATCCGTAAGCTCGGCAGCCGCAACATCATCTTGCGCAGCGTCAAGCCGCCGGACAGCGGCAACGACACTTCGGATGTGCGCGTCGCCGAGTACGGCCTGACACGCGAGGACCACGAGCGCATCGCGACCTCGTATCCCGGCGTGCGCCGCGCCGTGCCCTTGATGCAGTCGCCCGTCGAGGTGCGCGAGAGCGACCTCGTGTGCCTGCCGCGCGTCCTCTCTACGGAGCCGAACTACCTCGAGGTGACTCGGCGCATGCTGCTCGACGGGCGCTTCCTGACGCCTCTCGACAACGAGTCGAATGCCCTGGTGTGCATCCTCGGGTACGAGGTCGCGCGCTACCTCTTTCCGTTCACGAGCTCCCTCGGGCGGCGCGTGAAGCTCGGCGAGCACTACTTCGACGTCGTCGGCGTGATGATGCCGCGCGGTCCGATCGGCTCGGTCAGCGCGGATTTCAACACCGAGTCCGGTGGCGAGGTGTTCCTGCCCCTCGAGACGGGCCGCGCGTACTTCGGCGAGCGCCAGACCGTCATCCGCGGCGGCTCCATGGACACCCAAGAGGTGCAGCTGCACGAGATCGTCGTCGAGGCCACCGCGGACGAACACGTGATGTTCGTCGCCGACGCGTGCCGCGAGATGTTGCGGCGCGGGCACAACCAAAAGGACTACGAGGTCATCGTGCCTCTCGAGCTCCTGATGCGCGCCGAAGAGACCAAACGCATCTTCAACCAGCTGCTCGGCAGCATCGCCGGGATCTCGCTCCTGGTCGGCGGCATCGGCATCATGAACGTCATGCTCGCGACCGTGACCGAGCGCACGCGCGAGATCGGCGTGCGCCGCGCCCTCGGGGCGCGCAAGAGCCACATCGTCACGCAGTTCCTGGTCGAGACGATCGTGCTCTCGAGCGCGGGCGGCATCCTCGGCGTGATCGTCGGCGTGACGAGCCCATGGGTGATCGCCCAAGTCTCGGAGACCCCGATCCACGCGATCGTCACACCCTTCGCGCCGATCCTCGCCTTCTCGATCTCGGTCGGGATCGGGGTGATCTTCGGCCTCTACCCCGCCTGGCGCGCCGCGTCGATGGACCCAGTCGAGGCCCTGCGCCACGAGTAACGTGGTGCCGCACCAAGTGGCGCGCGGGTCGACCTCGAATCGAGCTCGGGGTCAGCGGACGTCCTGCAAATTCAACTCGAGCGCCAGCTCTTCCTTGCCGCGGCGCACGACGAGCTGCACGGCTTGGCCGACATCGCGATCGCCGAGCAGGCGCAAGAGGTCTTCGCGGCTTCGCACGGGCTCGCCGTCGAGCGTGACGATCTCATCCGCCGTCGCGTCGTTCTTCTGCTCGGCCATACCGAGCAACCCGGCGCGCGCTGCAGCGCTGCCGGGTGAGACCTCGGCGATGACCGCGCCTTCCAGCCCGGCGTCCGCCGCGTCCGCGTCGGGCAGGAGGAACACACCGAGCCCAGCGCGCTCCGGTTTGCCGCGCGAGATGATCTGCGGCGCGACCCAATTGACGGTGTCGACGGGGACGGCGAAGCCGACGCCCGCGCTCGCTCCTGACGTGCTGTAGATCGCTGTGTTCACACCGATGAGGCGCCCCGCGCTGTCGAACAGCGGCCCGCCGCTGTTGCCGGGGTTGATCGCGGCGTCGGTCTGGATGACGCCGTCGAGCGGCTGCTGTGACACGGAGAGAATCGAGCGCTCGAGGCCGCTCACGACGCCGGTGGTGAGCGTCCAGCCGAGGCCGAATGGGTTGCCGATGGCGAACACCTTCTGGCCGACCAGCAGGTCCTTCGACTTGCCGACCTGCACAGGTTTCAACGCTGAGCGTGGCGCGTTGATACGCAGGACGGCCACATCGTGGTCCGGGTCGCCGCCCACGTAGAACCCTTCGTAGGTCTCACCCTCGACGAACGACACGTAGGCCCGGGACGCACCATCGAGGACGTGGTAGTTCGTGACCACGTAGCCGTCCTCGGACCAGACGAACCCGGAGCCTTGCCCGCGCTGAACCTCGGCGACGCCGAAGAGGTGGCGGCGCGAGCGCACACGGTCGGTCGTGTGGATGTGCACGACGCTGTCGCGGCAATCGCGGAATAGAGCGATCGTCGCTTCTTCGTCGGACAGCAGGGCGCCGCGCGGCGTGACGACGCGGGCGGTTGCGTCGGGGTCGTGCAGCGGCCGGAACCAGGGGCGCAGCTCGCGGACGAGGAGCGTCGCCGTGAGAATACCGAGGGCCCAGAGCGCCCAGCGTGGGACGACGGCGCCTGTCGGGCGGGCCGCAGACGTGGTGCGGTCCGGCCGGGGGTCGCCGCCCAGTGGGTTCCAGCCGAGAGGTGAGTTCGGGCGCTCCGATGCCATGCACCTTGGGTAGTGCCTAGAGGCACTGGGGTCAAGGGGCGCGGAAGCGATGCGGTACAACCCGAAACGGAGGTCGGAAACCTCTGGTCGAGGGGTTGTCGAATCGTCGTACGGTACCAGGTACGCGGCGCCGATTCG
>Ga0163144_10005790_pt1 | contig 27476 bp, 20 predicted proteins | sample OliLak19BULKMAT1_FD_123175 | JGI IMG/M metagenome (GOLD analysis project Ga0163144, IMG submission 123175) | Freshwater microbial mat bacterial communities from Lake Vanda, McMurdo Dry Valleys, Antarctica - Oligotrophic Lake LV.19.BULKMAT1 | ecosystem: Environmental > Aquatic > Freshwater >... | reverse complement strand
GTCCTCGATGCTGGTGTTGGCACCACTGCTGAGCACCATCGTCGCCCCGGCCATCGCCGCGCCGCGCGCCGTCGCAAGCTCGCCGTCCGGATGAACGAGCCGGTGATTCGCCGTCGGCGCGAGGAGGACCGGCACCGAGAGACGCTGACCCAGAATCGTCGTCGAGCAGTCGAGATTCGAAACATCGCTGAGCACCCGCTGCTGCAGCCGGATGTCGCGATACTTCTCGCGGTTCCAGCGCACGGTCAATTCGTCCGCCGCGCCGCCCGCGACGAAATTGTAGACGGAGTCCGACATCAACGGCCGCGCCGCCGCCTCGACATCATCGAGGCAGAGCAGGGCGTTGAGCCCTGGCGCCGGCGCAGGCACGGGCACGGGCGCAATGGTCGGCGCGTTGGCGGCTTTGAGTGCCCTAGCGGTGACGGCGCCCGCCGCGAGCGTGCCGAGGAATGCCTTGCGATTCATGGGTGGTGGTTTCTTGAGCGTTTTCAGGCTGCAAGATTCTCGCAGCGAAGCATCACACCAACGGCGACGCGCAAGATCGGGGTGAATGAGGAGTAGCTCTGCTCGTCCGCGAACTGCGAGCGATTCGCGGACCGGATGCTCACGCAAAGAGCAAGCGAACCATGTTTCGCATAAAACGTCCGGCCTGAGCGCCAATGCCTCGACCCGATACATCGCACCCTTGGTCTTTTACCCCGGCCGCTCGCGATGGTTAGAAGGAGCCTTTTACGCCGAAGGACCACACGGCCCCCGACAATTGGAGCAACGTCATTCGCGCATAACCTGGGGTATCCGAAGCCCACACGCCGCGATGCTGCGCCTCATCGAACATGTTTCGGATATCGAAGTAGACCGTGTAGTGCTTGTTCAGCGTATACGAAACCGACCCATCGACCTTGGTTTGAGGCGCAAAGTAAGCATAGCTATTCGCCCGGGTAGTGGCGCTTTCCGCGGCAATGCCCGTGCGCCGCCAACCGACATAGTTGAAACGCAGGTCGACCCGGACCTTCCCTCGAGTATAGCCGATACCTCCGCTCGCCGTCTTCGGGCTGAAGTTGGTGAAGTCGTTCGCGGAGGGACCCTTCACCGCCATCAACGCCATGTTGCCGAAGACATCGAAACCTTTCGCCCCGGGCAGCAGTGCGCCCAACGCCTGCCGATAGGTGAACTCGGCGCCTTCGACCCTGGCGTTCCCTCCGTTGCGAAGCTCGGATAAATCATATCCAAGATATTCGTCGGAAAGCCCGATCCGCGCGAGAGACTCCGGTGTCGCTTCGGAAGTCTTGCGGACAAAGAACCCCGAGACCTCTTTCCTAAACAAACTGATCGAGGCGGTCGCTCCCTTCCACCGATAGAGTTCTGCCGTCAAGTCGTAGTTGTTGGCGGTCCAGGGGGCGAGCCGAGTATCGATCGCCGTAATCAGGGGACGCGTCCCCTGACCTACCGTTGGCATGCCCACGGTAACTCCTGGGACTATATTGGGCAGATCCGGCCGCCCGATCGTTTTCGCAAAGCCGGCGCGGAACACCACGAAGTCGTTTGCAGTATAGCTCGCATTGGCGCTCGGATAGTATCCGCGATATTTGTTCTCAGAGTGGGTTCCGAGCGGGATGAACTGCAGCTTGGCCAGTTGCAACGCGTCGGTGGTCACGCGAATCGGTTGACCTGCTGAATTGAGAATCAAGTTACCCCTCGCGTCTTGCTGATACGTCGCGCGCAAATCGTTGCGCACGCCACGCCCGTCATCGCGGGTTTCCTCCATGCGCACGCCGCCCACGAGCCGCAGTCGATTGTCGAGTAGCTTCGCGTCCGTGCGCACATACGCAGCGCTAACCGTCTCCTCGAGCTGCTTGTAGGCGTTGGCATCGTTGGTCCATCCGGAAGCCTCGTTTTTGACAAACAGCTCCGGCCTTTGGTCATAGAGCCGTTTGATCTTGGCCGAGCTGAGATAGCGAACAAACACCGGCCGACCGGTCACATCCTTATACATCGTGTGGGTCGACTCGCCTTCGGAAATCAGATCGTAGTTTCCGGCGACGCGCGCGGCATTTCCGCCTGGCGGCAGAAAATTCCACGTTTGCACCCCACCCCGATCATCTTTCTTTTGCTGCGTGATCGAGCCTCCGACCTTGAGCGTAATGGGAATACGCTGCTCTAAATCACGCGCGACGTTAACATACGCGCTATTCAATTTGTCGTCGACCCAGCGGGCGCCGGAGGTAAACGAATCCAGCAGGTAGTTGTTACCATTAAATATATCGACCGGTGCTCCCGCGGCATCCATCGCCGAAAATTTGGCCATCGGGCGCGAAATTCCTCCATTGTAGAAGTCCCCCCGGAGGCGAAGAGCAGTCAATGAGTTATTGGGCTGGACGGTTCTCAGCGTCGCGTTGACCGCATTGACGAAGCCGTCCTCCATATCCCGAAAGTCAAACCGACCGCCAGAGTGCCTCAGGCCGCTGTCGATGGTGAATACCCTTCCGCGGTATTTGTGAGTGAGCGAGATCAACTCGAGGTCCTTGTATTGGTTGTTATTTCCCAAGGAGCCCGTTCCCATAACTCCGGTATTGGTGGTATTTTCCGTGAAGTTTGGCCCGCCGACTGCAGCGGCCCCGAAGTTGGCGTAGAGCTGGTTTCCGCGCACTCCGCTGCGTTGGTTCGAATACGAGTAGGCCGCCGCGAAGGTATTGTCCCTCCATTTCCATTCGATCTTGGCGGCGGCCGATGCCTTCTCCTCTCGCACCTGCGTCGGAGCGATTCGATATACATTCATGGTAAGCTGCTTTTGATTCCAGCCCGGATAGATGGACGCCCAGTCTCCATACCGACTCGACTTGGACAGTGAGAGTGTGACGCCCAGCGAGTCGTTGATCGGCCTCAAATACGAGAGATCAAATGAGGGCTGGATCCGACCTACGCTGATCTTGCCGTCGACTCCATGATTACCGCTGAAAGGTGAGTCGACACCTTGATCCTTGAAGCCGCCCAGCGCCGTGTAGGTGCCAAATACATTGTAGTTGAGCTGCGGCGTCTTGCGGCTGAAGGACGTCTTGGTCACGAGATTGATGCTGCCGCCTACCGCATTGGCGGGAATGTCAGGCGTTGGAGTCTTTGATATTTCGATACGGTCGATGTTGCCCGGAGCCACCAGGCCGAGGTCCACGGCGCGCGACCCCAAACTGGCAGTGGCAAACTGCGCACCGTCGGCCAGGATGAGCGTGCCAGAAGATGGCATGCCGCGGATGGCAACGTCAGCGGGGGATTGAGGATTCTGGCCCATAACCAACCCGGGAGTGTATTTGAAATACTCACCGATGTTCCCTTCCCCTCGATTCAAGTTTGCGGCTATGACCGTCTTGATATTTGGCGCCATCCGCTGTTCCTGCATGGCCACCCCGTCCTGAGATAGTTGAGTGGCTTCCACGGTGAAAGCTTCGAGTCGAAGCACATTTTCGAGGACGAAATCGCGCCGCGCGGGCGCGGCCTCAGCCACAGACAGTTCGGCCGTCTGCGAATTCAAGCCGCCGTATGAAACTTCCAGCCGTCTGGCTCCCGCAGGCACGCGGATGATTCGATAAAAACCTTCTTCATCGGTGTGAGTTTGCAGACCAGTTCCAACGACTTTCACTATCGCATTATGGAGCGCATTCCCAGTGGTCTGGCTGAAAACGCGACCCTCAACTGTGCCCGTCGCGTTCGCAACCGTCGTATTGGAGGGGGAAGTCTGTGCGCGGCTCAACAGTGAAGCGACAGCAAGGGCCGCGCACAGGACAACTCGCTGGATGGGGAGGTAGTGGCTGGTAGGTTGCATGGGGATGAGGGGTGAAGAACGGACTGGGGCGGTTGATTGAGATGTCGGCGAAGACTCGCCGGAGCGCTTACGGGCTCGGGTTCAAAACCAAAGCCGCCGGAATCTGGAGGAATTTCTGGGACTAAGAGTGAGGCGACTCGGGTATACTAGCCTTTCATGGTCATCGGGCGCATCGCGGCCGGACAGGTATTTCAAAGAGGACACTCGGCGCACCGCGCCGAATGAGTTACAAGGAGAGCAAGGATTCGAGAGGATACTGGAGGGTTTCCAGGGCAGCTAGTTATTTTGTATACTTACGAATATTCATGTGAGCAACTTTGCAACTACAAATTGCGGGCCCGGGATTCACTTGTGTGGCCGTTCACCGTCCGCAGTGAGGTTGGCCGGACTCGTGCAGAAGGAATCCTGGGTTGAGGTGGGGCTGGCACTCCGAGCCGACCTGGCCGCAAGGGTGATTCGGCGCGCCAGTGCACGATCCCAGCGGGGCAAACGGCCGGCCGTCAGCCGCTCCCCGGTAAACTTCTAAACGAAAGAAGCTGCTTACGGCACCTCGTAGATCTCGAGTAAGACGATGCCGCTGCTGTTGTTCGCCCCCCAAAGATGCGCGGAATATGCACCGGGAGTGAGCCTGACGAGCAAGGCCGCGTCGCGACTCGTGGCCGGCAGGGTAAATGCGCCTACGCGCGCGCTGACATCCGTCAGCACGGGCCCACCACCCCAGTCGTCGTTGATCGCGTGCAGCGTCGCACCTGCGTAGATCGCCAGTTGCAGATCGACCAGCGCGCCCGTGACGCCGAACGGCGTCAACCCGGGGCCAACCGCACGCACCAGCACGCGTTTCGTGCCGCCCGCAGTGACAAAGCCACCAACGAGCGTGTCGCCTTCGCCGCCCGTGCGCGCACGCACGGAAGGGTTCACCAGCCGCGAGCTCGACGTCGTGAAAGTTTCCGTCGCGTCGTAGGCCTCGGCCAGCACGGCACCTGTGGCGCCCGCGGCGCCCGTCACCTGTAGATTGAAATTGCCGCGCTCGAGCGAGACGAGCATCGCAGCGTCGAGACTCGCCGCGTCGAATGGAAACGCACCCAGTCGCGCCGCCGACGACGCGATTGGCGCGGCGCCGGCCCAATTGTCGTTCGCGCTGATCGTCGTGCCCAGCGGACGTGAGCAGAACCAACCTGATCGCCGCCTGGACGCCCTCCGCCGTCGTGCGTGCCCAGAATCCGACGAATCCCTTGGCTGGCCGCGCCGCATTGCCCGCCGCGCCGCTGCTCCACGCGTGCCGGAAGAACCAGCCGCCCGGCGGGATTCTCCGCGACGCTCGCGACCGCGGGATCGTCTCGCAGCGTGAGGCGTTGAAACCAGCCGCGCGCCACGGCCGACAAGCTCTGCACCGTCGTGTTGGTGAAGCTCGCGAGCACCCCCGCGAGCGGTCGCCCGCCGCGCCCGGGACGAAGGTAAAGCCGCCGCGGTCGCCGACGTAAAAGTCCGCGTAGATGAGAACATCGCGCGGCGTCTCCGCGCGACTGGCAAACACCGCGAGACTTGCACCGACGGAGCGCTCCGTGGGATCGGACACGCGGTTGACGACGCGCGGCGCAGGATCGGCGAACACGAGCGTCGTCGAGCCACCGCCATCGAGGTTCACCGCATCGACGACGCCATATTGAATCAGGAGGTCGCCGAGCTCGCGCCCAAGCACGCCTTCGCTGAAACCGGGCTGACGGCCATCGACCGCCAGCAACACGAGCCGGCGATCGGACGTGATGCCGGCAACACTCCGCGGGTGCAGCACCGCGGGCTCGCCATAGGACACCGCGCCCGCCGTGTTCCGTCCGTTGGTGAGTGTGCGCTCGCTGCCGCTCACCGCATTGTAGAGCGGCACGGCAGGCGAGACGGCCGTCGTGGTCGACGGCTGCACCGCCTGGCTGAGGATCTGCGCGACGTTGTCTTCGGAGATGTTGAGCACGGGCCACGGGCGGTCGTCGCCGTCGAATGGCGAATAGACGTCGCCTGCGAAGCGACGACGCCGCGGTTGTCGAAGTTCGCCCCCGCTGCCGACGATAGGAAGGACGACGCATTGATCCTGATCTGCGCGTTGACCGACGTCACGAACGACCGGACGGTGCGCGGGGTGTTCTCACCGCGGGTGGCGCCATTGCCCGGGGAAATCAATAACAGGATTCCCGGGTGCGTGAGGTCGATTTCCAGGATGTGAATGCTCAACCGGCGCGGCAGCGTCTGCGTGCGATGCGTATAACGCACGCCCGCGAACGGCTCGCTCACGACCGCCGCCGCGTGGACGGCCGCGGTGAACAGGGGCGCGATAAGCAGGGTGGCGGTGAGATGGACTGCCGGTGATATGCGGCGCAGCAACGAGAGGGGCATGGAACTCGTCCAAGCCGTCAATGGACGGCACGGGCCGGGGAAGAGAATTATCGTGCCCACAATCCGCCCAGAGGGCACGATCGGCGCCCCGGCTAGTTGGTTGGCTAGTTGATCGATACGTCGTCGAAGAGCGCCTGATCGCCCACGGGCGAGCTTCCGCCGGAACCGAAGAGAAAGCTGTCGATCGTGCTCACGTTCTGTCGGAAGCCGACGGTGCCCTTGAGCACGCCGTCGACGTAGAGTGTCGCCGTATCCGTCGTGGCCGAAGCGACGAGCTTGACCAGTTTCCACGTGTTGAGCGGCACCGTGCCCGCGCCCGCCGGCGCGCCGGAGCCCGTTGTGCTCAGCCACGAGGTGCCGTTGTAGTATTTCACGCTGCCGTCGGAGAAGATCGCCAGGTGAAATGCCGTCGACGCGCCGGACTTGAGATGGAATTGAATCGCGCCGCCGCTGGGCGCGAAGTCCAGGGTCTTGACCCGGAAGTCGAATGTCTTGGTAGCCGATGCCGTCACCGTCTTGGTGATGGTGCTCTGCGTCGTGCTGCTGCTGTCGTTCATGTAGAGACCACGGTAACTTTTATAGCCAGTCACGGGCGGCGTAACGCCCTCGCTCACCCAAAATCCGGCGTTCGGCGCCGAGTAGCCGTAGGGCACCTGATTCTGCGCGTAGTTTTCGAACGTATCCGCGGTCGAATAGAGCTCGATCTCGTTCAACCCGACCAGTGGGCCGGCGCCCGTCACTGTGACGCGCGCGTAGCGGGCGCTCATGTTGGTGATGTTCGTATAGTTGATCGCGTTGTGCTTTGCGTTGGTGTAGGTCTTGACGGTGGTCCAGGTGCTGCCGTTGGCGGAAAGCTCGATGGTGGCGGACTGGGTAGTGTTATACGGGAGACATATGCCGATGTGATCGATGGTGTGCGCCTGCAGCAGGTCGATGGTGTAGGTGCCGGAGGTGCCGGACTTGAAGGCGCCGCTCCAATAGTTGGTGCTGCCGTCGAACGCCCCCGAGACCCGCGCCTCGGGATGGGTGGCGTTGGCGTAGTTCATGTCGGTGGTGACGGTGAGCGCGCCGAGGCCGTATTTGGTCTTGAGGTCGATCCGGTTGCGCTCGGTGCGGACGAGGTCGACCACTTTCTGCCGGATCGAATAAGGGTTTCCGCCGGGGAACTCGCTGGAGTAACTCCAACTGATCCCGGTATCGGTAATTTTCGCGAAGCGATGGGCCGATACCGGCCAGCTCGCGGTATAGCCCGTGCTCTCGGTGCTGCCTGAAACACCGGTGAAGGTCTGCGTGTCGTTGGACCACGTGGTGCCGTTGCCATCGGTCGAGAACGCCATCCGCACGTGACGGCCGTCCGCGGTGCCAGTGTTGTAACCGTAGGTCAGGACGAGGATGCCGTTGGGCATGAGCATGAGCTGCGGGTCGACGCCGTTGGTATTCGAAAGCCCCGGCAGATATACGACGGTCGACCACGTGAGGCCGCCGTTGGTCGAGCGATGCTGCTTCAAATCCTGCACGCCGCTGGTGTCACTGTCGCTGCGGTGCACCGCCAGCCATGAGCCGTCCGCGCAGCGCACGATCGCGGTCTCGGTGCAACTGACGGTCGTCGGCACCTGGATCGTGCTGTGGTAGTTCCACGTGCGGCCGCCGTTGGTCGATTTCACGAGGGCGCTGCGAAACTGATAATGGCCCAGGGTGGCATCGTAGTCGTCCGGCGTGAAAGCGACGTAGACCACAGCGTAGAGATCGCCGTTGTTTTCCTCGATGATGCCGCGGTGAAACCGCATGCCGACGCACTGGTGCGGCGCAAAGCTGACCACCCCGCCGTTCACCGCATCACTGTAGAGATACTCGTTCCAGCTCGTCCCGTTGTTCGTGGAGGTGTGATAGGTGAAGGTGAACGACGTGGTGGGGATCGCCGGGTATTTCGGGAAAAACGGCACGGCCACGATCGTCCCGTCCAGCCGCCGGACCGCTGTCATCATATCAACGTTCGGCGTGGTGATGGGCGACCCGTAGGTCACTTCGCCGTTCGTCGACGACATGAATCCGTGATAGTAAGGCCACGGCGCGTAGTCCCGGTTCGCCTGCCAGTTGACCAACACTTTCTTCACGATGTTGCCGCTGCCATCCTGCACATCAAAGGACAACGCCCGCGGATTGTTCATGTGAGAGTGCAGTGAGTCGGTGCCCGATGCGTGCGCGATTTCATCCCAGCTCTGATGCGCAATCTGGAGCAACTGGGCAGACGCAGGGGTGCTCAGGAGCAACACGGCCGACGCAGCGGAGGCAAGGAACGAGGAGACACAACGACCAACAACACAGGCGCCTGGCGCCTGGCCGGATTCCTCGCCCGCAATGCGAAACGAAGAACGGAGGGGATGGGTATTTTTCATGGAATCGGAATTTAGAAAGCCTCTGTCCACGCTGAAGGGGCAGCGTCGTCGCACGCAGGGTTTGGCGCGACGAGGTCGAGCTACGGAGTATAGCGCTCGACGCGCACCCGCGCGGTAATCGCGTGCGCGTGCATGCGCTCGACGTCGCATTGGCGCGCGGTCACGGCACCGACCTCGGCGCTCGCGGCGCGCGTCATCCGCTGATAAGTGACCGTCTTCAGAAACTTCCCCACCCACACTCCGCCCGTGTAGCGCGCCGAACGGCTCGTCGGCAAAATGTGATTCGTCCCAATGCTCTTGTCGCCATAAGCGACCGTCGTCTCCTCACCGATGAAGAGGGAGCCGTAGTTGCGCAGACGCTCGAAATAATAGTCCGAATCGCGGACGTGCAGCTCGAGATGCTCAGGCGCGTAGTCGTCGGAAATCGCCACGGCCTCGGCGGCATCGTCAGCCACATAGAGCTTGCCGTAGTCGGCCCATGAAAGCTGCGCGATGTCCCGCGTCGGGAGCACGGCGAGCTGTTTTTCGATCTCGCGCAGCGTCTCGCGCGCGAACTTCTCGCTGAGGCACACGCAGAGTTGTCCGCTGTTCGGATCGTGCTCCGCCTGGCCGAGCAGGTCGCACGCCACCAGCGCCGGATCGCCCGAGTCGTCCGCGATGATTGCGATTTCGGTCGGTCCCGCGAGGAGATCGATCCCGCACTGGCCAAAGAGCTGCCGCTTCGCTTCGGCGACGAACTTGTTGCCCGCACCGCAGAGGATATCAACCGGATCGACCACACCCATGCCAAACGCCATCAGCGCCATCGCCGGCACCCCGCCGACGACAAAGATCCGATCGGCGCCCGCCGCCTTCATCGCGTTGATCGTGGCCGGGAAACAGCCGGCGCCTTTGACGGGCGGTGTGCAGGCCACGACGGTTTCCACGCCCGCGACCTTCGCCGGAATGATGCTCATCTGCGCCGATCCAAACATCGGATACCGGCCGCCCGGCACATAACTGCCGACGCTACGCACCGGGATGTGCCGGTGACCGAGCCAGACGCCGGGCCGCGACTCGATTTCCAGCGGGTGCAAGGTCGCGAGCTGCGCCTCGGCGAACCGCCGCACGTTACCCTGGCAGAATTCCGTGTCGCGCAGCAGTTGTTCCGGGCATTGCGCTACCGCTTCATCGATCTGTGGCGCGGAAAGCTCGAAATTCGCCGGCGCCCAGCCGTCAAACTTGGAGCTGAGGTCGCGCACGGCATCCAATCCGCGTCGCCGCAAATCCTCCAGCATCTCCGAGACATAGCGCACCGTCTCGGGATCCGTTTCGAACAATCGATGGCCGCCCTCCTTGATTACTTTCATGGGAAATAGAGCCGAGCCCGCCCGCCTTTCCGCGTCGGCGATTCGCCCCACTGGGGCGAACGTCGGGTCGAGCCGAATCCAGCATCATGCGCAGCCTGCGCAGCCTTTGCCCGCACCTCAGGAGCGCATCGACTCTGGTATACCATCTGGCTTATCGCAGGAATTCGACCGCTCATCATCCCCCCAGCCACGGCTGCCGCGCTGCGATTCAACATCGCTAATCTTTCCTCTGCCCGGCCCGCGCTGATGGCTCGTGATTCGGCCTCAGGTTTCAGCTTGAACATACTGTATACATACGCATACTCCTCCAAACACCCGTTTTGGCAACTAAAAATCAGTCGACCCCGCAATCACCCGCCGGCTCGGCTCGTTCCGAGCCGGTCCCCGAGCCCGCAAGGGATATCCCGCCGGAGCCCGGCGCCGTTCGCCGCGCGCCGGGCGCGTGCGATCTTGGCCTCGGTTGCGTCACGTTCGGCCGCGAGATCGACCGCGTCGCGGCGTTCGCGATGATGGACCACGCGGTTGCCAGTGGCCTGACGATGTTTGACACCGCCGCCGCATATGGCGGCGGCGCATCTGAGACGATCGTGGGTGAGTGGCTCGCCAGCCGCAGCGCCCGGCTCCTCGTCACGCTCGCGACAAAAATCCTCCCGCCTTACGAGCCAGCCGCGATCGATGCGGCGGTCACCGCGAGCCTGCGGCGTCTGGGCGTCGCGCAAATTGACGTGCTGTTCCTTCATCGCTGGGACGAACTTGTCGCGCAAGGCCCCACCCTGCGCGCACTCGGCGAGCTGGTGCGCAGCGGACGCGTGGGCGCGCTCGGGGTGAGCAATTTCACCGCCGCGCAACTCGCCCACACGCTCGCCCTGCAAACGGAGTTGGGCGTGCCGCGTTTCAGCAGCTTGCAGAACATCCACAACTTCGCCGTGCGCGGCATCGATGAGCCGATGCGCGATCTCTGCCGTCTCGAGAGGGTGGGCATCGTCACTTACAGTCCGCTCGGCGCCGGATTTCTCACCGGCAAACACGACCAGGGAGTGCAGCCCGGCAGCCGGTTTGAGCTCATTCCGGGACATCAAAACGTTTACTTCAACGACCTCGCCCGCGAACGCCTCGCCCGGCTCAAGGCAGTTTCCGCGCGGTCGAATGTGCCCATGACCACGCTGGCGCTCGCCTGGGCGCTGCGCCAACCGCAGGTCACGACGGTGCTCGTCGGCGGCCGCTCTCCCGCGCACCTCGATCAGGCGCTGGCCGCGCGTGCGTTTACCGGGCTCGAGCTCCTGCGGGAGCTCGACGCGGAATGAACCGGCCCGCGCCCGATATCGCCATGGCCTGACCAGCATTTCATGCCCACACCTCACCCCATCCTCGCCACCGCGGTCATTCCTTGGACGGCCGACTTCGCCTTTGATGAACTCGCGTTCCGCCGTCAGGTGGAAACCATCGCACGGGGACTTACCCGGCATATCTACATCTTCGGCACGGCGGGTGAGGGCTACGCCGTAACCGAAGCGCAGTTCGACGAGATCGCATCCGCGTTCTCGCGCGTGTCCCGGGATAACGATGTCTCGCCGATGCTCGGCGTCGTGTCGCTTTCGCTGCCGACGATCGTCGCGCGAATCGAGCGCGGACGGGCGTTGGGCTTTCGCGAGTTTCAACTCTCGCTGCCGTCCTGGGGTGCGCTCAACGACGCGGAAGTCGACGCGTTTTTCGCGGAGACATGCGGGCGCTTTCGCGACTGCCGCTTTCATCACTACAACCTTCTCCGCACGAAACGGCTTTTGACCTCGGTGGAATACCGCCGGCTCGCTGTGGCGCACCCCAATCTGGTCGCCGTCAAATGCAGCACGGAGGATCCCACCATCCTCGCGGATCTGCTGACGGTGTCGCCGCGGCTGAAATTTTATTTCACCGAATTTGGCTACGCGATCGCGCGCCGCCAAACCGACGCGATCGGGCTGCTGGTCTCGATCGCCACGGCCCACTACGGACGCGCCCGGGACTTCGGCGGCGGCGACGATGCCGCGCGCGAGACTGCGATCCCGGAGTTGCGGGCGATCGTCGCCGGCCTCAAGGAGGCCGCGGCGGCGGGCCGCTTCCACATCGACGGCGCATTCGACAAGATGCTCTACCGGCTGAGCGACCCGGCGTTTCCGCTCCGCCTGCTGCCGCCCTACACGACGGCGACGGAGGCGGAGTTCACGCGTTTCCGCGATTCGCTCCCGGCCCGCTGGCGAACAACGCGATAGCCCACAGGCGGAAAACCGGCGAGCGAGAGCGGCAACGAAATCCCGGCGGCCGCCCTCAACGCTTCACGGCTTCCCTATCGCCGGCGGCCGGCGGCGGTCACAGTCACACCGGGGCCGTCCGTGCGGCAGGCGATGACGTTGCAATGCCGGTTCGTCGCCGGCGCGCTCACATGGATTTTCGCCCGTCCGACGCGAGCGGAGCCGCACGTTGCCTCAGCCTCCGGCGAGTTGCGCGGGAGTCAGCTCGTTCAGCAGCGGCTCGCCGCGCGCGAAGCGCTCGACGTTCAGCGAGAAGATCGTCCACAGCCGTTCCTTGAATTTCGGGCTCAAGCTCGATCCCGAAATATGCGGCGTGAAAATCACGTTAGGAAAACGCCACAGCGGGTGGTCCGGCGGCATGGGGTAGTGGTAGTGCGTGTCGAGCGCGGCCCCCGCGATCCATTTTTCGCGCAGCGCGCGCAGCAACGCCTCCTGTTGGATGATCGGGCCGCGCGCGGGATTCAGCACGAAGGCCCGGCGCGGCAGCGCTTGAAGCTCGCGCTCACCGATCAGACCTTCCGTCGATTTGCTGAGCGGCAGGGCCACGACGAGAAAATCCAGCTCGCGGAGAAACTCGATTTCTTCGCCCGCGCGAAACACGCGGCTAGGCAACACGCCTTCCGGATCGCCGGTGCCGGGCTCCGCGAACACCGCGCCCCGCGGGCCCGCGCCGGCGCGCGTCATCACGTGGACCCGCATCCCGAGGTGATGCGCGAGGCGCGCGGTCTCGCGGCCGATGCCACCGTAGCCCCAGAGCCCCACCGTCAGGCCGCGAATCTCGTTCTGAAAAATCGCCGAGCGATCCCAGACCGCGGCATCCTGGTTGCGAATCATCTGCCGGCAGTCGCGCGCGAGGTTCACCATCATGGCGATGTTCCATTCGCCGATGGGAACATCGAAGCAGCCGCGCGCATTCGTCGCCCGCACGCCGCGCGCCGGCAAATCGAGCCCGTGCAACTGCGTATAGCCGGTGGAGGCGATCTGAATCCATTTCAGATTTCGCATCGCCGCGTGGTTGGTCGGAGGAAACGTGCAGAAGAGCGCGTCGGCGTCCCGAATGATCGCCGCGTCGAGTTCGCGCGCTTTTTCTTCGGGCGGCGCGATGCACTCGATGTGGCAATCGGTGCGCCGCTTCAGCGCGGCGAGCGCCGGTTCGTGCGCGGCTACGTCGATGACGATTTTCATTTTAGTCGGTCAGAATTTTTCCCGGCACGCTGTTGAACTCGCCGCTGCCCGGCTTGAAGGGATAGCGGCGCTTGATTTCGTCGGTCAGCACGATGCCGAGCCCCGGCCGATCCGGCGGCAGCGCGTAGCCGTCCTTCATGATGAAGCCGCCATCGATCACCTCGGAGTGCAGGCCGGCGTAGTCGGGCGCGACTTCGAGGATGCAGGTGTTGGCTGCGGCGAACCCGCAGTGGACGTTCTGCATGTGCGAGCCGCCGGCGCCCCAGGCGTGCGTGGCGACTTTTCTTCCGCGATCGGCCAGCATTTTCGCGACGTTCATAAATTCCCCGAGCCCGCCGGTGAACGACGCGTCGGGCTGCCCGATGTCGAAGCTGTCGCGCTCGGCAAACACGCGCCACTCGTAGGCCGCGGTGAGGCACTCGCCACCCGCAATCGGCGTGGAGGTGGCGGCGCAGAGCTCCGCGTAGCCCCACGGATCGGTGTAGTGCAGCGGCTCCTCGAAAAAGAAAAGGTTGTAGGGCTCGAGCGCGCGCGCGACCGCCGTCGCGATCTCGACGCTCCAGACCTTTCCGTGGCTGTTGCCCATGTGCGCGTCCATCATGAGCCACGCGTCCGCGCCGGCATGGGCGCGCATGAACGCCACCTTGTCCGCTTCGAAGTCGGCCGCCTCCGCCGCCGTCTCGGGCTTATACCAGCCCTTCTCCTTGGAAAAACTGCCCGCGCCCACCTTGAGCCCGCGAAAGCCGAGTGAAAAATAGTGATCCATTTTTTTCGCGAGGCGCTCCTTCGGGTAGTTGCTCGGGCCGCCGGTCGCGTAGCACGGAAGCCGCGCGTGCTTGCTGCCGCCGAGCAGCGCGTGGACGGGCAGGCCGAGGAGCTTGCCCTTGAGATCCCACAGCGCGGCCTCGATGCCGTTGAGCACCACGGTGCCGAGACCGACGCGGCACCAAAAATTTCCGCAGTGATACATGCGCCGCCACAGCTCCGGGATGTCGTCGACCGTTTGCCCGACGAGAATCGGTTTGAAAAACTCGACGATGGCCGGCACCGCCTCGGGACAAAAATATCCCGCGTAAGTTTCGCCGATGCCGGTCGGGCCGCCGGCAGTGAGCACCTCGATGAACGCGGCGCTGCGAAGCTTGCGCGCCTCACGCAAAAAAGGGTCGTTGGTGCACGGCCCAGTGAGCAGCGTCGTGCGGACATCGGTGATTTTCATGGAGCGGAATTGCGGAAATGCAGGTCCAGCCACGCCCAGCTCAAGGTGTAGAACTCGGGGGACGTGGTGTGCGTGAGGGTCGGATAAATATTGAGTGACTTCACTCCGGGCAGGCGTTCGTAGACCGATTGAATCGTCGCGGCCGGACAAGTTTCATCCTTGCCGCCGGCACTGAGCAACACCGGCGCGCGCAGCTGTGGGGCGAGTTGCTTCGGGTCGAAATAGTCGAGCGTGCGGAGCGCTGCCTCGTCGCGTCGTTGCGCCCGGCTTGGTCGAGAAGTTTTTCCACGAGGGAATTGGGCGTGCGCGCCGCGAGACGGAAGTCGCACAGAAACGGCACGTGCGCCACGACGGCTTTCACGCGCCCGTCGAGCACTGCGACCGCGAGGGAAATCCCGCCACCCTGGCTCGTGCCGACGAGCGCAATGCGGTCGCGATCCAAGTCCGCGCGCGAAACGACAAAGTCGATCGCGCGGGTCACGTCGGCATAGGCGCCTTGGTAGTAGGCGCCCTCGGGCCGGTCGAGGCGCCACGTGAGTTTGTCCGCGCCGTCGATCTTCCAGAGTTCGGCGGACTCGCCCTGCGAACGCGGGAAAACCTGCAGAATCGCGTAGCCGCGCTGGCACTCGCCGAGCATCACGCCTTGCTGCGTGCCGCCGTAACCCGGCACGGTCACGATGACGGGCACGGGTTTGGCGGCGCCTTTGCCGCGCGGCGGAAGCGCGAGCCACGCCCGCACGCGGACGCCATCGAGACTGCGCAATGTAATTTTGAATTTCCTATACGGCAGCGCCTCCGCCACGGCCTCGACCTGCGCCTCCATCGGCTCGGCGGCGAGCCGCGCGCGCGTCGTCCGCCAAAACGCATCCGCGTCCTGCGCCCACAACGGCGAGGCCAACGCGAGCGCGACAGCGAAGGACGCGAAGTTCAATTTTTCGGGGTGGCGTCGCGCCTCAGCGGCCACGCGAGCACCGCCGGCGTGCGCACCGAAGAGCGAACTTCACCGGCGACCACCACGACATGCTCCTGCCAAGCCACGCAAGGCGCCCCGATCATCGGGGCCGGGCCGGCGTCGCCCGGCGAATCGCGGTCGGCCACAGGAGTCACCGGGAGCATCGGGCCCTTTTCGAAGCGTTGCTGCGCGAGATCAAAATACAGCGTCTGGGCGCTGAAGCCGGGATGTTCGCGCGGGGCGCCGGGAAAAACCTCCGCGTAGCCGCCGATCAGAAAGATCTTGTTGCCCGGGATCACGGGGCACGGCGTCGAAATCCCCACGCGCGCCTCCGGCAGATCGGCCAGCCGTTCCCACTTGCTCTCGCTCGCACTCAGACGGAATGCGCCCTTCGACGGCAGTGCTTTTCCTTCGGCGTCGAAGCCGATGCCGCCCAAAACGTAGAGGTTTTTTCCATCGCTCGCGGCCGCACTCACGAACACGCCCGGGCCCGGCAGGTCCGCCTCGCGCCGCCACGCCGCGCTCGCGGTCGCGCGCGGCGCGTCAAGATCGAGCGACCACGCTTCTACGCTCGGCGTTTTCGACGCCGGCGAATCCAGTCCGCCCACGACGTAGAAACGCCGCCCAACAATCGCCGCCGCACCGTAGCCGATCGCGTGCGGCAAATCCGCTAGCGCCGCAAAGGCGAATCCATCACCCTGCGCGCGCATTTCCCAGACCTGGCGAAGGCAGCCGGCGGCGTTGATTCCGCCGGCGACGTAGATCGCGTCGGCCGTCGACGCGTTCGCGCCACCGCCGAGCGGCCCCGGCAGGCGCGTGGCGTGCTCCGCCCATTTCGCGTCGGACGCGGCGAGCGTGAAAATCTTGTCGGAAAACGTCTTCTCGCCTTTCAGCCAGAGCGGCTTTTCGGGAAACTGCGAACCGCCGGCCGCCACGAGTCGACCGTTCAGCACGCCGGCCAGCATCCCGCCGAACCCGATGCGATCGGGCAACGGCGCGAACAGTTTCCAACGGGGATCGCCCGCCGAAGCGGGCGCATCGGCGCCGCGTGCGGCAGCGGCAGAGCCAAGCAATGTAGTCATGAAAAAAAACCGGCGGAGCGTGCGCTGACAGATCATTTCGTTTTCTCGGTAACAGCGACGAACCGGCCGAAGATGTCGCGGTTCATGCCTTTACTCCACCCGCCCAAGTCGTAGGTGACGAAGATGCGGTTGTCCGTCGGCATTTCCTCGATCGCCATGTAGTGCGTGGTCAAAACACCGGAGGTCATCCGCACGACGTTGCTCCACGTCTCGCCGTGGTCGCGGCTGATCGCGAGGTAGTTGCCGTTCCACGTATGACGAGGCTCCGACCAGCAGCCTTTCTGCGTGACGCGCACACCGAACGCCGCGACCAGCAGCCCCCCGCGCAGCTCGATCAAATCGGGATCGACGACTGCGCCGGGGAGTTCCTCGAGATTTTTTTCATCGAGCAGCGCTTTCCGCCCCCGGACGCGGCGAAACATGTCGACCCACAACTCGGTGCGATTGATGTCGAGCCCGGCAAACACGCGCGGGCGCGCGCGCGTCCATGTGACACCTTCGTCATCCGAAACGCTTTCGTAGAGTTCGCGTCCGGTGCGCATCTGGCAAATCAGCCGGCCCGCCTTCGGGCCTTTGCTCACGCGCACGATCACGGGCTCGCCAAATCCCTCGGTGCCGACCGCCGGATCCACGGCCACCGTGGAGACGAGTTTCCAGTGCTGCCCGCGATCGCGGGAGCGCGCGAGCAGCACGCGCGACTTGATCATGCGCGGCTCGTAGGTGCTCGGCGTCGAGTCGCCGTCCAGCCAGCCATAATACGTCGTGAGCAGATCGCCGTTGGGCAGTTCGAGGATGCGGCGATGCAGGCGCTGCGCCGCGTGCGGCCGGCCGCCATCGTCTTTCGACGGATAAGAGGAGCCGGGCAAATCGAAGCTCGCGTCCTGCGGCCCGTGAACCGTGCGCCAGTCGTCGCGTGAGGTGTAGAGCTGCCCGATGGCTTCACCCGCGCCCTTGCCCGGGATGATGTAGGTGTCGAGCGAGAGGATGGTGCCGTCGCGCAATTGGACGATGCCGCCTTCCATGTTCAAGCCGTTGTCGCCGGGCTTGAGCGGAATCTGCGTCCACGTCTTCGCACCGTCACGCGAGACCACGGTGGCGAGCGCATACGGATAGTGCATACGCTCCGTCGGAATCGGCTTCTCCGGCGTCTGCCCCTGCACGACGATGTCGCCGGACTTCATGCACAGCATCGACGGCTGTAGGCCGCCCGCGAGCACGAGCTGTTCCTCGGTGAAGTCGAGGCGCAGCCGCCCGTCGGCCTCAACCATCGACGGAAGATTCGGCATGAATTTCCGCGGCGCGACCGGTGCGGTGGGAGCGCCGACGGCGGTCGGCTCCGCGGCGGAAAGCGCCGATTTTGCGAACGGCAGCACGGCCGCGAGCGCCGCTGATTTTTTCACAAAAGTGCGGCGGTCGGGAGTCGTCATGGTGAGTTGGCAGCCAGTTTCGGTTTCCAAAACGTGCCGCCGATAAAATATTTTCCGAGCTGATTGTAGTAATAGACCGTGAGCACGCGGCCATCGGCGAACTCGAGCGATTCCGGGTAGCCGACATCCCAATTGCCAAAATCGTTGCGCAGCTGCACCTCCGTCGCGAGGTCCCACGTCGCGCCGTTGTCGCTGCTGAAACAGGCGCGCACGCCAGTCGGTCGCGTGTGCGGCGTGCGAATCCCATAGGAGGCCATCAGACGCCCGTCGGAGAGCTGAATGAGATCAGTCGGGTGGCCGATCATCCCGGTCTTCTGCACGGGCGACCACGTCTTTCCGTCGTCATCCGAGTGCGTGACCCAGATCGCCTGATCAGGGCCGTGATTGCGCAGCCCCGCGACGATACGGCCTGTCTTCGTCCGCACGATGCCCGGCTCCATGAAGCCGCCGAGTTTCCCGCCGGGGTCGCTCGCCATCTTCGACAGAAACTTCCACGTCTTTCCCTGATCGGTCGAGCGCACCATGATCGAGGACGTGTCTTTCGCATCGGCCTTCGGATTCTTGCCGATCATGCCCATGACAATCGAACCGTCGGGCAACTCGATGGGAGCATCGGTCGGCCCTTCGACTTCAGGATAAGGCATCGCCGACGTGTCGAGGAAGGCCGGCGCCGACCATGTGTGCCCGTTATCTTTCGACATGATCACGTAGCTGCCGATGCGGTGCAGACCGGGAACAGTTAACGGGATGTTGTCGCCGTTCACTCCGCCCCAATTGTAGGAGCCGTCGGGCTTGTAGTTATTGTTGTAGAAAATGCCGACGACGATGGTGCCGTCGCGCAACTGCACGCCGCAGCCTTCGCGCTCGTCGATCTCCTTGATCCCCGCGATCACCTGCCGGCCGCCCCACGTTTTTCCGCCATCGGTGGATCGCACCATTACCACATCGCCATCGGGCGAGTAGTGCTCGGTGCTTTCCCGTGTCATCATTAGCAGGTCTCCGTTTTGCAACTTGATGAGATCGGCCGGATGCAGGTGGCGAAATCCATTCTGGTAGATCACGGCGTGCTCAAACCGATCCGTGCCGAGATTGTTTTTGTATACCTGGCTTGCCAGCATGTGCGTCTGCTGGTTGGTCACTGCCGCGTCGCGTCGCAGGGCGTCGAGTTCGCCGGCCATGATCGCAGGCGATTGCTGCAGCGTGTCGGTGCGGTGCTTCACCATGAACCAGCCGTTGGGCCAGCCGGCGAATGGCAGCAACTCGACTTGCAGCACCGCCGGCTTTCCCTCTTCCACTGCCGACGCCGGGACGGTCAGTTGATAGACGCCGCTGTTGCCGTTGAGTTCGAGCTGACGATGCGAATTGAAATAGGGATATTCGACGCGCCGGGACAGGTATTTGAGTTCGTAGCCGCCCTCCTTCCAGTTGAAATCCCGGCTCAGTCCGATCCGGAAGGTCAGCGCGTATTTTCCGTTGACGGTGAGTTTCGCCTCGGGCCCGCGCGTAAATTCGGACGGGAGCACCGCGCTCGCCCCGACAAACGAAAACGTCGTGCTCTTTGCGGCGGGCACCGGCGCCGTCTGCCACGACACGAGATTCTTCGTAATCTGTCCCGGCGCCCACCACCCGGCCGTCATATAGCCCGGAGACATCCCGCGAAAATCGAGGCTCGCCGCGCTGCGATTCGCGTTGTGGTGAAATTCCACGCGGACGAAACCCTCCACCGCTTGCGGGGCGTTTTGGGCCGGCGCGACCGCGCCCACCAGCAGAAAACAGACGCTGCCCAGGAGGAGCCGGGCATTCTTTTCCAGTGCGTTCATCGGGGAATATGTCTTTGTATACATTTCGGTAGATACAAGTGATTTTTCCGAATCGGGCGATTTTAGTTCTGGCGACGCGTGCTAAACAGGGGCGCATCGCCGTCCGCTCATCGGCTCCAACGGATGCTCTCGCGCAACAGCGCGCGAGCCGGGTCTTGACGCGCCCAGCGCGCCGCCAGACTGCACCTCGCGTCGTCGTGCGCCAGACCCCGGCGCGGCGCCCAGGTGAGGATTCACTTTCGGAGCATGGCGGCGGCGGGCTTGTAGACCTCGGCGAGCACGCTCACGCGCCAGTTGCAGGAGTCCGCCTTCACCTGCTCGTAGCTTCGGGGCTCGCCCATTTTTTCCATCATGACGGGAATCCATTTCGCGCCGAAGCGGACATGTTGCGTTTCGTCGGCGATGTCGTAGCTCCACGCCATCGCACTCGTGCTGTCGCCATGCGTGACCGCATCCTTCAATCCGACGTGCTTGCCGGGAAACGCATCCGCCTCCTGGGTCGAGAGGGCAGCGTAGCGGTCGAGCGGCGTGAGCGTCTGGCGCATCGCGTAGGCCTTGGTCGAGAGACCAGCCGCCGCGGCCGTCGTGCCAAGCTGCTCGAGCTTGCGCTCGCCAAACGCCGCGTGCCGCGCCTCGTCCCACATATGGCGGCTCAGATCGAAATAAAAATCCCACGGCATGTCCGGCGCCTCGAACAACATCGAGGCGCACGAATCGGCGGCCTGCACTTCCTGGAGGAAATTGACCGCGTGATAGCGCTCGCGGTCCGGGTATTGGTTTTCGGCTGGCATCGGGTCTGGGCCGAACTCGAGAGGGCGAAACCCCTCCGGCAAGACCGCGTCGGCCAGCGGCAGCCGGCCGATCCGCCGGCCGACGCGCAGCGGCTCGCTGCCGCGGACGGAGTGCTCGCGCAATTCTCCGCCGAGCGCGGCGCCGAGCGCCGCGATGCGCGCGGCGAACGCCGCATCGGCCGGCCCCTCGCGCGCCAGCGCGGGCGTCGCCAGCGCGGCCTCCGCCCACGCAATCTGCGCCTGCAACTCGTCGCGATCCGCCTGGAGCAGCGCGATGCTGGGCTGGTCGTAGATCGTGTCGTTGCGTTTCAGATAGTCGTCGATCGCGGCCACGAGCACGCGGTGCGTCGTCACGAAGCCGGCGCGCAGCAGATCGGCGACGCCGGGCGCGCGGCACAGTTCGTCGAGCAGCGCGCGGCCGGCCACCTGGCGGCTGAAATGCATCTCTTGAAACGACACGCCGAGCTCGCGCCCGCGCAGCCGCAGATCCTGCACGCGGCGCAACGAGCGAAACACGAGCGCCGGGAGCTCCTGGCGCTGCGCCCACGGCGTGACCGCCGGAACAAAACCCGCATGAATGCGGGCGAGCTCAGTTTGGAAGTCGGCCAGATTCTTCAGGAACAGCCCGCGCACGCGCGGGCTGACATCGGCGGCGAGAGAGGCTGAGTCGGTGACAGGCAGTGCGGCGGCATTCATGACAAATCAGACAAGGTTCGGTGTTCGCCGGCGCGACGAAACTGCGACAGCGCGCGTCCCGCCGGAGCAGTCCGCGCCGCGCCCAAACTAGGCGTTGTAGACGGCTTCCTCCTCGCTTAGCTCCCGCTGCGTGGCGCTAGCGCTCGTCCGGACATGCTGTTGGACGCTCCGATCGATGATGTCCTGGATGTGATTCTCCATTTCCTTCCGCGCGTTCTCGGGCTCGCTTGCCTCGATCGCGCGAGCGACGCGCTCGTGGCTCGCGAACACGTCGCGGCGGTGGGTCAGTTCTTCCGCCTTTTCGGCCCGGCTGTTCCCGCGCTCCGCGATGGAGGGGCTCGAAACGACGCGATTGACCAGGTGCAGGCGAAGGATCTCTTTTCGAATGAGGTCGTTCTTCGCTGCGGTGATGATGGACAGGTGAAACCGCACGTCTTCCCGCACCAGGCCGGGGATCAATTTCGAGGTGGCGCCGCCGTCGAGAATCTCGTTCGTGATCCGGCGCATCGCTTCCAGCGCGAGATTGATCTCGTGGAGATCGACGTCCGTGCGGTTGCGCGCGGCAAGGCCGGCCGCGTGCGACTCCAGCGCGAGGCGCAACTCGCAGCTCTCGCGAAATGCCTTCACGTCCATCGTCTTTACGCTCGCGCCGAGCCGCGGCTGGATCGTGACGAGGCCGTCGGCCTCGAGCTGGCGCAACGCGTCCCTAATCGGAGTGCGGCTAACGCCGATCTCAGGGGCGAGCACATTGGTCATCAGCGCGTGCCCGGGTTGATATTCTCCGCTCAGGATGCGCTTGCGGAGAAAGTCGTAGGCGATATCGGAATTGACGTTTTTCATACAAATACAAGGTAGCTGTGCATGATCGAATCAAACCAGCGGGGCGGCGTCTACTAGCAATCGGCGCATGTATCGATGTGTATACTTACCCAGCGTTGTCAACGGCCTTTTCCGAATGGCGGCAGCGCCCGCGGGGTGCCTCGCGATCCCCGGGATGTTTTGGTTGGGTGGCGAAACTGCAGACCGGCCTCCTAGCGGTCGCGGGCGATGGCGGAGCCAAAACCAAAAATCCACGCCGGATCGGTCGGCCAACCAAACAATTTCCTTTTCTCGGCATCATACGTGTGTATACATGACCGGCCAAGCCCTCCCGCCGCTGGCCGATCCCTTTCACCCTCCCTCCAACCGATGAACCTGCTGCCCTCCGCCCTAATCATTGGCTGCGGGAGCATTGGCGAGCGGCATGTGCGCTGTTTTCTTCAGACCAAGCGGGTGTCGGTGACCGCCAGCGACACGACGCCGGCCGTCCTCGCTCGTATCCAGCAAACCTACGCCGTGAAAACCAGCGATGACTGGCGCGCCGAGGTGAAGAGCGGCCGGCATGACGTCGCGGTGATCTGCACGCCCGCTCCCCTCCACGTCGAGATGGCCACCACGGCGCTGGAGAGCGGGCTCCACGTGCTGATCGAAAAACCCCTTTCGCAATCGCTGGCCGGCATCGACGGATTGCTGGCCGCGCGCGACCGCAGCGGGCGCCAAGTCGCACTCGCCTACGTTTTCCATACGTTCCCCGTGCTGCGCGAAGTCGCCGCCTTTTTGCGCGGAAGCGAATTCGGCCCGATCCTGCAGGCCGTCGTGCACAGCGGTCAGGCCTTTCACCGGCTGCGCCCGGCCTATGCCAACACGTATTATCGCGATCGAAAAACAGGCGGTGGCGCGATTCAAGACGCTCTCACGCACTCGGCCAACTGGATCGAAAGCATCCTCGGGCCCACCGAGAGCGTGCTGTGCGATTGCGCTCACCTGGCCATTCCCGATGTGACCGTCGAGGACACCGTGAGCATCAGCGCGCGCCATGCCGGCGCCCACTGCCATTATTCGCTCAACCAATTTCAGGCGCCCAACGAAACCTTCATCCAGCTCAACGCCGTCAATGGCAGCATCCGCATCGAGCTCCATCGCCAGCGCTGGGGCACCTTCTCCCCCGGGTCCACCGATTGGGAGTGGCGCCAGGCTGCAGTCCTCGAAGCGGACGGGCGGTTCATCGCGCAGGCCAACGCCTTCCTCGATCAGGCCGAAGGCAAATCCGCACCCCTGTGCTCGCTGGAAGCCGGGCTACAGACGCTCCGCTTCAACCTCGCGGCTCTCGCTTCCGCCGATTCCGGCGCGCGCGTTCTCTGCTCTTCGATCAAATGACCCCTGCCGGCCTGTCCGCATCGCCCGCCCCGTTCGCTCCCGTTGATCAGACCGCTCCGGTCCGTCTCGCCATGCTGGGCATGATCGACGGCAACGGCCACCCGTGGTCGTGGTCCGCGATCGTCAACGGCTACGACCGCGAGAAAGTCGCCGCCTGCCCCTACCCTGTCATCCCGCAATATCTCAACGCGCGGCCGGCGGGCACGGTGAAAATTCCCGGCGCCCGCGTCACGCACCTCTGGACCGATCGCGCCGAAGAAGCGCCCCCTGTCGCCGCGGCGGTGTTGATTCCGCACATCGTCAAGCGGCCGCAGGACGTCATTGGCCAGGTCGATGCCGTGCTCATCGCGACCGACGACGGCTTCGATCACGTGGAGCGCGCTCGACCGTTTGTCGAAGCCGGCCTGCCCGTCTTCGTCGACAAGCCGCTAGCGCTCACGCTGCCCGACCTCCGCACATTCGCCCAGTGGCGCAAGGCGGGCGCCCGCCTCCTCTCCTCGAGCGGTCTGCGCTTCGCCCCCGAGCTCGACACCCTGCTTCCCATCTCCCCGCAACAAATCGGGGCGCTCCGCTGGATCTCCGCCGTGAGCTGCAAAACCTGGGAGCGTTACGGTATCCACCTTCTGGAGCCAGTCTACCGCATCCTCGGCGGCGGCTTCGTTTCCATCCGGCTCGAAGCGAGTCCGGGCTGCGAGATTGCGCACCTCATCCACTCCACCGGCGTCGAGGTAACCTTGCCCGTGATCAAGGACGGCGGCGCCACGTTCGGGACGATGCACCTCTGCGGCACCGCCGGCCAGACGCACTTCAAATTCAGCGACACCTACACCGGTTTCCGCCGCCAGCTCGTGAGCTTCATCGACTACGTGCGCACCGGCGTGGAGCCGTATCCGTTTGCGGAGACGTTCGAGATGATGTCGATCTTGATCGCGGGCATCACCAGCAAGCACGAAGGTGGACGGCGCGTCCTGATCTCCGAAATCCAATCGCAACTTTCCTCATGACTCCACGTCCCAGCCGCGTCCTGCGGCGTCTTCGCGCCGGCGAAATCCCCACGGTGCTGAAAATCAACCTCTCGGAGCCGCGCGTGATCGAGATCGCCGGCCTTTCCGGAGTCGACTCCGTCTGGCTTTGCACCGAGCACGTGCCGAACGACTGGATCGGGTTGGAAAACCAGATCCGTGCCGCGCGTATTCATAACATCGACACGCTCGTCCGCGTCGGTCGCGGCAGTTACAGCGATTACATCCGCCCACTGGAGGCTGATGCCACCGGCATTATCGTCCCGCACGTCGCGAACGCGGACGAGGCTCGCCAGATCGTGGAGTGGGTCCGCTTCCATCCCATTGGAAAACGTGCCCTCGATGGCGGCAATCTCGATGGCCAGTTCTGCCTGCTCCCGGTCGAGGAATACCTCCAGCACTCCAACACGGAACGCATCGTTATTCTCCAAATCGAATCGCCCGAGGCGCTCGAACACGTCGAGGCGATCGCCGCCGTTCCGGGTTTCGATCTGCTGCTCTTCGGCCCTGGCGACTTCAGTCATCGCATCGGCAAGCCCGGCCAGCTCAACGATCCGCGCGTCGTCGCCGCCCGTAAACGCGTGGCCGCCGCCGCCCGCGCGCACGGCAAGTTTGCCATGACCGCCGGATTGATCGCGCCGTTTGGCGAGCTCGTCGAGGAGGGCTACCGCCTCTTCAATATCGGCGCCGACGTGGTGGGACTCACGGGCTACGTCAAGCAGCGCCTCGAGCTGATCCAAAAAGAAATCAGCACGCTCGCGCCGGGAAAGCCTTCGTCCGCCCGCTCGCCCTATGCCTGACCTCCGCCCGTTTTCGCTCGAGGGAAAAGTCGTGCTGCAGTTTGGCGGCTCCGGCCTTCTCGGCCGTGCGCTGGTGACCTCCCTCGCGGAGGCCGGCGCCACGCTCATCGTCGCTTCGCGCCATCCCGAGGTGCTCGCTGCCGACGCGGACGCGGCCAAGCAGGCGGGGCGCCGCGTGCATCTGGAAAAGGTCGATCTGCTCGACGAAGGCTCCGTCCTCTCCCTCGTCGCGCGCGTGACGGCCCATCATGGTCCGCTTCACGGCATGGTCTACAACGCCGTCACCCGCACGATGTCGGGCATGGGCGACGCGCTGTCGAAATGGGAGGAATCAATGCGCGTGAACGCCACGGGCTTCTTCGCCGCCTCGCGCGCGTGCGGCGACGCGATGGTCCCGCAGAAGGCCGGCAGCATCGTGAACATCTCCTCCCAGATGGGCACGATCGGGCCGAACTATTTTCTCTACGAAGGCACGGGGGCGACCGTCTCGCCGGACTATTTTTTCCACAAGGGCGGGATGACGAATCTCACGCGCTACCTCGCCGCGCATTACGGCCCGAGCGGCGTGCGCGTAAACGTCGTCTCGCCGGGCGGCATCTACAATCCCACCAAACCGCAGGCGCCCGACTTCCTTCAGCGTTACGGAAAAATGACCATGCTCGGGCGCATGGCCGAGGCGCGCGAGATCGGCGGCGCCGTCGTGTTCTTGCTCAGCGACGCGTCCACCTACGTCACCGGCGCGAATCTTCCGATCGATGGCGGCTACACCGCCAAGTAGACGCGCTGCACGTTTCCGCTGCTCGCCCCATTTACCCCGCTCCCATGAAATCTCCCGGCCGACTCCAAAACCTCGTTACCATCATCACCGGCGGCGGCTCGGGTTTTGGCGAAAGCATGGCGCACGCTTTCGCTGAGGAAGGCGCCCGTATCGTGATTGGTGATATGAATGCCGACGCCGGTGCGCGCGTCGCCGCGGCGCTAACTGCGGCCGGTCACGCCGCGATTTCATGTCGCGTCGACGTCAGTCAATCGACCGACATGCACGACCTTGTGCAGGCCGCGCTCGAGCGTTTCGGTCAGATTGACATCATGGTGAACAACGCCGGCATCAGCCACCCCAACGGCCCGATGCTCAACGTCAGCGAGGAGTTCTTCGACCGCCTTTTTGCCGTGAACGTGAAGAGTATTTACCTCTCGGCGGTGCATTGCGTGCCCGTTTTCCGCCGGCAAAAGCGCGGTTGTTTCATCAACATCGGCTCCACCGCGGCGGTGCGCCCGCGCCCCGGTTTGACGTGGTATAACGGCTCAAAGGGCGCGGTGACCCTGATCACCAAGTCGATGGCAGTGGAGCTGGCGCCGGACAACATCCGCGTCAACTCGCTCAACCCCGCGATCGCGGACACGCCGCTGCTCACGACATTCATGGGCGCGGAGGACACGAAGGAAAACCGGGCGCGTTTTGTCGCCTCCATTCCCCTCGGCCGGCTGTGCCAGGCGAGCGACGTCGCGAACGCCGCCCTCTTCCTCGCCGCTCCGGCCTCGAGCTTCATCACCGGCGTTTGCATGGAGGTCGATGGCGGCCGTTGCATCTGAGCGGGACGCTTTCGCCATGACTCTCACGCTCAGTGCTCCGCGTCTTTTCTGCGCCCGGGCCTTCGTCGCGGGTTCGTGGATACCGGCCGCCGACGGCCGCACCTCCGCCGTGGTAAACCCGTCGACGCGCGAAGAAATCGGTCGCGTCCCGCGGCTCGGTGCGGCCGAAACCCAGCGTGCCATCACGGCCGCCGCCGCCGCATTCCCCGCCTGGTGCCGGCGGCCGGCGCACGAGCGCAGCGAGATCCTCCGCAAGTGGGCGGGGCTCATGCTCAGCCATCGCGAGGATCTTGCGCGGCTGATGACGCTCGAACAGGGCAAGCCGCTCGCCGAGTCGCGCGGTGAGATTGGCTACGCCGCGAGTTTCCTGGAGTGGTTCGCGGAAGAGGCCCGCCGCGTCTACGGTGACACCATTCCCACCCGGCAGACGGACCGCCGCAACATCGTGTTGAAGCAGCCGATCG